>Ga0180094_1000067_pt1 | contig 25179 bp, 29 predicted proteins | sample EasRivT47_16_1Da_FD_121786 | JGI IMG/M metagenome (GOLD analysis project Ga0180094, IMG submission 121786) | Soil microbial communities from meander-bound floodplain in the East River, Colorado, USA - East River metaG ERMLIBT47_16_1Da | ecosystem: Environmental > Terrestrial > Soil > Floodplain ... | reverse complement strand
CCTAACCCCGCCCGACGCCGACGAGTGTCGGCCTTCGTCTAGATCCGGCGAGACCGCTGGTGATCGTCCGCGACCAGGACGGGGTAGGGTGATCCCGGACGGCGATCCAATTCGCCGTCCATTGTGTCGAAGACAAAGTTCTTTCCGTCAAAATCCAGAATCTTGGGAATGGGGAGGGTGCGGGGCGTCGGACACGTCCGTCCGGAGTGCTCGACGAATTCTTCGGGAAAGTGTTTGAGGATGCTGCGAACGATGATGGATTCCGCGTTGATCAAGAAGCAGCGACCCTTGCCTGGCATCCGTTCCGTGATCGACCAGGCCTCGACCATATCTTCTTCGGTACCGGTTCCCATTTCGACGCTCAGGAGGCGGCGGGTCACTTCGGCCGTGCTCCACCCGCAGGAAAAGCACTGGCGACAGCTCTCGTTTGCGAAGAACCGCGAGAAGTTGTAGGCCACGTGCACCATGCAGGCCGTGTCGTCGTAGACGATGACACAGCCGGACCCTAAGCCCGAATCCACCTTTTTGAGCGAGTCGAAATCCAGCGGGGTGTCGAAGAGATCCGGCGTGAGCAGGCCGCACGACGGTCCCCCTGGAAAGGCGGCCTTGAATGTCCGCCCCGGCTTCGGACCGCCCGCGATCTCCAGGAGTTGCGTCATCGTGGTGCCCATGGGGAGTTCGTAAAAACCTGGCTTGGTGACGTCGCTGGACACCGTCCAGATGAAGGTCCCGGGGCTCCGCGGGGTCCCGATGCTCCGGAACCAATCCGCGCCGTTGCGCAGAATGTGCGCGACGTGCGACAGCGTTTCCACGTTATTGACGACCACCGGTGACGCCATCCCGCCCCCGTTGAAGGGAAGGCCCCACTCGAACGGTTTGACCTGGCGCGGCATGGCCGCATTGCCCAGGATCGATTCCAGCATCGCGGTTTCTTCGCCGAACAGGTAGGTGGCCGGGCCGATCGAGATCTCGACGTTGACCGAGCGCCCGGACTTGAGGACATTGGGGCCGATATACCCCTTCGCTTCGCACTCCGTGAGCGCGGAACGCAGCCGGTCGATTTGGCGGGTGAAAATTTCTTTGAGGCAAATAAACACTTTGTCGGCGGGGATCGTCAGCGCCGCAATCGCCACCCCTTCGATCAGTTGGTAGGGGTTCAGAAGGAGGAGGGGACGGTCCTTGTACGTGCCTGGCTCGCCTTCGGCGCCGTTGCACACGAGGTACTTCTGGCCATCGGGAGACTCCTTCTGGCGCGTTCCGGCCCATTTGATGCCGGTCGGGAACCCCGCGCCGCCCCGTCCGCGGAGCCCGGACTTCTTGATTTCGTCGATCACGGCCTCGGGTGACATCGAGAGCGCCTTCTCAAGGCCCCTCCACCCTCCGGTCTTCGCATAGTCTTCGGCTGTTTTGATTTCGTGATCGGGAAGCAGGTATCCGGGCACAATGACCTCCTCTGGTCGGGGTCGTCGATCAAGTCGCCGCTACGGCGACCTCCGAGTATATCGCACCGTCATGGCGAAGACTCAAAGCCCTGCACGCGGGGCGTCTTCGGCGCTTCAAAGAGGCCTTAGGATAAAGGAGATGCCGCGCTCAAGTCAAATGCCGAGTGCACCGACAGAAGCCTTCACTCCAACACCACGAGAGGACGGCCTAAATGGCCCAGTCGGACGACGCGTTCGACCGATGGGACGTGCCCCGTCGGTAGGTCATGAGACGGGGTTAGGGTGGGACTTTTTCCTCGGAGAATCCAGGGCTTTAGGTGGATGGCGCTGGCCACGGAGATTCGGTATGGTGGATGAGAAAAGATAGAACGATCAGCAGAAGGAGGCCGCCATGACCTGTCTACGATGCGAAGGACTGATGGTTCCGGAGCGGTATCAGGATCTTCTCGACGACGCCGGGCAGATCAATTTCGTGGCGTGGCACTGCCTGAATTGCGGTGACATCCTGGATCAGGTGATCGTCGCCAACCGCGAGCACCGGCCCGAACCAACCCCTCACCGTCGCCGCTAACAGACTGCTGAAAAAGTCCATCTGCGGCGTTGCTTCGCCATCCGTAGGGAAGCGGTTTCCAGCCGCTCCTTCGGTGCTGAGCAGATTCTCGGTCGTCGGAAATTGCTGCGCCACGCACAGATCGCGTTGCTTCGCCATGCAAAGGGCGCATTCTCACGTACGACCCAGTACGCTCCGGTTTCCTCCTTCCTGCGGCCTTGCATCTGGAGTTTTTTGAGCAGCCTGTGGGCTTTACCGAGTTTCTCAGCAGCCCGCTAAGGCGTTCCGCCTGGCGGCCCCTACACAGAGTATCTCGGGGCGCACCGGCTGCCGCGTTCAATCGCGACCGCGTCATCGAAGAGCGTGACCACGTAGGCGAGGTCCCGCGCGGTGACGGCCCGGCGTTCCAGTACCAGCGTCGTACGGCCGTCATCCCACATCTCCACGTCGCCGCCAGGGACCGGAAGGTGAAACCCCGTCCCGTACTCCCGCGTGGCGCTCGACAGGAATTCCTTCCACGGCGTGTGTGACGAGTACTCGACCGAGAACGTGATCTCGATCCGCGACAGCCGCTCTTGGGTAAACGTGCACCAGATGCCGGTCACGTTGACCCGGAGGCCGATCACGGAAAATAGGCGGGCATCACCCACCGCTCCGATCTCGTCGGCGGGGACCGCCGCCAGGAATTCCCCGATCGGCATCCCGAGTTCGAACGGCGCGAACGTTCGGGAGATCGACGGGGCGGCCTCGACGATAGGTATTGAAAGACTCCAGATCAGGACCGCCCACAGGGTCGCACGCCGAAGCGGGCCGAGGTGAAGACGCGTCATGGCCCTCAGTGTAGGGGAAGCCGCGGTTCATTCGCAAGCCGCCGCGGCCCCCCTCGATAACGCGGCTACGATCCTCTCCTCATCCCCGGTCCCCCGGACCAGTGCGGGGTCCCCCGCTCAGTTTCCTGATGTAGGCAAGGATGTCGCGCAGTTCTTCTTCCGACAGTTCCGTTTTCCACGACGCCATTGCCGTTTCGCGGTGTCCTTCTCGAATCGTCTTGAATAACTCGGCGTCCGACTTATTTTTGCTCGTCGGATGATGGAAATTCGCCGCGGCGGGGTCGAGCCGCAGGCCGAGGGGGCCATCGCCCCGACCTTCCGGCCCGTGGCAGAGCAGGCAGTGTTTCTCATACAACGGTTTTCCCTTGGCCGCCTCACCGCTGAAGACGTTTGTAGCCGGCAGCGATAGCGCCAGCCCGAACGCCAGACTGCTCACTGCCACAAGGTACGAAGGTTTCATCCTCATCGTGTGCCTCCGTGTTGAAAGTTGTGGGAGCCTCCATTATGGGGCAAACGGGGCGGGGCGCGTACCCCCCAAATGGAGGGTTTTGGTCGGGAAAGATTCGGTTGATCGGATGGCCCGAAATCGGTATGCTGGGGTTGATTCCCTGTCGGATCGAACGAAGGAGCACGCCGGGTGGCCAAAGCGAAGAAGCCGACACCGAAGTCCTCCAAGAAGCCCATCGAGCAGTACGACCACGCCGACAAGACGCGTAAGAACAACCCGCCCGTCGGGCAAGTGACACCCGACACCGACCGTATAGGGAGGGGGATGTTGTTTAAAGATTAAAAGTTTGCTCCAACACCTCTGGCAACAGTGGCCGATCTTAAAATCTATAAACAACGTCTCCATTGCGGGCACATTATCTCTTCTTCGCTTCGCCAAACAAAACGGGAGCGGGTATAGTGGAGGACATTTTCAACGCATACCGCACAAGGGGGATGACGTAATGGCGATCAACTCATCCATCGAGTGGACGGAGGCGACCTGGAATCCGCTGGCCGGGTGCACCAAGATCAGTCCTGGGTGCAAACACTGTTACGCTGAACGCATGGCGCAGCGCCAACCCAATTACGCCAACGGCTTCAATCTGACGCTCCACGAGGACGCGCTGGAATTGTCGTTGCGATGGAAAAAACCGCAAAAGATTTTCGTGAACTCGATGAGCGACCTGTTTCACAAAGACGTTCCCGATGCGTTTATCCTCAGAACATTTAAGGTGATGCGCCGAGCGGCGTGGCACCGGTTTCAAGTGCTGACTATACGATCGGACCGGTTGCTGGAACTCAGCCCGCAATTGCCTTGGGCAGCCAACATCTGGATGGGCGTCAGCGTCGAAGACCGGGACTACACCTTCCGAATCGATCACCTGCGCCGGACTGATGCGCAGATCAAATTCCTGTCGCTTGAACCGCTGCTCGGTCCGCTGCGTTGTCTGCGTCTCACGGGGATCGATTGGGTCATCGTCGGTGGAGAATCCGGGCCGGGAGCACGTCCGATGGATCCATCATGGGTATCGGATATTCGTAACCTTTGGGCCGTCCGAGATTCTCCAAAAGCGCTCACAAACTGATGGGCGGTGGCTTCGGATGGAGATCGTCTCCCAGGTCATGGGAATCGTCGGGTCGGAAGGAGGGGAGGGATGGAGCTGAAGGTGGTCAAGATCGACAAGCCCGATGACGTCAATCTGATCCTTGGCCAGGCGCACTTCATCAAAACCGTCGAGGATCTCCACGAGGCGTTGGCGGCGTCGGCGCTCGGGGTAAAGTTCGGCCTGGCGTTTTGCGAGTCGTCCGGGCCGTGCCTGGTCCGAGCCAGCGGGACCGAACCGGACCTGGTTGATCTGGCGAAGCACAACGCCTACGCGCTGTCCGCCGGCCACGTCTTTCTGATCTTCCTTTGCGGCGCGTACCCGATCAACGTGCTCAACGCCGTCAAGGCGGTCCAGGAGGTCTGCACGATTTACTGCGCCAGCTCAAATCCGGTGGAAGTGATTCTCGCCGAGACCGATCAGGGGCGCGGCGTGTTGGGCGTGGTGGACGGCTCTCGGTCGCGGGGCATCGAAACCGACGAGGACGTCGTGTCGCGGAAAGACCTGCTGCGGTTTCTGGGATACAAGCTCTGAATCGGTCGCCGGGCGACGGGGACGGATCCGGTCGATCGGAACGCGAGCGGGAGGGGTGTCAGGGCAAAGAAAAACCCGGAAGCGGATCCTGCGATCCTGGTGCGGCTCCGGCGTCCGCGCTTCCGGGTCTGGTGGCGCTGGGGCGTGTATCCCAGCTCCGCCGAAAGAAGGGGCGTGGCTAGGACGCCGCCACCTCACTCGCCGTAGGGTTGGTACTGCCCACTAGACCACCTCCTTTCATCGGCGGGACACCGCAGCGCGCGGACCCAGACCCGCGAGCACCCATTCACCGGACCGCCGCTACCCGGTTCCTGGGGCGCCTCCCCCCGTGGGAGACTTGGGGAAGAGTGATTCCCCTATTGGGTCCGACTATAACACGGGACGTGAGTCCATGAAAAGGACATCAAGGGAGATGAACTCTCGGGTGGTGTTGTGCAATAATAGGCTGCTTCGATCAGACACGTTGCCGAGAGGTTCATTGAGGCCATGACACCACACACGATGTTCGAAAAGATCTGGCAGGCCCACGTCGTCCACGAGGAGCCGGGCCAGCCGTCGCTCATTTACATCGACCGGCACTTGATCCACGAGGTCACGTCGCCCCAGGCGTTCGACGGCCTGCGACTCGCGGGGCGCCGGGTGCGCCGCCCGGAGCTGACGTTCGCCACGATGGATCACAACGTCCCGACGACGGCCCGTTCGCTGCCGATCGAAGACGCAACGTCGGCCCTCCAGATGGACACGTTGTCGAGAAACTGCAAAGAGTTTGGGATCACCTTGTTTGACCTTGCAAGCCCCGAGCAAGGCATCGTCCACGTCATCGGTCCGGAGTTGGGGCTGACGCTCCCGGGGGCCACGCTGGTGTGCGGCGATAGCCACACCTCCACGCACGGGGCGTTCGGGGCATTAGCGTTCGGGATCGGCACGAGCGAGGTGGAGCACGTCTTGGCCACGCAGTGCTTGCTCCAAGAGCGACCGAAGACGTTCTTGATCGAAGTCACCGGCGCCAGGCCCTACGGGGTTGAGGCCAAGGATATTATCCTCTCGATCATCGGACGGGTCGGGACCGAAGGCGGCAACGGTAGCGTGATCGAGTACGCGGGCGACACGATCCGCGGCCTGTCGATGGAAGAACGGATGACCGTGTGCAACATGTCGATCGAAGGGGGAGCGCGCGCTGGCATGATCGCACCCGATGAGACGACGTTCGCGTATCTGCGCGGACGTCCATACACGCCGAAGGCGTTCGACGCGGCCGTCGCGCGGTGGAAGACGTTGCCCAGCGATCCCGGCGCGCGATTCGATCGCACGCTCCGGATCGACGCGAGGTCGCTGACTCCCCAGGTCACGTGGGGCACCAACCCCGGCCAGGTGGTCGCGATCGACTCGCGCGTTCCGAACCCCGCCGAGTTGAGCGATCCCAACGCGAGAAAGTCGGCCGAACGCGCGCTCGACTACATGGCTCTTAGGGGTGGCACCCCGATCACCGAGATCTCGATCGACCGAGTCTTTATCGGCTCGTGCACGAACTCCCGGATCGAGGACCTCCGCCGGGTCGCGCGCTTCGTGAAGGGCCGTCGCGTGTCGTCGAGGGTCTACGCGATGGTCGTTCCGGGTTCGCAACGGATCAAGCAGAAGGCCGAGGCGGAGGGTTTGGACCGGATCTTCAAGGACGCGGGGTTCGACTGGCGCGAGTCGGGGTGCTCGATGTGTCTCGGCATGAACCCGGATACATTGAAGCCCGGCGAACGCTGCGCCTCGACGTCCAACCGGAACTTCGAAGGCCGCCAGGGCAAGGGCGGGCGCACGCACCTCGTGAGCCCGCTGATGGCCGCTGCCGCGGCGGTGGAGGGTCGGTTCGTCGATATTCGGCAGTACGAGTTAAAGGAGAACTAGGGTGGAACCGTTCCGCACGCTGGATGGGCTCGTCACGTTGCTGGATCTCCCGAACGTCGATACCGATCAGATCATCCCGAAGCAATTTCTCAAGCGGATCGAGCGCACGGGGTTCGGGCAGTTCCTCTTCTATGATTGGCGGTTCATCGACGGCACGCGGCCGAATCCCGATTTCGAAATGAACGCCGATCGCTATCGCGGGGCGAAGATCCTCGTGACCCGCGCCAACTTCGGCTGCGGCTCCTCGCGCGAGCACGCGCCGTGGGCTCTGCTCGATTACGGCTTCCGCTGTCTGATCGCGCCGTCGTTCGCGGACATCTTCTACAACAACTGTTTCAAGAACGGGATTCTCCCGATCCGGCTCAGCGAAGATCGGGTCGAGGCGCTCTTCGAGCGCGTCCGCGCCACGCCGGGGTATCGGCTCACCATCGACCTCGAAAAGAAAACGATCACATCCGGCGACGGCCTCGCCTATGGTTTTGAGGTCGACGAATTCCGCCGTCTCTGCCTGCTCAACGGCCTCGACGACATCGGCCTGACCCTCCAACACGAAGAGAAGATCCGGCGGTACGAAGCGAGCCACACCGCGGTGTGAAGCGACCTTCCCCACAACCCCTGAAGAGCTTCCTCATCGACATGGACGGGGTCCTGGTTCGGGGGCCGCATCTGATTCCCGGGGCCGATGCCTTCATCGAACGACTCAAGGTGCAGGGACGGAAGTTTCTGATCCTCACCAACAACTCGGAGCGCACGCCCAAGGATCTGGAGCACCGGCTGAAGAAGGTCGGCCTCAAGGTCACGTCAAACCACATCTACACTTCGGCGCTGGCCACGGCGCGGTTTCTCAACAGCCAGCGGCCCAAGGGCACGGTGTTCGTGATCGGGGAATCCGGCCTCATGGAGGCGCTCCACGATGTGGGCTACGTGGTCACCGAGTATCACCCTGATTACGTCGTGGTGGGCGACACGCAGCACTACGACCACCAGCGAATCACGCAGGCGATCCGGTTGATCCACGACGGGGCGCGGTTCATCGCTACCAACCCCGACGTGACGGGTCCCACCGAAACCGGGATCGTGCCCGCCACCGGGGCGCTGGTCGCGTTGATCGAGAAGGCGACGGGCCGCCAAGCCTACTTCGTGGGCAAACCGAATCCGTTGATGATGCGCACGGCCCTCCACCAGCTCCGGGAACACTCCGAGAACACCGTGATGGTCGGCGATCGGATGGATACCGATGTGGTCGTGGGAATCGAGAGCGGGATGGAGACGATCCTCGTCCTGACCGGGGTGACCCGACGCGAGGATATCGACCGCTTTCCCTATCGCCCGACGCGCATCGCCGACTCCGTCAGCACGATCGATCTCTAACAGGCTGCTCAAAAAGCTCCAGATGCAAGGCCGCAGGAAGGAGGAAACCGGAGCGTACTGATTCGTACGTGAGAACGCGTACTGTGCGTGGCGCAGCAATTTCCGACGACCGAGCACGCAGCAGATGGACTTTTTCAGCAGTCCTGCTAGGGGGCGGGGCGAACTTTGTTGCCGATCAGCGCATCGTAGCTAAATCGTAGATACGCCTCCACCTCGCGATTCATCCGGTCTGAGACCTTCGTCCGTTCCTCGTTGGGCGTGTCGAGCAGGTTGGCCGAGGGGTTGGCTCGATAATCGTAGAGGCCGATCGGCCGATCCAGATCGGTCAGCAGCATGTACGGCTCCCGCACGTACACGAAGTGGTCTCCCCGTGGAAGCAGCGCCATGCGGTCGCCGTCGGCGAAGATCGATTTCCCCCACGACGTATAGGGGGCGGAGATTCGCAAGAAATCGAGCAGCGTGGGAACGAGATCGAGTTGGCTGACGACCCGAGGTTCGCGGCCCGGCGGAAGATGCACCGGACTATAGAGCAGACAAGGGATGTGGTACCCCTCGTACAGGGTGGCGCCGGTCGACGGCCCTTCCGTGTGGTCGCCGACGATGAGGAAGACGGTATCCCGGAAGTAGGGGGCCGCTCGCGCCGCGCTGAAGAACTTCCCCAGCGCATAATCCGAATATCCCATCGAGTTGGCGAACGCCCGGTGGGGCACCGAGGCATCGAAGCGCTCGAATTCCTTGGAGGGAAGCGTGTAGGGGGTGTGGGAGCTGAGGGAGTACACGACGGAGAAAAACGGTTGCGTCATCTGCTCGAGCTCGTGATGGGCCCGGAGAAAGGCATATTCGTCGTAGATGCCCCACACGCCATCGTCGGTCACATGGTTGAGCTCAAAATCATCCCGCGCGATCTGCCGGCTGAACCCCACCCGCTTGGTCAGGCCGTCGAAGCCCAGGGAACCCCGCCGCGCCCCGTGGACGAACAGGGTCTGATACCCATAGCTCTTGAACACGTGGCCGATGGGCTCAAGCCTTGTCTGGTAGAGCAGACCTCCCTGGCCGAGCACGACGCCCTTCCACACCGGGACCGAGCCGAGCAAGGCCGAGAGCCCTTCGATCGATCGCTGGGCGTTGGCGAAACAATTCGTCAGGAGCAGGCCGTCCCGTGCGAGCTCATTGAAGACGGGGGTGGCATCCGGGGATCCATCGAGCGCGCCGACGAACTTGGCCGACCAGCTTTCCATGATGAAAATGACCACGTTCAGCGGCCGTCGTTCTGCCGGCCGGTAGGTGAACCGCCGAAAAAGGGGATAATCGGGGTCGTAGGATTCCCGTTCGCTCGCCGCGATCATTCGGACCACGTCATCCCGACTGAGCGCGCCGGCCGAAGCCTGTAACGATTTCAGATGGGCCACTGGATCCCGGCCGTCGCGGCTCTCGGCAAGGGCGTTGAACGTGGTGTAGATGCCGTTCAAGCTCAGGATGCCCAGCTCAACCGCGTCGCTGGAGAAGGCATTCTTCACCCCCAGCGGCTTCGCTTGCAGTCCGCCCCGGATGAACACCACAAAGAAGACGGCCATCACGATCGTCAGTGGCACGTCCCATGCCAGGCGCCGAGACCACGAGGGTGCGTGTCCGGCTTGCGCCCGTCGGGTAAAGTCGTTCGTCAGCCTTCGAAACGCGAGCGCAAAAGCCAGCAGGAAGAGCAGAAGGCCGAGGATCTCGATGGCGTATTGTTTGAGCCCGATTCCCAGAATGACGCGCGTATCGCCCCAGGCGTTCTTCAGCTCGAACGTCAGGTGCCGTTGTGCAAAGTCGTAGTACTGAATATCGATGAAGTTGTAGCCCAGCAGGATGAGGTACCACAGGAGGAGCGTCGCGAGCACGCCGTTCCGGGTGTATCGATTCCTGGACACGCCCGGCAGGAGGAGGATCACAAAGAAGGGGATCGACGCGATGCAAGCGGTCGACAGGTCGAAACGAACCCCTCGTAGAAACGACAGGACGATCTCGGACGGAGGGTTTCCGGAAAACGAGACGAGGTATTTTAGAAAGAAGTACGCTCGGCCCACGAATAAGGCCAACACGAACAGGAGAATCAGCTTCACAAACAACAGGGATTTTTCTCTCACGCTCAGGCCTCGTTGGGAATCCCGGTGCTCGTCGCGGATGCTGAAGGTGAAGGTCGGCAGCCAGTTCGGGAGTATAGTCCGAGGGGCGTCACGGGATCAAGGCGAAACGAGCGCCCGCGAACACGATTGATCTTCGACCGCGGTCACGGTATCCTGGTCGCGGTGTCGATAGGGGAGACGAAGCATGGGGGACAAATCGAAGGCCACGTTCGAAAAGCGCCAGAAGGAACTGAAGCGGCAGAAAAAACAGAAAGAGAAGGCCGCGAAGCAGCAAGCCCGCAAGGTGGAGAAGACCCGGGACACGCCGCGGGCCGGCGGCGAAGACCCGGATCTCGCGGGGTTGGTCCCGGGTCCGAACCAGCCTCCGCCGGACGAAGCGGGATCCTGATTCGCCCCTCCGGGAGGTGACGGCGGCTCGGTGATGCCGAGCCGGGACTCCTCAGGCGATCGCAACTCCGTTCAGCGCGCTGACTGCTCGGGTCAGGAACATCCCGGCCCTTTGACCTCGCTTGCCGCCGATCCGGATGGGAGCAGGCCTGCGGCGAACGCCGCGGGATCGGCGTCATGGTGGTCGAGCAGGGCCTGAAGCTGCTGTAGGACGTCGTCACGCGTACAGAGCCGATAGCCGTAGATCCCCATGGGGGCGACCAGCTTCATGTAATAGTGATTCCCCGCGTCATACTGGGTCGAGCACGCGCTCGGTTTGTGCGCGAGCTGGAGGAAATCTCCGAAGGTTTCGGCGAACCGAGCGAGTACGGGTTCGTCGTGAAGGTCGGGCGGGATTTCTCGGAACCGCTTGATCAGTTCGAACACGGTCATGGCGTTCACTCCGTTGTTTGTTGGGGGGCGCGGCCGTTCCCGAGGGGTGCTGGTCGCGCCGCCGTGCGAGCGATTATATCTCCCGTAGCCGCCGAGCGGCAAGCGCGGCCCCTGACGCTGGACGCTGCGGGGACTGGAGAGCCGAGGCCCATGAGCGCGAAACCCAACAGCGCACGACGCGGAACCCTGGTCGGCGTGATCGGGATCTGGGTGAGTATGCCCGGGTTCTTCCTCTGCATGGGAGGCCTGCTCGTCTTTGGCTGGCAAGTCTATGTCTGGGTGAAATTCGGCATGTGGCCACCGAAGCCGCTCCTTGGCGTGGCCCTCGATCTGGTTCAGCCCGAAGCCTCGTGGCTGACGCACCCTCAGTCGTTCCATCTGTTGCAGGGGGTCGTTTCCTGGACACTGGGGCGTATTCCTCTCTCGGGATTCTTGATCGGGCTTGGGCTGCTGTTCATCCTGGCGGGGTACCGCATCGGGGGTGTCCCGCCCGCACACGACGGAACGAACGCGCTGGAACCTCTCGATGTCCACCTCCACGGACGGAACGGACATGGATAAGGCGTTCGCGCCGCGCGGGGCGAACACGACGCGACGAACGGCCGCCTTCACCGGCTGTATGGCTGCGCTCGCGATGACGGCCGTCTTGGTCGGGGCTCGATCCGTGCCTGGAGTGGATGTCGCGTTGGAAGACAACCAGCCGGAGATCGCGCGCGGGATGTTCTTGGTCGCCGCCCCGGAACTTCAGGATCCGAACTTCAACCGGACGGTCGTGCTGATCACCCACCACGGAGCGGGAGGGACGGTGGGGGTTGTGATCAACCGGCCGACCCGGGTCCCGCTCGCGCGTGCCCTGCCGGATACGAACGCGCTGGCTGGCCGATCCGAGTTGGTGTTCGTCGGCGGTCCCGTTCTCCCGCAGACGCTGGTCCTGCTGGTCAGAGCGTTAGCCCCGGTCCCGTCATCACGCCATGTCTTCGGTGACGTGTACTTTATCTCGAACCTCGAGGTGTTGAGCCGGCTCTTGGCCGATGGCGACGGTCCTAAGGTCGCCTTTCGCGCCTACGCCGGTTACGCGGGCTGGGCGCGGGGACAGCTCGATGCGGAGATCGAGCAGGGCGGCTGGCGTCTCGTCCGAGCCGATGCCGCGACGGTGTTCGACCGGGATCCCGAACACATCTGGGATGCGATGATCAAGCGGGCCTCTGAAATCGTGATCTAACAGAGTGCTGAACAACTCGGTAAAGCCTGCCGGCTGCTCAAAAAGCTCCAGATGCAAGGCCGCAGGGAGGAGGGAACCGGAGCGTACTGGGTCGTACGTGAGGGTTTCCGACGACCGAGCACGCAGCAGATGGACTTTTTCAGCAGCCGAAGAGCGAAGCGGACCGGCGCGTCGGGTGTTCGGAGGGTGTTAGGGTGTGCCGCTGCCGTCCGATTTGGGAGGCGGCGCCGGCGTGCTCGCGTTGGACTCTTTCTTCTTCTCCCCCGAGTCCTTCTTCTTTTCGGAGGAGGCGGGCGCTGCCGTGGATGCGGTGTCCGCGGCGGGTTTGGATTCGGTAGCTGTCGTCCCTTCGGATTTCTCCTTGCCTTTGTCCGCATAATCGGTGATGTAAAAGCCGGACCCCTTAAACTGCAAGGCGGGGGCGGCCAAGAGCTTTTTCATCGCTCCCTCCGTCTGGCAGCGAGGACAGACCGTCAGCGGCGGGTCGCTGCGCTTCTGGATAAGATCGACTCGATGCTGGCATCGTTCACATTCGTATTCGTAGATCGGCATAGTCCCTTCCTTTGACGGCTACTTGAGTTTGGCGAACGCCGCTTCCATTCGATCCAAGCCCTTGCGGATTTTCTCGAGAGAGGTCGCATACGACAACCGGAGGTGCCGATCGTCGCCGAATGACGCGCCGGCGACCACCGCGATCCGAGCTTCTTCGAGCAGGTAATTCGCCAGGGATTGGGAGCCGGTGATGGCGGTGCCGCTGTGGCGCTTCCCATACAGCGACCCGACGTCCGGGAACGCGTAAAATGCGCCCTGGGGCTGAAAGCACGACACACCCGGCATGGCCGACAATCGGCGGACCATTTCGTTGCGCCGAGACGCGAACTCGGCGACCATCCGGTCGATCGACGTGCGGGGACCGGTCAAGGCCGCGACGGCTGCCTTCTGAGATATCGACGCCGGGTTTGACGTGCTTTGGCTCTGGATATTGGCGACGGCCGTCATGAGTGGGGCCGGCCCCGCCGCGTACCCAATCCTCCACCCCGTCATCGCGTAGGACTTGGACACGCCGTCGACGACCACGGTGAGCGCCTTCATCTCGGGCGACAGCGAGGCGATGCTGATGTGGCGAAACCCGTCGTAGACGATCTGGCCGTAAATCTCGTCCGAAATCACGATCACCTGATGCCGTAACGCGACCTCGGCGATCCGCTCGAGTTGCGTCCGGGTGTATCCGGCTCCGGTCGGGTTGGACGGTGAGTTCAAGATCAGGGCCTTGGTGCGAGACGTCATGGCCGACTCGAGCTGCCGCGGATCAAGGACGAAGCCGTCTTCGGCGCGTGTCGGCACGAAGATCGGGGTGGCGTCGTTGAGAAGCACTTGATCGGGATACGACACCCAGTAGGGGGCGGGGATCAGCACCTCGTCGTCCTGCTCGAACAGCGCCTGGGCGAGGTTGTACAGCGTGTGCTTGGCTCCGCACGAGACCACGATCTCGTTGGGTTGGTAGCGCAAGCCCTGATCCGCTTCCAAACGCCTGATGATCGCGTGCTTGAGTTCCTCGGTGCCGGACGGCGCCGTGTACTTGGTGAATCCCGCCTTGATGGCCGCAATCGCGGCGTCCTTGATGGCATCGGGCGTGTCGAAGTCGGGTTCGCCGACGCCGAAGTCGATGACCTCGATCCCCTGGGCCGCGAGCGCTTTGGCCCTCGCCGCCATTGCCATGGTCGGAGATGGTTGAATCCGGCTGACGCGCTGTGCCAATTTCATCGTGTGTTCCGATCCTCTGTGGTCGGGAACTTCTCGCGAAGGTGTCGGGCGACCGACGGAGGGACGAGCCCATCGACGTTGCCGCCGTAACTCGCCACGGTTTTAATGATGGTGGATGTCAAAAAGGAATACTCTACGCTCGGCATGAGAAAGAGGGTCTCCACGGTTTGATCGAGGTGGCGGTTCATCATCGCCATCTGCAATTCGTATTCGAAATCCGAGACCGCCCGCAACCCGCGAATGATTCCATGAGCGTCCTTGCGCTTCAGATAATCGACCAGCAGGCCGTCGAAGGCTTCGACCTGCACGTTGGTCCAGCCGTTGGTCGAGTCCGCGATCATGTCCAACCGCTCCTTGACGTTGAAGAGCGGCGTCTTCTGGGGGTTGAGGGCGACCGCGACGATGACCGTGTCAAAAAACTTGAGGCTCCGGCTCACGATGTCGAGGTGACCGTTGGTGATCGGATCGAACGTGCCTGGGCAGACCCCGATCCGATTCACGGCGGCTCCGATTTGGTGTAGACCGCCAACACGGTGTCGCCATACCGGTAGTCTCTCACGTGGCTCACGGGCGCGACCGGCGACGGCGGCGGCGTGTCCTCGGCGTGTTCGATCACCAGCCAGCCGCCTGGCGCGAGGGCGAGGCCCGCGAGGAACCCACGCAGCAAGCGAAGGGCTTCGGGCCGATGATACGGCGGGTCCGCGAAGATCACGTCGTAGGTGAGCCCGGAATTCCGCTTGAGATGGCCCAGCAAGCCGGCCACGCCGCCCTTCGTCCACACGGTGGCGTCTTGTTCGGACAGTTCGCACGTCGCGAGGTTGGCGGTTAAGGCCGCGCGCGCTGTGGGGTTATCCTCGACGAAGAGGACGTGCGCCGCGCCGCGGCTGGCGGCCTCGATGCCCACGCTCCCGGTTCCCGCGAAGAGGTCGATCATCGTAGCCCCCTCGATGCGCGGCCCGAGAATGTTGAACAGCGCCCCCTTGACCTTGTCCGACGTCGGTCGAACATCGTACCCCTTGGGCGCCCGCAATCGGCGCCCTTTCATGCGTCCCCCAATGATTCTCATCGAAAGCCGATTACCTTATCACGCGGTGAAAACCAGCGTCAACACGGGTGGCGTAGCAACCCTCAAGATCCCGGCTTGCCGCGGGCGATCTCCAGCTTGCTCAGGCCCTTCCACGTGCCGAACCACCGCGTGCCGTGTTCGTCGAACGCCAGCGAAAACACGTTGTTGTCCAAGAGCCCGTCGCGGGTCGTGTAGGTGCGCCACCGTCGGCCGTCGTACCAGCTCGCCCCGCCGTCGGTGCCGGCCCACAGCAGCCCTTCGCGATCGATCCCCAAGGCGTGGACGTAATTGCCTCCCAGGCCCTCCGCCGTGGTGTAGGTGGTCCAGCGCGTGCCGTCGAAACGACTCAACCCCGTGCCCCACGTCCCGAACCACTTCTGGCCATCCCGGTCGAGAGCGATCGCGAGGACGTAATTGGGGTTGGCCTGGGTGATGGCCTTGTCGTCCTTGGTGTGATGAGGGCTGGGCGGTTCTACGGGTTGACGCGCCGGAAGGCGACTCGGATCGGCCCCCAGTCCGTCGCGATGGGTATAGCCCGTCCAATGTGTGCCGTCGAATCGGTTGACCCCTCCCTCGGTGCCGAGCCAGAGCGAGCCGTCCCCATCCACCGCGATGGCGTAGACCCATTTATCGACCAAGCCGTCGTTCACGGTGAACGTCGTGAACCCGACGCCGTCGAATCGGCTCAGGCCCTTCCAGGTCGCGACCCACATCGTCTGATTGTGGTCGAAGGCGACGTCGTACACCCACAGATCGCCCAAACCTCGACCCGGCGGATAGCGGGTCCAGTCGCTGCCGTACGATGCGACGCGGCCTTCTCCATACGGTGTGTACGTGAGCCAGCGGTCGCCGTCGAGGAGCGACAACCCGCCGCCGTAGGTGCCGATCCAAGGCCGGCCTTGCGGATCGATCCGAATCGTGTACACCCCGTTACTGAGCAGCCCGCCCTTCGTTCTCTGAGCGGTATAGATCTCGTGGGTATCATGGGTGGCCGAGTCGTACCGGATGACGCCGCTCGGCAGGCCGAGCCACAGGTACCGACCGTCGAGGGCGATCGTCTTGACGTTGGTCCCGGTCTCGAAGTTGGTCCACCGGGCCGCGGGTTTCGTTCCGGGAGCCGGGGTGCACGCCGCTCCCCACACCGCGATGAGCAGGAGCGCGGCGTGAAGAGGAGAACGAACCGCTCTGAATGGAGCGCCCGTGGCGCAGTGCGGCTTGCTGCGCGAGCTGCAAGGAACGAGCGATTTTGAGTTTGCGCCCTCGGCGCAATGCGGCTTGCTGCGCCACCCGAAAGAAGAGAACGATTTCGATTGTGCGCCGTCGGCGCACTGCGGGTTACTGCGCCAGCCGAGCGGAGACCTCGATTTAGATTTTGCGCCGTCGGCGCAATGCGGCTTGCTGCGCCACCCGAAAGAAGAGAACGATTTCGATTGTGCGCCGTCGGCGCACTGCGGGTTTTTCGTTGACAATGATTGATCCAGGTTGCTATATTCTACGCAGTTTTTTCACGCGTCGCAACGCATTGCCTCGTGCCGCACGAAATTGCCGAGCGCCACGCGGGCGCGGTTCCAAGCGCCGAGACAGCGTGGGATGTGAAACGTCCGCAGCCCCAACGAGCAGCCACGGATGTCGTCCCCATCAGGCGGATAGCTCAGATGGGAGAGCGCTGCCCTTACAAGGCAGAGGCCAGGCGTTCGATCCGCCTTCCGCCTAATTCCGTGCCGGCTCAGCGCAGGCAGGGCCGGTGGGCCGGCCGGGGGCTGCGAGACGAGTATGGCTGTGGCGATCATCGACGTTTGCCGCCGAGGTGCTGTACTGGGAATCGAGATTGTTTATGATCTGCACGCGATCGGCAAGGTGTTGGAATGACAGCGGGGCCGTAGTTCAGCTGGTTAGAACGCCGGCCTGTCACGCCGGAGGTCACGGGTTCGAGCCCCGCCGGCCCCGCCATTCCGAGCTTGCTGAGTGCAACGCAGGGGCGATGTCCCGCCCCGAGGCTGCAAGACGGTGTTGATCTGGCCGTCTCCGATCGAGCTTGCTGAGTGCAACGCAGGGGCGATGTCCCGCCCCGAGGCTGCAAGACGGTGTTGATCGTGCTGTTTCCCATCTCCCCGAGATCCGCGTGACGGGACGGGCCGATCTCTTCGATCTGATCGGAACGGCGAGTCCGATCAGCCAAGCCGTCCTGGTTCTCCTCCTGCTCCTGTCGATCTTCTCCTGGGCAATTATCCTCTACAAACTGAAGCTGTTCAGAACGATTCGTTCGCAGGACCGGCGTTTCCTGGGCGTGTACGAGGCCCTTGATGATCCGAAAGAGATCCGCCGACGGGCGGCGACGATCGGGAAGAGCCCGTTGGCCGAGCTCTTTGTGGAAGCGTATCGAACGACGCTGCCCGACGACGGGCCGATGGAAGGCTCGGGGCGGCGAGGCGCGGATGGGCTGCGTCGGCTGGAACGTGGGCTGCGCCAAGTCTCCGAGCGTCAACTATTGTTCGAAGAGGAATATGTGGCGGCGTTGGCCACGGTGGGGAACGTGTCTCCATTCGTCGGATTGTTCGGGACGGTGCTCGGCATCATCCAGGCGTTTCAGGAAATTGGCCACCAAGGCACGGCGAGTATCGCCGCCGTCGCACCGGGAGTGGCTGAAGCGCTCGTCGCGACCGCGGCGGGGCTTTTTGCCGCCATCCCGGCGGTCGTCGCCTACAATTACTTCCTCAATCAACTCCGTCGGCACGCGACCCAGCTCGATGTCTTCCGCCAGGATCTCGTCGGGCGCTTTGAAGGTCACGACGAGGTTGAGCCGGTGGTTGTGGCCCGGAACTTGAGGCCCTGATCGATGCTGTCGGACCGACGGCGCGGCGACCCGGGCCGGTTCCTCGCCGAAATCAACGTCGTGCCCTTGGTGGACGTGGTGCTGGTGTTGTTGATCATCTTCATGGTCACGGCTCCGCTCATGTATCGCGGGATCGACATTGACCTCCCGCGTTCGTCGGTGAACACGATCAAGCCGGAAGACCGGGTGGTGCTGACGGTGTCGCGCGACCGGGCGGTCTTCATCGACAAAGCCCGAGTCCCGCGGGTCGGGCTGGAGGAAGCCCTCGGCAAATTGGCGCGTTCGCGTCCCGACCTCACGCTGTACCTTCGCGCCGATCGGGATGTGTCGTACGGGACGGTGGTGGAGGTGATGGACGCCATCAAACAAGCGGGTATTGAACGGCTCGGGATGATCACCGAGCCGGCGTCCGATTCGGATCGGTGAGAGCGGTCGACCTCGCGCGAGGCGGAGTGCGTCCATGGTCCGTCATGTGACCGATACCGTCTTCTTGGGGCGCCACGTGGCTTCGGCCGGTTCGAATGCGACGCTGCGCCCCATGGTGGTGGCCTCGGCGGTGGTCCATGTGGTGATCGCCGTCGGTCTCGTGTGGGGGCCGAGTTGGAGGCCGCCCCGGGTTCCGCTTCAAGCCTATCAGGTCCGATTGGTCAGCCTGCCGGTCGAACACCCCAGTCCGACTCAGGAACCGCCCGCGACGCCGGTGCCCCGGCCCGAGCCGCCCCGTAAACCTCCGGTGAAGAAGACCCCTCCCGTCGTGAAAACCAAGGCGCCGAAGAAACCGGTCGAGGCTGTGGTAGCGCCCACGCCGATCAAGGGGCCACGCCCGGCGGCGGTGTCGTTGCCTTCTGATCCGGTCAAGGCGCCCACGGCGCCCCCTCAGAGCGAACCGGCTCCCAAACCGTCTCCCGAGCAGGTGGCGAAAGCCGTCGAGCCGACTGATCCGGGGATCAGCCTCGTCGCCCCGTTGATGGAAGCCGTCGCGTTGAAGTATCCCTACTATATGAACGCGCTGGTAAGAAAGATGGATGCCAACTGGTCGCCCCCTCGATCCGGGTCGGGGGAGGGGCGTGAAGTTCTGGTGACCTTTACGATTCTCCGCGACGGCAGCGTGCACAATCCCGAGATCGGCCAGAGTTCGGGGAATATGTTTTATGACCAGGCGGCGCTCCGATCTGTGCTGAGGTCCATCCCGTTCCCTCCGCTTCCTCCTGGATATCCCGAAGAGAACCTGAAGGTTCACTTCAGTTTTCTCCTGGACCCCAACCGGTCTCCGTAACGACTTGATCGTGGGATTGCGGAGAGGAGTCGGAGCCCGGCGGGCGGTGGCCGGGGGTCTTCTGGTTGTCCTGTCGATCGTCTGGCTCGGGATCGGCCACACGTCCGAAGTCTACCTGGGCTTGAGCCGTTCGACGGGGGCCAAAATCCCGATTGGGATCCTTGGCGTTCAGGCCGCGTCGGAGCTCGGTGACTCGGCGGCCACGCTGCGGTCGATCATCGAATCGGATTTGCGCCGTTCCCAGCTCTTCGAACTCGTCACGCTTTCGGGATCGGTGCCCACCGGACCACCCGATGCGGCGCGTGTCAAACACGCCGCATCGGGCGGCGTCGACGCGGTGGTGTGGGGCCGCTTGACCCGGGAACGCGACGGCGGGCTCAAGTTGGAGGGATCCGGCTACGATGGCGGCAACGGGTCGGTCGTCGTGCAGAAGTGGTACATCGGACAGGACGAGGCGGCGTATCTCCGCTCGATGGCGCACAAATTCGCCAACGCGCTGGTTGCGGCGTTTACCGGGGAAAAAGGCATCGCCGAGAGCCGCATCGCGTTTGTTTCGGATCGCACGGGGAGGCCGGAAGTCTATGCGATGGATTACGACGGCGCCCAAGTGACCAAGATCACCAACGACCGCAGCATCGCTCTGACGCCGCGCTGGAGCCCGGATCGAAAGCTCGTCACGTACGTGTCCTATCGCGATGGTCGGCCCGCGCTCTACTCATACGTCAACGCGAGCGGCCGACGATGGCAGGTCACCAAGTTCCCCGGCCTGACGATGTCCCCTGCCTGGTCGCCAGAAGGTGAGCGCCTGGCGTTGGCGTCGAATCAGGCCGGCGGCTTGAACCTGTATCTCGTCAACGGGGAGGGCGGTAATCCCCGGCGGCTGACGTTCGGGGCGGGGGATGATCTGTCTCCCACGTGGTCGCCAACCGGCCACCAGATCGCGTTTACCTCGGACCGCGGAGGGTCTCCACAACTCTACCTGATGAATGCGGACGGCAGCGATCAGCGACGCCTGACGTTCGAGGGACCGTACAACACCACGCCCGCGTTTTCCCCGAAGGGAGACTGGATTGCCTACACCTGCCGATCGGGCTCCTACCTGCAGCTGTGTCTCATCAGCCCGGACGGCGCCCAGCGCGTGCAGTTGACCGACGGCGCGTGGGACAACGAAGCGCCGTCGTGGTCGCCGAACGGCCGGCACTTGGTGTTCGCGTCCAACCGTGAGGGGGCGACCCATCTCTATGTCATGGGGGTGGATGGGACGGGTGAGGAACGGCTGACCGTGGGCCCGGGCAATGATCGGATGCCGGCGTGGTCCCCGTTCTAGGAGCCTGTCCAGGAATGGCCATCTGCGGCGTTGTCAGTCGGCTTTGCGTGCTCACGTACGACCCAGTACGCTCCGCGCGCAAAGCCTCCTTCCGCCTTGCATCTGGCCATTGCTTCGCCACCGGCAAGGTGCTTGCAGCCAGATTGGCGTTCGCGCCCTTGGCGCGCCCAGGTTCCTGAACAGGCTCCAGTGCCGAGAAACAAGGACATACTCCTGCGTCTTGGAAAAGGAGGACATCGACGATGAGTCGGACACGCCGTGATCTGGACGCCAAACTGACCAAGAAATGGCTGTCGAGCAACGCGGTCCGGGAAGGGTTGCTGACCAGCCTCACTCTGACCTTACAGGAGGCGGGTGACGAGGCCGACGTCGACGCCCGCGTCGATCGCGCGGCGCAGGAGGAGTTCAAACGGTTCCAGGCCGATGAAGAATATGCGCCGCCCGACACGTTGCGGAGCGTCCTGACGGCGATTGAACAACGGTTGGGATTCGATCGACTTCCCGAGGGGGCGGTCAGCCGGCATCGCGACGTCTGCGAGCGCCTGCTCGCGAAAGTGGATCAGAACAGCGGATATCGGTAGGGGTCGTAGGACGGGTTAGTTCGTCGGCACGACCGCCAGCACTTTGACGTCGGGGTTCGATTCGACTTCGGATCGGTATACGTACCCCACCGCACCCTCGGTTTCCACCACGTCGCGGAGAACGGCCGCGGAAGTGGGCTCGAACTTGGGCGTGACGGCGCCCTCCTGGAACCGTCGCTTCATGAGCTGCGCCCGGTACTCCGCGTGCGAGAGACGCAGCACGCGTTTTAGGAACTCGAGTTTGATGGGTTCCGCTTCGCTCTGATCGACGGCGACCACGATCGATCCCCCGACCACGCGCTTCTTCCCGAGATAGATATTCTGGATATCTTCAAGGGTGAGGGAGTCCGCAGGGAAACTTTTTGCCGCGATAAAGACCAAGTCCGAGGATGCCGCCGAGGCGACGGAGAGCGAGCTCAAGGACAACACGCCCCATGCAAGGCTTCCCGCCAGCACGGACAACGCCGTGCCGTGTCGAATCCTGGTGATCAGAATGTAAAGGCCCATTGCGCAGCGTACTCCTGATGGTGGTCCGTGCCGTCGGTATCGACGAATCGCCCCTCGATTTTGACAACGGACTGCTCTCCAACCCGCACTCGGAAGCCCAGGGTTTCCAGCCTGGTGTCCGCCGATCCCAGCGCAGTGACGTACGGATCGCGTTCATCGAGCGACATCTGCTCGTGTCGGCCGTAAGGTGTGAGCCACTCTCCGATCTCGTATTCCGCCTGCACGTAGTACAGGTGATCGGTCGTGGTCCCCTGCGTCCCGAGATGATCGCGGTGGCGCAGCAGGTAGTACTCCGCGACCAGCTCGAACGCGCCGGTGCGTTTGGTCAGATCCGCTCCGAGGATCGTCTGGGTCAGGTCGACCGGCGTAGGGGCCGGCAGCCCTTCGCCGACGACCCGGCTTTGATACAGCGACGCGCCCAGGGCCCAAGCCGGGAGCTGAGCGGGAGCGAACTCGGCGTGGAGAGCGAGCGCCTTGTTATGGTTCGGGTCCGACGTGTTATTGGGCGTCAGCGCGGCGCGGTCGTCGGTGGGATCGGCGCCAGTAAAGGGATCGCCGAGATCCAGCGCGATGGACGAGCCGTTGGCCAGTTGGACCGCATACGACAACTCGCCGGCTTTTCCGAACGTTCGGCCGGACGCGAGAAGACCCACCGAATGAACCGGAAGAATCCCGCCGTCGTCCTCGAAGCGCACAAACAGCGGCCGTTCGATTGTGGTGTGAAGGAACGCCCCGTGATGGTAGGCCGTGTTCCAGTACCCGAGCGAGGTATGGAAACGTCCGGCGCTCAGCTTCAGCGCGTCGGAGAACACGTACCCGATCTGAATCCGTTCGAGGTCAACGACGAACTCGGCGCCGTCGGGCGACTCGATGGCCACTTCGGTCAAGACATCGAGTCGGGAGCCGATTGATTCCGCCACGTACAAGTCGAGCTGTCCGAGGGAAAACGCCCCGTGCTCGTTCGCGTCGTCCGAATTGAGAAACTGATAATACTGAACGTCGCCGAACCCGTGCAATTCGAAAGACGAAGCGGGAGGAGCCCAACTGAAGGGACCGCACAGCGAGAGGACGGCGACTGCAACCAGCAGGATACGATTTCGGTATGGCATCGAGTGCCCTCCCAGGCAACCGGGCCTATGTATAACCTTGGCGCATTGGCTTGTCAAGATGAGGGACGTCCGGCGAATTCGGCGAGGATCTCCATGTGGGCGGTTTGGGGGAACATGTCGAAGCCGCGGATGCGGGTGAGACGATACCGGGATCGGGCGAGGCGTTCGGCATCACGGGCGAGGGTCGCGGGTTCGCAGGACACGTATAGGAGGCGAGTCGGCCCAAGCGCGACGACGCGGTCGAGAGCAAGCGGGGAGAGCCCCGCTCGCGGCGGATCGACGATGACCAGATCGGGACACCGATCCCGCTCTTCCGGGGTCCAGGATTCGACGGGACCCGGGACCACGCGCACGGAGATACCGCACGCGCGGGCGTTGAACCGCGCGTTGTCGATGGCGCTGCGCGAGGATTCGACGAGCACGACCTGGCTCGCCCGTCGCGCGAGCGGCAAACCGAAGTTGCCGAAGCCGGCATAGAGGTCAATGACTCGTTTGCGGCCGGACAGATCGGCCCACTCCACGAGGGCGGCGACCAACGCGGCGTTGACGCCGGCGTTGATTTGGAGAAACGTCCGGTCGCTCACCCGGCACACGATCCCCTCGATCCGTTCTTCGAGCGCGTCGGAGCCGCCGACCCAGCGATGCCGCCCGCGATCGTATGCGATGAGCCCCCGCAGCGGCAGCACGGCTTGCAGCTCGCGTCCCACCGCGCCGAGCGCGCGACGATCCAGGTGCTGCATCCGGACAACGACGAGCACCTCCTCGCTGAAGGATGTTGTCTGCACCTCGATCTCCTCGATCCCGGCGATCCAACGATCGGGGCGACTCAGAAGATCGGTGAGCGGCCCGATCGTGGCCTGCAGGCGGGGGTGGAGGACCATGCAGGATGGAACCGGGACCACGGCATGGCTGCCCGACGCATAGAACCCCAGCGTGCGACGCCCGCCGACCATCCCGACCTTGAGCCCCGCCCGCAACCGATATCCGAAGACGTCTGGTGACGGCGTCAGCGGGGGAACGTCCACCGCGAGATGCCCCAACCTCCGAAAGGACTCCGCGACGATCGCGCGTTTGGCTTCGAGTTGAGCGCGGTAGGCGAGGTGTTGGATTTGGCACCCGCCGCACCTGGGAAAGAGGGAGCAGGGAGGCTCCACGCGCTCGCCCGAAGCCGTCACGATCCGGACGGGGACGGCTTCGAGGTATCCCTTGCGCGCCGTGTGCACCACCGCGTCGACGGTTTCGCCCTCGATCACGCCCCCAATGAACACGGGGAGACCGTTCCATCGGCCCATCCCCCTCCCGCCGTGCACCATCTTGTCGATGGTCACGGTCAGGGGCGTGCCCTTGCCAACCCTGAGCTTGCCGACCGCCGGGTGTGTTGGCTGTTCCGGCATTGCGCTACCCACTGTGCGGGAATGCGTCCGGCCGAAGCTCGATGGCCAGGAGTTTGATCTTGCGGTGGAGATGGCTGCGCTCGAGTCCCAGGGTTTCCGCGGTCTTGCTCACGTTCCATTCGTGCGCTCTTAAGGCCTGGGTGATGAACTCGCGTTCGAACGTGGTGCGCGCCTCCCGGAACGATGCGGCGTGTTGGGGAGACGAGGCCACGGGCGTCGCCGTGTCCTGGAGAAAGGCAGGGATATCATCCGGCGTGATCACTGGTCCTGGCACCATGATGAGGAGACGTTCGACGGTGTTGCGCAGTTCGCGAACATTGCCGGGCCAGTGGTAGCGCATGAACGCGTCGATCACGTGGGGGTGAACGGTTTTGGGCTTGAGGCTCTGCTCGGCGGCAATGTCGTGCAGGAAGTGAGCGACCAACTCCGGGATATCGCCGCGGCGATCCCGCAGCGGCGGCACGAACAACGGGATGACATTGAGCCGATAGTACAAGTCCTCCCGGAACGCGCCGCGCGCGATTTCCTCGGTCAGATGTTTGTTGGACGCGCTGATGACGCGGACGTCCACCTCGATGGGTTTGCCCCCCCCCACGCGAGTGAACCGTTGCTCCTGAAGCACGCGGAGCACCTTGGCCTGGGTGACCGGACTCATGTCTCCCACTTCGTCCAAGAACAGCGTGCCGCCGTCGGCTTCTTCGAAGCGGCCGCGTTTCATCGCGGTCGCGCCGGTAAACGCGCCGCGTTCATGGCCGAAGAGTTCGCTCTCGATGAGCGTGTCGGGGATAGCGGCGCAGTTCACGTCGACGAACGGCTTCCCGGCGCGCGGACTCTGGGCGTGGATCAACCGCGCCACCACCTCCTTCCCGGTGCCGTTCTCCCCCGAGACGAGCACGCGGCTGTGGGACGAGGCGGCGGTGGCGATCTCGGCCTTGAGTTG
>Ga0180094_1000065_pt1 | contig 25659 bp, 28 predicted proteins | sample EasRivT47_16_1Da_FD_121786 | JGI IMG/M metagenome (GOLD analysis project Ga0180094, IMG submission 121786) | Soil microbial communities from meander-bound floodplain in the East River, Colorado, USA - East River metaG ERMLIBT47_16_1Da | ecosystem: Environmental > Terrestrial > Soil > Floodplain ... | reverse complement strand
GCCGACCTCCGCGTAGCCGTACTGTTTGTGCACGTACTGTCTCAACGTCCGATAGGTATGATGAATCAAGGGAGACGTGAACGAACCGGTGCGGCCCTCGATGATCACGTAGGCGTGAGGGTCGATCCCGCCGAACCGGCCGCTGGATTTTCGGAACAGGCGCACCACCCGGTCCGGCCACCATCCTCCGTGGCGCATCCAGCGCCCGAGAAAGTAGTTCTTTCGCGCCACCTCGTAGCCATCGAGCGCCCCGGGATCCGCCGCCACGCGGCGGATCTCCTCGGCCAGCTCCGGCGTGACGCGCTCGTCGGCATCGAGATTGAAGATCCACGGTCCAGCCGCTTTGTCCACGGCGACGTTTTTTTGCGCCTTGAATCCCGACCAGGGGTTCACAAAGACCTTATCCGTGTACTCGCGCGCGATCGTCACGGTCTCGTCGTGGCTTTCGGAGTCAACGACCACGATCTCGTCCGCCCACGCGACACTTTCCAGGCACTCGCGGATGTTCGTCGCTTCGTTGAACGTGATGATCGTAATTGAAATGCGACTCACGCGGTCCCTACGCAGAAAGCCCGGATCGAGCGACGACAGCCGCCACGGCGGCCGCCAGACCATACCAGGTCCGGTGCTCGCGGTGGAACATCACCAGCCCCCATCGAAAATGTCCCACCGCATCGGTCCCCGGCCCCCAGCGCGGGAAAAATCGAGGGACGCGCTCGAGATACCGCTCGTACCCCGTGCCAAACTTGGCGCGCAGAAATCGCTCCTCTTCGAGCACGGTGGGAAGGTAGATCAGCGGGAACAGAAGGAGATAGGCCAATCCGAGCCACGGGTTGTGGCCCATCACGACGAACCCCAGCCCGATGACGAAGTTGCCCACATAGAGCGGGTTACGCGTGTAGGCGTAGGGCCCGCCGTTCGCGATCGCCACGTTCTTCTCAAGCGTCCCGGAGGACCAGACCCGAAGCGCCTCGCCCGCGACCACCAGCGGAAGCCCCAACCCGATCGACCACGCCGTGGGGCGCGCGAAGACGAAAAACAGCACCCCCGCCGCGAAACTCAGCGCAATCCGGTGATTCCCCACATAATGCCGGAATTGCGGCCACATCGTCCGTCGCGTCAGAGCCGCACCGCCTCGTCGATCAACATGACCGGGATGTCGTCCTTGATGGGATACCTCAACCGGCACGCCGCGCAGACCAACCCGTCCCCCTTGTCGGTCAGCCGAATCTCCCCCTTGCACTTCGGGCACACCAAAATATCCAGCAACTCTCGATCGATCGCCATGGATCCTCCTTGTTAGCGGTCCACCCTGCGGGGCGCAGTGTGATGTCAGAAAGAAACTGGTCTTTTTGTTCTCGTTATGTTCTCCTGGGAAAGACGACCTGTGCTGGCAAGGAGACCGTGGCGCCATTGGTGCTGGGATGCCCGTTTGTTAGCGTGGTTCCGGGTCTGACGATGAAGTCACTGGTGAAGGCCTCCACCCTGGGGCGTGGAGACTTATCCCGTTTAGAAGAGTCTTTGCAGATCGACCGACCCGGGCCAGAGCAGGCCGTCCTTCATTCCACCTGGGAGGACAGTATGGGCAAACACGAGAGGAAAGTAAAGGCGAAGTCATTGACGAAAAAGTCGCTGCCTGCCAGCCTTCAGCGACTCAACCTGGATGCCGCCGGCATCGACGTCGGGGCGACCGAACGCTACGTCGCGGTCCCTGCGGATCGGGACGAGCAGCCGGTGCGACGCTTTGACGCCTTCACCGCTGATTTGCAGGCCCTGGCCGAGTGGCTGACGCCGTGTGGCATTCAGACCGTGGCGATGGAATCGACCGGGGTGTATTGGATTCCGCTGTTTCAAATCTTGGAGGCGCGTGGCTTTCAGGTCTTTCTGGCCAACGCCCGGCAGGTCAAGCATGTCCCCGGCCGAAAGACTGATCTCGCCGATTGTCAGTGGCTGCAGCAGTCCTACCATATCAGGCGTTCGAACCGATGCCTGTGTGAGAGCAACGGCTCAGGGAAAGAATAATCTAGCGGCACGACGGTAAATTTTCCGTTCCCGAGTAGGTTTTGTCGTTCATCCATGCGACGACGGATATGCTCCAAATTAGCGATCTCAGGTGAGTTAAATTCCTGATGTGCGAATGCACTCAATTTCTCAATGATCTGGTCCGGCGTCATCAGGTAGGAGAAATGCCACCCCGCATCATCGATTGATTGAGTTCGAAGGCGATTCCAGTCTTGTTTGAGACTTCGCAGCGCTCCGGTTGTTCGATAGACTCGCAGGCTTTGCATGGACCCGAACCAGCTGCGCAGTCGTGCGACGGTTGTGATTCGTACTTTGCGCCACCAGGGGTCATGCACTCCATCGGCAGTTACTTGGTTGTTGAAAGCATAAAAGTAGGTCCGCTGAACAAGCAACGCACTTATGTATCGCCCAGGCTTGAATTTCAGTATTGCGTCGGGACGGGGGATTTCATCTACATCTGAAAGGATGATCCAGTTGTCTTCCGGCAGCGGGCCGGCTGCCGCCCCCAGCACGGCACGTGCCAGCGCATTGCGTTGTCGATTCTCGTTATCCCAGGGAGACGACGGACTTGATTCTAGATCATCGACGACGATGTACTCGATGCGTCGCGTGTGGTCCCCGAACCTGGAGGCGTCAAAGCGGAGTTTTTTCGGCTTTCCTGTGTGTGTGCGAGTCGCTTCGGCGATCACCACACGATGGACTATGTTCTTGAGCGTCTCCAAGCGCAACCAGAGGAGTTCGTCCTCGCCGTTGTAGGTGAAGCAATCATGAATAGTTGGTAAGTGGTGATTCATGTAAGCGATTCTGCCATTCTTTCTCCCTATGAGCTATGAGCTGTGAGCCATGAGCTGCCCCTCCGCCATTTCCAGCACTTCGTCGATCTCAATCGCGGCCATGCACGGAGGGTCGACGCACCGACGGTTGAAAAACGGCCCCGGCGTCCACCCGCACGCGCACGGGTGCTTGATGACCCGGTGACCGGTCCCGACGGGCGCGGCCAAGACGGGATCGGATGGCCCATAGAGCGCCACGGTTCTGACCCCGAGCGCGGCCGCCAGGTGCAACGGACCCGTGTCACCTGCGATCACCACCCGGCACCGCCGCAGTAACGCCGCCAGGGTCCCGAGACCTGGTGGCGCAATGACAGCCGGAGGCGGCGCCATCCTCGCCGCGGCCTCCTCGACTGCCGCGCGGTCCTCCGGCCCCGCCACGAGCACCGCGTGAACGCCAGGGACTCGTCCCAGCCGCTCCGCCAGCGCGAGAAAGCGGCCGAACTCCCATCGCTTCGCCCGGTGTCCCGCGCCGGGATGGATCGCCGCGACTTGCCCGCTCCGATCGATCCCATACGCCGCCAGACGCTCCGCCGCCCAGGTCTCGTCAGTCGGCGCCGGAACCACGTCGAAGCGGGGCGGCCCGATCGGCGCGCCCAACACGCCCAGCAGACCGAGGTTCCTCGTCAGGACGTGGACCCGTCCCGCGGGCGCGGCGTGGTGGGTCATGAACCGCGCGCTCAGCGGTTCCCGGCAATCCTCCGGCGCCAACCCGATTCGCACCGGAGCCCCCGTCAGCCACGCCGCAACGCCGCTCTTCAGTAACCCCTGCGCGTCGAGGACCACGTCGAAGCGACCCGAGACGCTCCGATAATAGCCGGCGAACCCCCGCCACGCGGTCGCCCATTGCCCGCGCCGAGCCGCGCGGCGCCACCCCCGCGTATCGATCGTCACGACCTCGTCCATCGCGGGATGCAGTCGCGGCAAATCGTGCAGACGCGCTTCGATGATCCACGTGATCCTGGCCTCAGGCCGCCACGCCTTGAGCGCCGACACGACCGGAAACGCGTACACCGCGTCTCCCAACGCGCCGAGCTTCACCAGCGCCACGCGCGGGGCCGGGGGCACGGTCACCACGTACTCCTCCTCAAGAGGACGACCGGTTCATCACGCAGAAAGCGGCCCATTGTATCGCAGGCCGCGACCCTAGGCAATAGAACTACGGCGATCGGAGGGAAACGGACTTCGCAATCGGTACTCGGCGTTCGTGTCCAGCCACGCGTGGTTGTCGGGCGCGCACCCCCCCGCCGGCTTCCGGCCGACAGCCACAATGTGGTAGGGGTGAAGCGGGTCGACGGCGAGGATCTGAAGCCCCACCCGGTCGAGCAGAGCCAGCACCGTTTCGGTGGTAAAGACATGGTGATGAAGGCACCGGTTCTCGACGTTCCGCTCCGAACGCCGCTTGAACTCCTCGAAGCTCGGCATCGAGGCATCTTTAGCTCGATCGTGCAGGGCGAGGATTTCAGGAAGGTGGGTGAGGTCGTCCTCGCCGATGCCGCGTTCTTCGTCTTCCACGAGATGGGCCACCGGCGTCACGGGCCGGCGGTGGTCGAACGCGCCATCCCTATGGGGCGCGACCAGCACGAGCACGCCGTCGTCCTTCAGCACCCGGAGCCACTCTCGCAGCGCCCGCAGAGGGTTGGCGATGTGTTCGAGGTTGTGAGAAGAGAGGACGACGTCGTATTGCGCCGAAGGAACCCCGTTCAGGTCGACCGCCTCGCGCACATATTGGTAACCCGGAGGACGTTTCGGATGGTAGGCAAAGTGTCGGCCTTCACGAATCGACTCCCTCCACACCGTCTGGTGTGTAAAGTCACAGTTATCGAGGCGGTCGACGAGCGAATAGAGCGACAGCGCGCCGATGTCGGCGAATATCTCACTCGGGCCGCCGATTTCCAAGCCGGCCTTGCCTCGAAGCAGGGCTCGACACACCGTCAGGCTGCGTGTGGGCCACAGCGTGTGGCGGACCGTGGCCCGCAACGATTTCCATCGTCGGGTCAGCGCCTTCATGCCTTCGCCGCAACCACCGTAAAATCACGACCGGAATACAGCAAGCAGACCAAATTCCGAAACAGCCCCACCACGGGGATAGTTTTCAATCGATTCCGTATGTAGGTCGATGGGTGTCGTTTGATCGAGACTACTTGGAAACCGCACTTCGCCAATAGCTTCGACAGCGACCCCGGCGTAAAGTGCCAGAGGTGGTTGGGAACGTCCCATCCTGACCAATCTGTCCCGTACCCTTTGGCATCTGTGCCCAAATAATTCGGGACCTCGATGAACAGTTTCCCTTTCGCTCGAAGCAGCGTTCGTGCGGCGGTCAAAGCGCTCGCTGCATCAGGCGTGTGTTCGAGGACATGCCACATCGTAACGGCATCGAAGCGAGGCTCACCGTCCGCCAGACGGTCAATGTCTCCGACATGAGCGTTCACGCTGAAACGGCGCTTCGCTTCCTCGGCGGCCCATACCGACCGCTCCACCCCCTCCACTGCGAACCCTTCTCGGTTTGCCGCTGCCAGGAAGTATCCTACCGCACACCCCACATCGAGCAGCTTGCCCCCTCGGACAAACGACTTGACAAGATTCACCCGTTTCCGCTGGTCGCGGATTCTCCGGGCAACCTCTCCGGTCGAATCTCGGTCCATGCCGTGGGAGGCGAAGTACGGCTCCTGGTAGAGCGCGGACAACTCTTTGTCATCGGGCCTCGGGGAGAGCATCCCGAGTCGGCAGGCACGGCACTCCACGATCGTCCAGCCATCAACCGCAATCAGTGGATCGAGCCGATCGGCACCGCAAATCAGGCATTGAGTCAGCGATTCCACTCCCGCGTCCTCGTTATCCCTTCAGGGGTCTCAGCGTGCCCCCCACAACCGTTCGCACCCGTTCATTGACGACCATGCTCCAACAGCCAGGTCACCGCCTCGAAAACGTCGCGAGCCACGTAGTGGGGGTGCGCATCGGCCGTCAAGCCTGCGGCGGTCTCCCGCCCCTTACCGGTCAGGACCAGCACCGCCCGGCCGCCGAGTCGATGCGCCAGCGCCACGTCCGCCGGTTGGTCCCCGATCATCGCGGAGCGAGCGGGATCCACGCCCAGGTGGCGAGCCGCCTGGAGGGCGAGCTCGGCACCTGGCTTCCGGCAGCCACATCCATGGTCGGGCCGGTGGGGGCACACAAAGATCCCATCGAGCGTCGCCCCGCCGGCCGCGAGGAGCGCGATCAACCGCTCGTGAATGCGGGCCAGGGCCTCCTCCGTGATCAACCCGCGTCCAATCCCCGATTGGTTGGTCACGACCACCGCCTTGATCCCTGCCGCGTTCAACGACCTGACCGCCTCCGCCGCGCCCGGGAGGAGCACGACGCGGTCTGGATCCGCCAGATAGGCTTCGTCGTCACGGTTGAGCGTCCCGTCCCGGTCGAGGAACACCACCTCAAGCTCATCGCTCATCTGTGAGTCGCTCGGGGGTTTCTAGCCTTTCCTGAGCGATGAGTTGTGAGCTGATTGCTGACTTATACACTTCCTCCGCCGACACGGCGGTCATGCACCGATGGTCGATGGGGCACTCGCGATATCGACACGGGGCGCAGTCGACCGGGTGCCGGATGACGGCGGCGTGCTCGCCCACCGGACCCGTCACGCCCGGATCGGTCGGACCGAAGATTGCCGTGACGGGGACGCCAAGCGCAGCCGCCAGGTGCATCGGTCCCGAATCGTTGGTGACCAGGTGACCGCACCAGGTCAACAGCGCCATCGCTTCCCGCAGGGTGGTCCGCCCCATCGCATTGACGGGGGCCGGGTCGAGGCCCGCGGCGATCGCGTCGCCCAGCGGGCGTTCGGACGCAGCGCCGAAGAGCACCACCCGCGCGCCGTCGAGCGCCAGCCGGCGCGCGACCTCGGCGTAGCGCTCGGCGGGCCATCGCTTGGCCGGACCGTACGCCGCGCCGGGGTTGAGGCCCACGATCGATTCATCGAGGCCGATCCCCCACTCCCTCAGCCGCCGTCCGGCCTGGGACCGCTCGTCCTCGGTCACCTGCAACCGAACGTCCGTCGGATGTCCGACGAGGTGCCACGGCGCCAGCAGCTCGAGGTAATACGCGGTCAGATGCTGCACTCTGGCCCGAGAGGGCCTCGGGATCGGCACGGTCAGCCACATCGAGCGGCCGTCGGTGCGGTAGCCGATCCGGCACGGGACGCGCGCCAGGGCCATGACGCACGCGGAACCGAACGAATTGGTCAGCAGCAACGCGGCGTCGAATCGCCGCGCGCGAATCTCGGCCGCCAGCCGAAGCCGACCGGAGGGACCGGCGTGCCGACCCGGGATCTCGTCGAGCATGATCTCGTCCACCGCGGGGTGATGGGTCAAGGCCTCCGCGATGAGCGGCTTGGCCAAGACCGTGATCGAGGCATCGGGACACCCCGCGCGCAGCGCCGACAGGGTGGGCGTCGCCATGACGGCGTCGCCGATCCAGTTGGGCGCGCGCACCACGAGCGCCTTCGCCTCGCGGACCGCGCGCCAGGCCCGATCGGCCTTCACGCCGCCACCAACCGCGCCACCCGATCGATCCACGCGCTCCACGCCGAGGCGTCCTCCACCCGAACGTCCATTCTCACCGCCCACACGGTGTCGCCGGGCGCCACCTGCGCCTCCTGTTTGACGGCGTCTTTCTCCGTGGTCACCGCGAAATCGGCGCCGACCGATCGGCAGCGCGCCCGCACCGCGTCGACGTCGGCGCATCGGTAGGGATAGTGGTCGCGAAAGCGCATCGCCGCGACCACCTTCGCCCCCGCGCGCTCCAGGAGCGCGACAAACGATTCAAAGCGGCCGATGCCGGCGACCGCCACGACGCGGGCGCCCGCCAGGCGGTCTAACGGAGCCGCGCCCCCCGCGCCGACCGCGGCCAAACCGGAGAGTGCGAACCGGGCGTAAAAGAGCGGGACGTCGGAGCGGACGCGCCGGACCAACGCTTCGATCGCGTCCACCGCGCCCGGCGCCGCCTGGTCGACGCGCGTGACGACGACCGCGGACGCGCGCGCCAACGCGTTCAGCGGTTCGCGCAGCCGACCACGCGGTAAGAGCGCCGCGTCCGCGTACGACTCGGTGGCGTCCAACACCAGCAGATCCTCGTCCCGGGCGATCGCCAGGTGCTGAAACCCGTCGTCCAACAAGCACACGCCCGGCGGGCGAGCGCGCCCGAACCGCGACCACGCGGACACGCGATCGCGGCCCACGATCACGGCGGCCCGCGGGAGCCGACGCGCGATGAGCGCGGGCTCATCCCCGGCGGCGGGCCAATCGAGCGGGCGCCGGCCGGAGCCGTCGGAGACCAGACCGCCGACTCGCTCCAGCCCTCCCCCATACCCGCGGCTCAAGACGGCCACGTCGACGCCGCGCGCCAGCAGCGCCTCCCCCAGCGCGATCACCAGCGGGGTCTTTCCGGTGCCGCCCACCGTGAGATTGCCCACCGACACCACCGGACGCCCCAGGGTATGGACTCGTCCACCACCGCGCTGATACCACCACACGCGGGATCGAACCCCGGCGCCGTAACACCAGGAAACAGGAGCGAGCAACCAGCTCACAGCTCACAACTCACAGGAACACCTGAAAGTCACCGATTTTACTGTCAGCTCTAAGCTGTGAGCTCGCTTCACCATGCCCTACTCCACCAACCACGGATGGAGCAACGCCAAGGTCCGCTCCACCGCGCCTTGATTTCTCGCCACCATCTCGCGCCCGCGGCGGCCCATCCGCTCACACAGCGCCGGATCCGCGAGCAACCGCCCCACCTGCCCCGCCAGCGCATCGGCCGAGTCCACCCTCACGCCGGCGCCCGATTCCAGCACCGCCGCGGCGATCTCCTCGCACTTGTACGTGTGGGGCCCGAAGACCACGACCTTGCCCCGCGCCGCCGGTTCGAGGAGGTTGTGCCCGCCCACCGGCACGAGGGTTCCCCCAACGAACGCGACCGCCGCCTCGCCGTAAAGCGCGGCCAACTCACCGATCGTATCGAGCAGAATGACTCGGGCACGGTCGCCCTCCCCACGGCCGCCCGGCTCGCCCATGTGAAGCGCCGATCGGCGGACCGGGTCGAACCCGCGCTCGCGCACCATCGCCTCGATCTTGTCGAGACGGTCGACGTGCCTGGGGGCGATCAGCAACACGACCAGGATCCCCCGGTCCCTGAGTCGACGGTACGCATCGAGGAGCGGTTCCTCTTCCCCCTGGCGTGTGCTCCCCGCGACCCAGAGCAGTTCATCGGGGGCCAACCCCAAGCCGACCCTTCGAGCTGGACCACCCACCTCACCGTCATCCGCCGGTTGGTCGAATTTTAAGTTGCCGGTGATGACGATCCGACTGGGATCGGCCCCGATCCCGGCCAGCCGCTGGGCATCCGCGGTGGTCTGGACGCCGAACCCATAGAAGCCCGCCAACACCGGCTGGAAGAGCCGACGCGCCCATCGATACCGTCGCGCCGATCGGGCGTTCAGCCGTCCGTTCACGAGAAAGGCCGGGATGCCACGGCGCGCCAGCGCGGAGAGGAAGTTCGGCCAGAGTTCGGTTTCCACGCAGAGAAACAGGCGCGGCTTGATCGTGTCCAACAGTCGATCCACCACGCTGGGGAGGTCGAGCGGAAAATAGGCGATCGCGTCGGCCTGGGGCACGCGCTCCACCACCGTCTGGCGCCCGGTGGCCGTCACGGTGGTGACGAACAGACAGACCGTCGGATACCGAATCTTGATCTCGCGGAGGAGCGGCACCGCCGCGGTGACCTCGCCCACCGACACCGCGTGCACCCAGACCGCGCGCCGGTCGCGCACCGCCGCGACGACGGGGTCGGGGAGGCGTCCCAGCCGCTCGCGCAGCGCCAGGCCCGTGCCGCGTCGTATGGCTTTGGCGACATAGCTCGGGGCGGTCACGACCAGGCCGACGGCGAGGGCCGCCGTATACAAGCGACGAATCACGCCTGGGGAAGATCGCGCCATACGCTTCTCATCTGCCTAACACTCCTTGAAAACCCTGGCCGTTGAGAAGGCGGCGGATGCAAGGCGGAACCTGCCCCGCGCCACGGGCGCGGAATCAAAAACCTGGCCTCGTCGCAGGTGGCGAAGCAACGAAGCCTCGCACCGGAGCGTACTGGGTCGTACGTGAGAACGCGTTCTGGGCGTGGCGAAGCAATGCGAGGCTGAAGTGACAACGCAGCAGGCGCCCCTTCTCGACGGATCAGGACCACCGGCGATCGGCCCGGCTCGTCACGTCGATCAACGCCCGCTCCAGGGCGCGGCGGCGCTCCTCAAACCCGTCCGCCTCCATGTCGCGTGGAACCCAGATCGGCTCACCCCACACGAACACGCCGCGCGCAAACGGGACCGGGAGGAGAAACCCATCCCAGGTGTGAAGGATTTTTTTTTTGAGGCCCCGAACGCCAGCGGCACGATCGGGAGCCCGCTCATCCGCGCCAGTTGGATCACGCCCGGCTGCGCGATCTCGCGAGGCCCTCGCGGACCGTCCGGCGTCACGGCCAGATCGCGCCCCTTCCGTCCCGCGTCGACCAGGGCGCGCAGCCCGACCGCGCCGCCACGCGTGGTCGACCCGCGCGCGGCGGCAAACCCGAACGCCACCATGGCCCGGCTGATCAGTTCGCCGTCGCGATGTCGGCTGATCAGAATCGTGAGTCCCGACCCGTGATACGCCAGCGGCAGCATCAGTTGGCGGCCGTGCCAAAAGGCGATGATGCTCGCCTTGCCCCTCCGCCAGCGCCCCATGATACCCTCGGCGTTGACGGTCTCGATGCGCATCGTCCGTCCCACACCCCTGATCAGCGCGGCAATCAGCGGCGGCGCCCACCGGCGCCAGGCGGCCTCACGACCCGGCATAGCGCGCCTCGGGTTCGAACTGGATGCGATACAGGTTGGCGTAGACGCCTTGCCTGGCAAGCAGGCTCGCGTGGGTCCCCTCCTCGACGATCGTCCCACGGTCCAGCACCACGATCCGGCTGGCCCGCTGCACCGTCGACAGACGATGCGCGATCACGAACGTGGTCCGATGCTCCATCAAATTAGCCAGCGCCCGCTGGACGATCGCCTCGGACTCGGCGTCCAACGCCGAGGTCGCCTCATCCAAAATCAAAATGGGGGGATCCTTAAGCAGCGCCCGGGCGATGGCCAACCGCTGTCGCTCGCCTCCAGACAGCGTCGCCCCGCGCTCGCCGATGACGGTGTCGTACCCCGCCGGCAATTGCAGGATGAAGGGATGGGCGTACGCCGCTTCGGCCGCCCGGACGACGTCGGCCTCCACGATGTCGGTCATCCCATAGGCGATGTTGTGGCGGACCGAGTCGTCGAACAACACGACCTCCTGGCTCACCACGCCGATCCGCCGGCGCAGCGACGTGAGGCGGAATTCGCGCAGATCCACGCCGTCGATGAAGATCGCGCCGCGGGTGGGTTCGATGAAGCGCGGCAGGAGGTTGACCAGCGTCGTCTTCCCGCTCCCGCTGGTCCCCACCACCGCCACCATCTCGCCCGCGTGCACCCGCAGGGTGATACCCGCCAACGTGACCCGCTCGGCGCCGGCGTAGGTAAACCCCACGTCGCGGAACTCGAGACTCTCGCGGATCCCCGCCAGCTCGCGCCGGCCCCGATCCCTTCCTTCTTCGGTCTCGACGTCCAGGATGGCGAAGACCCGTTCGGCGGCGGCCGACGCCGACAGGATCGCGTTATTGGCCGCCGACAAGATGCGGATCGGCGCGTACATCAGAAACGACGCCGTGAGGAACGAAAAGAACGCCCCGGTGGTCATCTGCCCCGAAATGACGGCATAGCCGCCGTAGGCGATGACCGCGGCGCCCCCGATCGCGCCGAGCACCTCCATCAGCGCCGGCGCCAGCTCGGAGACGGTGGTAACCTTCATCGTGTTGCGGAAATACCGGAGGTTCGTGTCCCGCAGGCGCTCGGCTTCAAACGCCTCGGTGCCGAACGCCTTGACCACGCGGATCCCGGAAAACGTTTCCTGGAGGATCGAGGAAAGCTCCGACACCCGCTCCTGGCCCGCGTGGGCGAGGCGCTTGAGCCGCCGCCCCAATCGGATCATGGGGTAATACCCGAACGGCAAGACCGCGATCGCGATGAGCGCCATCCGCCAGTTTTGGTAGACGATCACGCCCATCAGCGCCAGCAAGGTCAGCGGCTGCTGGATCAGATCTTTGATCACCCCGGAGACCGCCCGCTGCATCAACGCGACATCGCTCGTCACGTTCGACATCAACGCCCCGGTCGAGTGCGTGGCGTGGAAGGTCAGCGAGAGTTTCAGGATGTGATGGTACAGCGCGTCCCGGATGTCGGTGATGATCCGATTGCCGGTGTACCCCATGAGGTACACGTGCGCGAACTGAAACGCGCGCTTGGCGACGGCCACCGCGACGATGGCGAACGGCAGGATCGCGAGCATCGCGGTGTTGCGTTCGACGAAGATCCCGTCGAGCACCGGTTTGACGAGCCACGCGTTCGCCGCGGTCAGCAGCGACACGCCCCCCGCGCAGACCGCCGCGAGGACGAAACGTCCCCAGTACGGCTTGACGTAGCGCAAGAGCCGTCGCAGCACCGATGCCCGGGAGGAGGTCCGGCCGCTAGCCACCCCGTGCTCCCTGCGCCAGCCACTCCAGCGTGGCCTCCGCCGCGCGGGCCGAGGCCCCCGGTTCGCCCAGCGCGGACCGCACGCGGGCGAGATCCGCCCGCATCGCCGACGCGGCGCGCTCGTCGGTCAGGATGCGACCGACCTCGGCCGCGATCCGCTCCGCGGTCATCTGCTCCTGGACCACCTCGGGCACCACCCGCCGCCCCGCCACGACGTTGACCAACGCCAAGTGGGGCACCGTAACCAGACGCCGCGCGATCCACGCGGTGAGCGGCGCCACCCGGTAGACCATGACCAGGGGCGTGCCGATCACCGCGGCCTGCAACGTGGCCGTGCCCGACGCGACCACCGCCGCGCGCGAGGCGCGGAGGACGGCGGCCGCCTCGCCGATTGCGACCGTGACGCGGGCGCCAAACGCTCCCCGGCGATCGACCGCCGATTGGACCAGGCCGGCGTCAATCGACGGCGCAACGGCGACCAGAACCCGATCGATCGTCCTCGCGGCGTGGAGGCGCTCCGCCGCGTCCAGCATCGCGGGCAGCAGGCGCGAGACCTCAAGCGCGCGACTCCCCGGCAACAGAGCCAGCGCCCGCTCGCCCTTCGTCAGCCGATACCGCCGCGCGAACGCCTCCTGCTCGCCGTCGGACGCCGTCTCGTCGAGCAGGGGATGGCCGACCCACCGGCACGGCACGCCGGCCGTGCGATAGGCGTCGGCCTCGAAGTCAAAGAGCACCAGCATCAGATCGACGGTCGCCTTGATCGCCGCGATCCGCCCGGGGCGCCAGGCCCAGATCTGGGGACTCACGTAATAGATGACCGGGATGCCGAGCCCCTTGGCCAGGCGCGCGACCCGCAAGTTGAAATCGGGATAGTCGATCAACACGACCGCGTCGGGCGGCGCCTCGCGCAACCGCGCCCGCACGTCTCGATAGGTCCGCCAAATGGACCGCCACTGCGAGAGCACTTCGACGATGCCCACCACCCCGAGATGACGGATGTCGTGCCGAAGGCGGACGCCGGCCTTCTCCATCGCGGCGCCCCCCACGCCTTCCAGGCTCAGCGTAGGATCCCGCGCGAGGAGCGCCGAAGCCAGCTTCCCCCCGTGGGCGTCGCCCGAGGCTTCGCCGGCAATGATGAAGAGACGCAAGCTCATAGCTGATCGCTCATCGCTAATCGCAACACCAGACCTGCATTTCCTCTGAGCTGTGAGCTATGAGCTGGATGCTCGCTCTATGCTCTTCAGGACGTCAAGCGCCACGCGCAACGCGTTGCGCCCCTCGCGCCCCGACACCAACGGCGCCCGCCTGGTCGCCACGGAATCCAGGAATGCCGAGAGCTGCGCCTTCAGCGGCTCCTCCTTCTCGATCGCCAGCGTCTGAACGTCGATCGCCGGCAGGCCGGCCTCGCCCGCGCCGTCCACGCGTCGCGCCATGATGACCTCCTGCTTCTGATAGTCCAGCGAGAAGTACGCGTCCGGCTGAAAGACCCGGAGCTTGCGTATCGCGTCCTTGGACACCCGGCTCGCGGTGACGTTCGCGACGCACCCGTCGGCGAATTCCAACCGAGTATTGGCGATGTCGATGTTGGACGTCAACACCGGCACGCCGACCGCCCGGATGTCGGTGAGCGGCGACCGGACGAGGCTCAAAATAATGTCGAGATCGTGGATCATCAGGTCGAGGATCACGTGGACGTCGGTGCCGCGGCCGACGAAGGGCCCCAGGCGGTGCGATTCGATGAAACGCGGCGCGGTAAGCCGGGGCGCCAGCGCCCGCACGGCCCCGTTGAACCGCTCCAGGTGGCCGATCTGGATGATGCGCCGCTTCGCGTCGGCCTGAGCGATCAACTCGTCGGCCTCGGCCAGCGTCACCGTCATCGGCTTTTCCAGGAGCACGTCCAACCCGGCGTCTAAACAGTCCATCGCCACGCGGTGGTGTTGGCTGGTCGGCACCACCACGCTCACGGCGTCGACCTGGGGCAGCATCTCGCGGTAATCGGTGAAGGCTCTCGCGCGGGTCGCCGCCGCCACGTCCCGGGCACGATTTTCGTCGACGTCGGCAACGCCAACCAAAATAGCCCCCGGCAGTTCGGTATACAGCCGCGCATGGTGCCGTCCAAGGTACCCCACACCGATGACGCCGACCCGGATCGCGCTACCCATCGTTCGCCTCCGTTTCTTCGGTAATCCCCACCACCGCGATCCGCGCCCGACGCGCCGCGTCCAACACTTCAGCCCGGTCCAACAGCAGGGTCTTGCCGGCCTCGACCGCCAGCACCGATGCGCCCACTTCCCGCATCGACTCGATCGTGGTGGGTCCCACGGCGGGGATGTCGAACCGCAGATCCTGCTGGGGTTTGGCCATCTTCACAACGACCGCCCCGCTCCGCGCGAGCCGCCCGCCCCGGCGGATCGTCTCATCGGTGCCCTCGATCGCTTCGACCGCGAGCACTGTCCGGTTCTTGATCACCACGCACTGCCCGATCTCGAGCCGTCCGATCGCTTTCACCGTCGTGACCCCGAAACGAATGTCCTCCCACTGATCGCTCGACGGGCGCGTGGTCAGGACCCCGGCTTCCGCGATGAGTCCAGGGAGGTAGTGCGCGGCGTCACCCACGGTGATGCCTTCGGATTCCAATTCCTCCGCTACCGCTCGGAGCAGCGCATCGTCCTTGAGGTGGCGAACCCGCGCCAGCACCTTGAGGGCGCGGAGGTCGGGGCGATAGTCGGTGAACATCCGCGCCTTGGTGATCCCCCCCGCCATCACCACCGTGTCCACCCCCGCCGCCTTGAAATGCTCGATGAGGTGCCCCAGTTGTCCCACCTTAATCCAGTGCAGTGCATCCACCCGCTCGCCGAGCTCCTCCGGCGTCTCGCCGCGGTGGGCCACCGCCGTCACGGTGAACCCCGCGTGCTTGGCGGCGTCCGCGAAGAGCAAGGGGAACCGGCCGTTGCCGGCGATGAGACCCAATTTTCTGATCGGCATAGTCATCGGCCGGTCGTTCAGCGCCCCGGCATCGCTATCGACTGATGCCTCGCTCCGACGTCTCGACGAACCGGACGAGGTGCTCGACGTCCGCCTGCTGGGGAAGCTCTTCACGCGTCCGCTTGATGGCCTCCTTGATCGGTAGGTGCGCGTTGAACAGCGTACGATAAGCCTTCTTGAGCGCGGCCAGCCGCTCCTCGGTGAATCCGTGGCGCTTCAACCCGATCAGGTTGAGCCCGTACAGCTTGGCGCGGTTCCCGACCGCCGACACGAACGGCGGCACGTCCTGGGCCACCGCCGAGCAGCCCCCGATCATCGCATACGCGCCGATCCGGACAAACTGATGCACCCCGGTCAATCCACCCAGCACGGCGTGATCGCCGATCTCGATGTGGCCGGCGAGCGTGGCGGCGTTGGCCATGATCACGTGGTTGCCGATCCGGCAATCGTGCGCGACGTGGACGTACGCCATCAAGAAATTATGATCGCCGATGCTGGTCACCCCGCCGCCGTGGTGCGTGCCCCGGTTGAGCGTCACGAACTCTCGAAAGATATTGTGGCTGCCGATGACCAGGCGGCTCTCTTCGCCGCCGAACTTGAGGTCCTGCGGGGGCGTCCCGGCGGACACGAAATGCGAAAAGACGCAGGAGTCGCCGATCTCGGTCCACCCCTCGATGACGACGTGCGCGCCGATCGTGGTGCCCGCGCCGATCCGCACGCGCTCGCCAATGATCGAGTACGGCCCCACGGTCACGTCGTCGGCGAGTTGGGCAGCCTGGTGGATGATCGCGGTCGGATGGCGATTCATGACGTCTCCCGAGGCGAGAGCCTTGCCTTAAACTCCATTTCGCAGACCAGCGCATCCTCGACGTAGGCCTCGCCCCGCAACCGCCAATACGGATGGCGCTTGTGCAAGAGGGAGACTTCGAGGCGAAGACGATCTCCGGGCACGACGGGTTTGCGGAATTTAGCCCGATCGATGCCGACAAAGATCACGAGATGATTCTCGGCCTCCTTCGCGGTCTGAAACGCCAAGATACCGCCCACCTGGGCCAGCGCCTCGAGCACGAGGACACCGGGCATGATCGGCTGGCCGGGGAAATGGCCTTGGAAAAACGGCTCGTTGACGGTGACGTTCTTGATCGCCACGGCCCGTCCCTCCTCGATCGACAGGACACGATCCACGAGCAGGAACGGATACCGGTGGGGCAGGATTTTCATTATCGCATCGGCTTCGAGCATGGACACCCCTAAAGAGTTCAAATGTTCAAAGAGTTCAAATCGTTCAACTTGAACCACTTGAACGTTGTTCTAATTCCGCCACGCGTGCTTCAAGGCGTTTGAGCGCTCGCCGCATCTCCGGCAAGGTCGGGACCGTGGCCTGCACGCGCAGCCACGTCGGATGCGGGATCGCGGGACTGCCCGAGACGACCTGCCCCGCGGCCAGGTCGGCGGCCACGCCGGACTGCGCGCCGACCATGGCGCCGTCCCCGATCGTCAGGTGCCCCACCACGCCGACTTGCCCCGCGAGCACCACCCCGCGTCCCAGTTCGCTGCTGCCAGAAATGCCAGCCTGCGCCACGATCAAACAATCTTCTCCCACGACGACATTGTGGGCAATCTGGACCAAATTGTCGACCTTCGTGCCCCGCTTGATCGACGTGACGCCCAGCGCCGCGCGATCGACGCACACGTTGGCGCCCAACTCCACATCATCCTCGATGACGACCCGACCGACCTGGAGGATTTTCTCGTGGCGCCCGTTGCGGGTGGCAAACCCGAAACCATCGCTTCCGATCACTACCCCGCTATGCACGATCACCCGCCGGCCGATCGACGAGCCCTCGCGGATCGTGACGTTGGGATAGACCAGCGTGTCATCCCCGATCATCACGTCGTCACCAATCGAGACACCCGACAGGAGGGTCACCCGGTCGCCCAGCCGCGCACGATGTCCCACGCTGACGAACGGCCCGATCGTCGGGTCACCTCCCACCACGGCGTCGGGCGCGATCGACGCGAGCGGGCTGATTCCGCCCGGCTCGTAGGGGCGCTCGTGAAACCACCGGACGATCCGGCTGAACGCATAGTAGGGATCGTCGATCTCGATCCGCGCGATGGCCGCCGTGGCGTGAGCCTTCGCGATCACCACCCCCGACGCCCGCGTGCGGGCCAGGTCCGGCAGGTACCGCGGGTTCGCCACGAACGTGATCTGGCCGGGCTCCGCCTCGCGGATTCCGGCCACCCCGGTGATCGGCGCATCCTCGCCCTGCAGCACACCCCCGACGTGGGCGGCCAGCGCAGAGAGCGTCGTCGAGCGGAAGGAGTTCGCAGCCACCACCAGCGCCCCGATCTATTTGGTGTTGCCGTCCTTATCCAGCTCGGCCAGCACCTTCTCGGTCACGTCCAACGTCTCCTTGGCGTACAGCAGGCTGCTGACCTCGGACGGGGTTCCCGACCCCTTATCAAAGACCAGCGTGTAGCCCTCTCGTTCGGCCACTCGCTTGACCACCGCCTGCAATTGGCGGTGAAACTCGTTGAGCACGTCGGTCTTCTTGTCCTGAATTTCCCGGTTCAGATCGGTGGCCTTCTTCTGATACGCGAGGAATTTCTTCTGCAGGTCCTCCTGCTTCGCCTTTTTGGCGTCCGGGCTCAACACGCTCTCTTGCTTGACGAGGCTGTCCTCCAGCTCCTTGATTTCCGCCTCTTCAAGGTCGATGATCTTCTGCCGGCTCTTGACGAATTCTTCCAGCAACCCCTTCGCCTTCTTCCCGTTCTTCGATTGATCGAACACCTTCAGCGCATCGATGTAGCCGACCTTGAGCGCGTCCGCGGCTTCAGCCCGGGCCGGCACGCTCATGATTACACCGATCACGCCGATGACGATCCATCGTCCTATGGTCACGCTCCGCGCACACCGCGTTCGTCCCACTGCCCCTCCTCCTGGTTAAAACACCGTTCCGATCGTGAACTCGGGAAAGAGTCCGCTCTGTTCGCCCGGCTGGGAATCGAGATTATAGCCCCATTCCAGGCGGATGGGACCGATCGGGAGCAACATCCGAATGCCAAACCCCGCGCTGTACCGGAGATCCCCGACCCGCATGCGCTCCCCGGACGCGAAGGACCGTCCATCCGGTCCGACCAACACGGTTCCCGCCCGGTCGAAGCGGCCCTGGTCGTCGAACGCGCGCCCCGCGTCGAAAAAGATTACCCCCTTCATTTTCGCTTCCGTCACCAATGGAAACACGTACTCGGCGTTGAAGATGATTTCCTTATTGCCTCCGAAAATTTCTCCCGTGCCCGGGTCAACCCGCCCCGCCGTCCCGTAGTCGAAGCCCCTCACCGTGTTGATGCCGCCCACCACGAAACGTTCGCTGAAGGGGATCTCGGTTCCCCCGAGATATCCGAGACGGAGGTGGAGGGAGAACACGGTGTTCCACTTGACCGGGAAGAACGCACTGTGGTCGCTGACGACCCGATAGAACCGGTTATCCCCACGAAGAATGAGACCTCCCCCATACTCGATGGAGAGCGAATGCCGCTGGCCTTCTCTCGGGTCAAACGCGAAGTCGCGCGTGTCGCGGGCAATCGTCACGCCGATGCTGCTCGTGGTCACCTTGCCACGGGCAGCCTGGTCTTGGATCACCTGAGGAGCTGTGGGCATCTGCTCGTCGCCCAGGGTGTCGTCAATCAGCGCCTGACCAGGACACGTCGCGGGGATGAGCTGTGTGGCGGAATCCGGAGGACAATGCGGCGGCGTGGGGTCGTAGGTGACCAGATCGAAGATCTTGGTCGTGTCACGTGTGTACGAGAGACTGGCCGACACATATTCCCCGAATGATTTACCGAGGGTGAGCGAGCCACCGGTCCGGCCATCCTTGTAGGTCGTGTATTTGCGCTCCTGGGAAAAAAGGTCGCCCGTGCCCGACACCGGTCGATCGAGGAGATACGGCTCCCGAAACGTGAGTGTGTAGTTCGTGGTGGTTTTCGAGCTCTTTTCCACGCGCGCCCTTAGGAGCTGACCCCGCCCAAACAGGTTGCCCTGCGTGATGTCGGATTGAAAGACCGGACCGTCGACCGAGCTGTACCCCCCGCCGACGCTGAAGGTCCCGGTCGGTTTTTCCTTGACCCGAACCAGGATGTCCATCTGATCGTCGCCGATCGGGTTGGGCAGGATCTCGACGTTCTCGAAGAAATTGAGGTTATTGATCCGTTGAAAACTCCGTTTCAACAACTTGGTGTTCACCACCTCTTGCTCGGCCACCCGCAGCTCGCGGCGGATGACTTTGTCATAGGTTTTGTCGTTGCCCTCAATCGTGATCTCCCGCACCGTGACCGGGAGCCCTTCGCGGATCTCGTAGGTCAGATCGATCCCCCGCGTGTCGGGGTGCGGCACGAACTGGGGTCGGATATCGACGAACGCGTAGCCTCGCTCGCCGTATCGGTCGGTCAACGCGGTGATGTCCTGGCGGAGGAGGTTCCGCCGGAAAATGTCGCCCTCGTGCAGGGCCAGGCCTTCGGTCAGCTCGGCCGTCGAATAAATCGTGTGGCCGGTCAGCCGGATCCGATCGACCGTGTAGCGCTCCCCCTCCACGATCGAGAAGACGACGGTGAACCCGCTCCGCGCCGAGGGCGCGGCATGAACATCGTCCCTTCCATCCGGGTGGCGCAGCAAGCCGATCCGATCGGGCAACGGCAGGACGCGTGGGGTCCCGATCTGGACTTGAACATAGCCTTCGTTGAGATAAAAATCGCGCAGCCGCTCGGCGTCCTGGTCAAGCTCGTCCTGCTTGTAGATTCCCGCGTTGGTCATCCACGACGTGAGCCAGAAGTATTGCTTGGTCGTAATCGCTTTACGAAGCCGTTTCCTGGGGACCTGTTTGTTGCCTTCGAAGTCCACGGCTCGAATCTTCCCGCGCTTTCCTTCCTCGATCAGGAAGGTGACGGACACGGCCCCAACCGCTCCGGTCTTGGTCACCGGGACCACCCGGGCGTCGGCATACCCCTCGCTGAAGTAGTACTGCTGGAGTTTAGTCGCCGCCGCACTGACCGCCCGGAGGTCGATAAACGTTTGAAGGGCGATGGTCACCTGCTCCTTGAGCTTCTCCAGACTGACCCCATCATACCCCTCGTAGCGCACCTCGGTGAGGATCGGCCGCTCGCTCACCACGATCGTCACCCCCACTCCATCGCCGACCGGTTCTTGTTCGATCGACACGTCATCGAAGTACCCCATCCGATACACGGCCTTGACGGCGTCGCGCACCAGAGCGGGATCCGCCGCCACGCCGACGGTTAACCCGCTCCGACTGAGAATCGTCGCGGTCTCGATGGTTCGCGCCCCCCGCACGTCGAGGGCGGCGATCCGAGGCGGTTCAGCCGCCCCACTGGGCCTCGCGGCGAGACCGACCATCACGGCGAGGACGACCGGAAGAAACCAGGCGGCGCCATCGCGCCAGCCGAAAGTGCATTGCGAGCGCATTCCCCGCAGCTGGCTGCGGGGTAAGCGAGCAACATGGAAACTGCGCTCCTTTACCTCCTTGCACTTCGAAGCTCCCCCGCAGCAAGCTGCGGGGAGCTTCAATCGTTCGCGCTGCGAACACCCAGTCCGCCTCATCCGCGACAGACTCGACGGAGAACGCCCGCAGACACACTTACCCAATCAGACACGCCGCGACGCCCTGGAGCCAACCGCGCGGACTCAACCCGCGGCCCGCATGGTCGAACGTACTCTGCGCCAAGGGCGCGGAACAGCGCTCGTGTTTTCCGTACCGGTGGCGGCCTGCCACGCCGCGCGAGCCGCTCCGATCAGTCCGGCCGAGGGTCCCAGCTTCGCCCGCCGAATCCGCACGCCTCGGGCCGCTGCGCGGATCGCTCGTCGTTCGATCTCCTGCATCGCGCGGCTGATGAACAACGGCCATGCGCCGCTGAGCCCACCGCCGAGCACGATTCGGCTGGGATTGAGCAGATTGACGAGGTTCGCCAGGGTGACCCCAAGCGCCCACCCCATGTCGGCAAACGCCCGTCGAGCCTCGGGGTCGCCGCGTCGCGCCCGCGCCGCGAGCTCAACGCCCGACAGTTCGTCTTCGCTGCGGCCCGTCCACCGACGGTAATTCGCCACGAGACCGGTGAGGGACGCGTAGGTCTCGAGACAGCCCGTGTTTCCACACGCGCAGAGCGGGCCGTTGGGGTCCACCGTCTGATGGCCGATCTCGCCCGCCATGCCGTCCCGTCCCGTGATGAGCATGCCGTCGTTGACCAACCCGCCACCCACCCCCGTTCCGAGCGTCACCATCACCAGGATCCCCCGCCCGCCCTGCCCGGCGCCGATCCAGTCTTCGCCCAGCGCCGCGGCGTTGGCATCGTTCTCGATCACCAGGGGAACAACCACATCGCGCTGCAAGATTTGGCGGATCGGGACATTCCGCCAGTCGGGAAAATTGGGGGACCGGACGACCACGCCGCGATCGCGCCTGATGAAGCCGGGCACGCCGACGCCGACGGCCCCAACGACGTCAGATCCCGAACACGCCTCGACCACGGCACGGCGGAGTTGGCCCAGCACCACCGCCTTTCGGCGATCGACCACCGGCACCACCACCGTTCGGCCGAGCACGCATCCGTCCGCCGTCACACGGGCGAGACGGATCCCCGTCCCCCCCAGATCCACCCCGATCGCAACGTCGGATACCCGCCTCGAAGCGCGCTCAGGCATGCCCCTCGCCCATTTCCGAGTTGTCTTCTTCCACGGGGCCATACTCGACCTCTCCATCGCCCAGCGAGGCTTGGAGATCGGCGACATCATCGTGGAGATCGGCCACCGCGAGAGTCAACCGCTCGATTTTCTGAATCGCCTCTTTGACACTCGCAGCGACTCGCTCGACCTCTTTCCTCAACCCAGAAAGCTCGCCCTGAAGTGTCGCCCCTGCCGGACCCGGCATGGCTCGTGATGCGCTTGATCGTTGGCTTCCCCGGACGGCGTTCACGCGACGATTCGCCCGCAACCTGGGCGGCCCCGGTTGCTTCGCACCCCGGGGGGACGGACCAGTTTTCATGCCGCGCCCTCGGCGCGGAGCGGGTTGCTCCGCCACCCGGGCGGACGAGCCAGTTTTCATGCCGCGCCCTCGGCGCGGAGCGGGTTTTTTCACGGTTCGATTCTCCTTCCTACAAGGTCACACGCGGCGGCTCGCCGATCCCCAAACCGGCGATCGGCGCCACGGCGAGCGATTCGGCGGCGTTCGCCGTCTGGTCTCGATTCCGATTGGAACCGCCGTTCGATTCCACTGCGTCGTCGCCGCAAGCGGCGTTCTTGCCGGCGACGAGGGCTGCGGCGGCGTTCGGACACGCGACGGTCCATCACGAGGGCTCATCCAGCAATCGCCGATCCGCGAAGCTGAAATACCGGTCAGCCCCGAGGACCAGATGGTCGAGCATCGGAATGCCCAAGAGGCGGCCGCAGGCGGCCAAACGAGACGTCAATTCCCGGTCCTCTCGGCTCGGGGTCTCATCGCCACTGGGGTGATTGTGGAGGAAGATGACGGCCGCCGCCGAAGCTTGGATCGCCGGCACAAACGCCTCCCGAGGGTGAACCAAACTTGCCGTCAAGCTCCCCTCGGAAATCGTCTGCTCCAAGACAATTCGGTGTTTACCATCCAGATACAGACCGACGAACACCTCCCGTTTCAGGCCCTTGAAGAGCGGGGCAAAGTGCTGAAAGACCGTCTCGCTCGACTCGATGCGGGTTCCCACTCCCAGGGGGGTGGCAGCGACCCGCCGGCCGATTTCTTGGGCCGCCTTCAGTTGCGCGGCTTTCGCGGGGCCGATGCCCCCCACGCGGCACAACTGGGCCACGCTCGCGTGGGCAACGCCATGCAGTCCGCCGAACTGGGACAGGAGCACCCGAGCGAGGTCCAACGCGCTCTGCCGCTGACGCCCGCTGCGCAGCAGGATCGCCACCAATTGGGCATCCGAAAGCTCGCTCGCCCCCCGCTCCACCAAGCGCTCTCTAGGACGCTCGCTGGACGGCCATGCCGAAATAGGGTGAGTCGGTTCCTTAGCGGTCATCGAGCTATGAAGCGGCTTACCCAGTCCCGACTTTTTTTGACGCTATCCGCCAAGTCTTTGACATTGCTGATCCGTCCCAGAGCTGAATAAAACATATTTAGGCTGTTTTTCGGCCAACGACGGGCTGAGCTGACCTTGGCATAGCCTTTGCTAACTTCACCAACTGCGATTTCACGACCCACCTCATCACCAAAAGGAGTTGCCGATGACCTGTCCCAAGTGCAGCGGAATGATGTTCAGCGAACGGCTATCCGATTTCTTCCTGACGTTCTACGCGTGGAAATGCGTCAATTGCGGATCGATCGTCGACCACACGATCCTCGAAAACAAACAGAAAGAGAACCCCTCTCTCGCGCAACGCTAACCGCTACGGCGCGCCGGCAGAGGATCTCGCCGCGCACGTCGTCAGCGGGAATCGGAATTCCAATCCCCGGGGCTCGTCGATGACCTCCACCCCTCGGATGGTCAACAACGACTGTCCACACCCCGCCGCAACCGGGCGAAAGATGAGGACCTGTTCGATCTGGTCCCCGGGTGCGACCGTGACGGCCCCAGACCGAACCGCCCTGATGCGCTCGAGCTCCAACTTGATCATGGCCGGCGCCTTGGGGACAAGCTCGATCCCCCCACTTCCACTGCCCTCCCGCCCGTACCGATACGTGCGGACCAGTTCGTCATCGGTCAGAACCTCACGAGGCTGAGCCGAGGCCTCCTGCAACGTCGAAGAAGCGAGATCGACGGCCAGCGGATGGGACGTCCGATTCTCGATCGTCACGAGAAAGGATGAAAAATAGGCGCTGAGATCGACCTCGTAGCGGCGGCGATCCTCGCTCCCCAGGCTCGTATCGAGCGGCCGCACCTGCACCACAAGATCCTGACCGCCCGCGATGGGCACCACCGGAAGCGGCTCGACCATGGGCGGACGAAGCGCGCAGGCCGCAGGTCCAAACACCGCCAACACACCAAGAACCGCCAGACCTATAAAGGATAAACGCTCACGGGATGGATCGTGATGGGCAGGGAGTATCGCATCTTGCAGATCCGACGGAGGCAAGGTGGAGCATTATACTGAAAACCCCTAAATGAAGTCAAAAAACCCCATGACTCGCGGGAGCCGTTGTCTCCTCACGCCCCGCATCGCCGTCGCACGATCTCACACCGTTTGCTTGAGCAGTTTGCCTTTCGCTCCCGGCCACAGCAGCAAGAGGGGGCTGGCCACGAAAATCGAGGAATAAGTGCCGATCACGACCCCAAGGAGCAGGGCAAGGGAAAAATCATGAATCACTTCACCCCCGAAGAAAAACAACGCCAACAGCACCAGGAACACGGTCAGCGAGACCACGATAGTCCGAGAGAGGACCTGATTGATCCCCTGATTGATCACGGTTCCCAACGCATCGCGGCGGCGGGTCCGCAGGTTTTCCCGAATCCGGTCGAAGACGACCACCGTATCCGTCAACGAATAGCCGGCAAGCGTCAGCAGTGCGGTGACAATGAGCAAGTTAATTTCTTTATCGAGCAGCCACATCACCCCCAACACCGCCAGCACGTCGTGAAACGTGGCGACTGCCGCCGCGACCCCGAACCGGAATTCAAACCGCAGCGCAATGTAGAGCACGATGCCGAGCATCGCGATGACGATGGCCTTCACGGCGTCGCGCTGAAGTTTCGCGCCGACCGTGGGGCCGATCTCGGTCGTACTATCGATGACAAACGGGTTTGAGGGCAAGCCTTTCCGAAAGACCTCGACCACACGATCCGCCGTCTTTTCCTGGATCGTCGTTTGTTTCTTGACGCGCACGAGAAGCTTGTTACCTTCCGTAAATTGCTGCAGTTCGGCGTCGGGAACGCCTTCGCGCTCGAGCAAGGCTCGCGCTTCATCGAGATGGACGGGGTTCTCAAACTGGAGTTGGACCGCAGTTCCCCCCGCGAAGTCGATTCCGGTCTTCGCGTGTCCCCGTCCGATCTGAACGACCGTCATCACTCCCACAATCGACAGAATCCCCGACAAGACGAAGGCGTAGCGTCGCTTGCCGATAAAATCGATGTTGGTCTTGCCGAGTAATTCAAACATACGGTTTCGACGCTCCCATCATAAGAGGTCTAAATGCTGAGTTGGGCCACCTT
>Ga0180094_1000064_pt1 | contig 25821 bp, 26 predicted proteins | sample EasRivT47_16_1Da_FD_121786 | JGI IMG/M metagenome (GOLD analysis project Ga0180094, IMG submission 121786) | Soil microbial communities from meander-bound floodplain in the East River, Colorado, USA - East River metaG ERMLIBT47_16_1Da | ecosystem: Environmental > Terrestrial > Soil > Floodplain ... | reverse complement strand
TGTCGGTGGTCGGCTCATACCGGAACGCCGTCTCGGGGAACAGCTTGCGGGCGGCCGTGCGCCGCGCGGCCACGTCACTCAAATCCGGGAGATGTGCTCGGAGGCCGCGATCCGCACAGGCCAGGAAGTTCGCGTGGGTGCCGTATTTACTATCCGCGACCACGGTCTCGGCCGCACGGCCGGTCGTCAGCCGATGCGCTTCGACCAAGGGCACCAGCAGATGGGCCTCGTTCACATCACCGGCCGTGACGGTTACTGCGGTGATGACTTCGCTGCGGCCGTCCACCGCGCGATGCGTCGCGTACCGGAGCTTCGGCTTCCCTCGGCCTTGCCGCACGATCGCCGCCTCGGGATCGGTCGTCGAGACATACCGGGTGTTGACCATCCGATAGGGGCGGTCTGGGGTCGGCTCCGCGTCCCGCTCGGTTAACCGGGCTTCTAACTCGCGGTAGCGTTTGTTCAGATAGCGCTTCAACGACTGCGTATCCACCACCGAGGCGTTCGAGGCATGGGCCTCGATCAAACTCGCATCGAGAAAAATCTTCCGGCCATCCACCACGCCCGCGGCCACGCACTGGCCCACGATTCGCTCGAACAGCCGCTGAAAGACCGGCACGCCCCACAGCCGCCGCGCTTTAGACAGCACGCTGTGATCGGGCATCGGCGTATCCAGGTCAAAGCCCACAAACCATAGCCAGTCGATGCGCTCGGGCAACGTCGCCAACAACTCCCGCTCCGACCGCACGTTGTAGAGCACCAACAGCAGCATCAACTTGAGCGTCACCGGCGGCGGCACGGACACGTGGCCGTTGACCCCGTACCGGTCCGCGACCTCCGCGTAGATGAAGTCAAACTCGATGGTCTGGGCGATCTGCCGCAGCGGGTGGTCGGGGCGGACGCGCTGTTCCAGGGACACGGCCGTGTAGAAGAGCTTCTCCTGGCGGGGCGGCTGCACTCCCATCATGGGCATCCCTCCGTGGATGGCCCATCCTAGCATGATCCCATTCAGGAATCAATCGATTTGCCCGATTTGGGCAACAGCCCGAAGAAGTCAGGCTTGACTCCAAGACCTTCCCCTGAGGGAGTTGGATCATGGAAGACGGTGAGCTAAGAAGTTTGAGACAGAGAGGGCGTGCCCTAGATGAGCATGGCCTTTCAGATCAGATTCATTGATGGAGACCGTTAAATTCGGACTACGCGTTTTGTTTCTTGAACGTCCTCCTCATCAATGCCGTTGCTGCCAGCCCCGAACCTAGGAGGAACAGGGTCGCAGGTTCCGGCACCGAGGAAATTGGGATGCTGTGGCTGCCAAGTCCGTCGAACGTGTTTATAGCGAAGCCATCCCACTCGAGAGATGGGTCAAATGCATCGGAGCCGTTGGTATCGCCTGCCAGAACGCTGGCTTTGCGGCGCAGGGTGTTGTCCTCGGTGCTGGTCAGTCCCGTGCCCCATTCAGTTCCGGGATCGAACCCAATCTGGCCGATCGCATCGATGATCGTCGTGCCTTTGCGCAGACTGACCGCGTCGTCGCCGTTGAACCAACCGGCACCGTTCGTCTGGTCTGCCTGGGCAAGGATCAACGGGTCAGCAGCCGACTGTGCGATGACGAAAACGTCACCGTCGGTGACCGTGCCGATCAGGTTGATCGTCAGGCCGGCGACGGGGTTGCCGTTAAAGTACATTTGGACGCTGTAACCTGCCGCCGCCAAGTCGATCGCAGCGCCGGTGCCATTGAAAATTTCCAGTGCTTTGTTGTTGCTGCTGCCCTCGATGTATTCCGAAAAGAATAGTTCGCCAGTTAGTGGTATCGCCTGAGCCGACACTGGTGCCAGGAGCACAGCGACGAGTCCCAAACCAGAGAGACGACTCTTCATTGAACCCTCCTTGTTAATTCTTAATTCGATGAGAAGGATTTTTGTTGAGGAGAAGATCCGACAGCTCAGCTAGTCCCCTTTCCGACCCTAGAGTAGCGAAAGAGTGATGTCTGATTGAGAAAATCAAGCATAACCCGTGCCGAGGATGTAATCATTTGTTTTCTAAAGATTCATAATTCTTGAGTTCACTGAGAAGTGTTAAATATTCTGACAAGATTTGGGGCTAACCGCAGCGATAACTGAGGAAAATTAAAATAGTTCAACCAGTTAGATCGACATGAACATATGTTAAAGCGCCTGACATCAGTGCGGGCAATCTGGGTGGAAGGGCGATCCTAGTAGCGGACCTTGCGATGTGCGGGGAGCCGGCGTGAGGGGTAGCCTACTTCGCCGCGAATGAGAAGTTGGCTTTGGTGTGACTCTTCGCCTGGATCGTCACGTTGGTCTCCTGCTTCCCCAACGTGGGATGCCACGCATAGACTTCGTACGTCCCCGGCGGAATGTCGCCGATGCTGTAGGTCCCGTCCTCGCCGACGATCGCATAGTACGGATTCTCGATTGGCTGGAAGTGCACCTGCATATAGTTATGCTGGTCGCACTCCACGAAAAAGGTGCTGTCCTTCTTGCGGAGGATCACGGGCTTCTTCACCATTTGCCCTTTCTCGGCAAGGGGCAGGTTGAAGATGGTCGCTCGACTGGCGCCAGACACCTCGTAGCTATGCGGATTGTGGAGCACACCGGTCGCAGCCTTGGGGTCGGTGGGGTCGGCGTCCATGTTCAACACGCGGATTTCCTTCTTCTTCATCACCACGCCGGTCAGCGTCGACGGCCCACCCTGGACCAGGAATTTGCATCCCTCGGCCTTCACGTCGGTTCCATCGAACTTGAACGGTTTGCCCGTCTCGACCTTCTCGAAGTAGACCACGACGTCCCTGAGCGCATTGTCCTCCCCGACGTTGACCTCCCGGACCACGCGGTTGCCGTGGTCGTCGGAATCGGTTTTGCCGCAGAATTCCGTGTTCGGAAACTTGGCGAACGCAAACGTCTTGGGCGCAGGCGGAGTGCCCTTGAACGTCACCCGGCCCGTCAGCGTCCCTCCCTCCCCCACGGGGGCCTCGGCGTACTGCTCGCTTGATACCACACGTTCGGTTTGGAGGACTACCACAGGGGCTGGCGCCGGGGTCTTGAGGACCACCGTCCTGCTCGCGCTCCGGGAGTTGCCGGCAGCGTCGCTCGCGGAGACAACGATTCTATTCTCGCCCTCGACCAGGGGAACGCCCACGGAGAACGCGCCGCGCTCCAAGGCCAGGGGAGCGTCATTGAGTGTCACATCCGCCAGATCTCGCGCATCAGAGACTTGTCCCTCCACCGTGACCACGGCGGCGTTCGTCACCCAGCCGTCCGGGGGCCGCGAGATGGAAATGTCCGGGGCGATCGAATCGAGCGTGACCATGATCGAGTCCTTGCTCTGATTACCGGCGCGATCAACCGCCGTGGCCACGAGCGGATTCGACCCCTGTTCGGCCAAGACGACGTTGGTCGTAAAGGTCCCGCCTCTTATCGTCGCGTGCACGCCATTGACCGTGACGGCGGCGGTCCCATCGTCGACCGTCCCGGAGATGGCCACAGGGTTGCGATTGAACAACGTCCCATAGGCCGGGGACTTGATGGTCACCGTTGGGCGGGTAGTGTCAGGAGTTTTGCCGGGGGCTGCATCCGTGGAGGCGGCGTCAGCCGCCGCAGCTTGGGCCGCGTTCGCCAGCACGCGCGGCTCCGGGGGAGGAGACTGCGTTCTTGGTGCCGTAGCGGGTGCGGGGGCGACGGGAGGCGGGGAGGCTTCTTCTTCCGTTGATTCCGGGGGTGCGGGAGGGGGGCTGACTACCGGGACGGGAGTCTCGGTCGTCGCCGGTGCGTCGGGAGTTCCTGCCGACTGCTCTGCGGTCTTGCTTGATTCACACGCGGCCAGCACCGCGAAGACGAATGCTCCGGCGAGGACCAGGCGAGATGGGGTGAACGGTGCCATGTTACTCCCGTTCCGAGGTCTACCGAGGGGCCGAGACATGGCCGGCAAATCCTGTGGTGAGGTGATTATCCTCCAAATCTATGGTCGAGGAAAGGGGGCGATGGGAAATCAGGAGAGCGGATCTGATCTGCCGGAGCTGGCACTGCCTGAGTGATACTCGGTGTAACCTGGCAAGCCAGCGGCAACGCACGGCGAGGTCAGTCCAAGGCCTGAGGCCTGGCGTTTGGCGAGCCCTCGGCACGGGCGAATCACGAGTCGCAAGTCTGACCTCAGCCGGCGTCCCTTCCGCCTATCGGTAGGCTCCCGCGTCTCGAAGTCGTTGCACGAGCGCATCGTTGCCGTTTCGCTCTGCCAGCGTCAGAGCAGTGACTCCCGTGACGCGCAGGAGGGTAGGATCGGCTCCGGACGCCACCGTGATATCGACGATCTCGGGATTCGAGGTCACCGCATTCACGTCGGCCCCTGCGGCGAGGAACACGTCGATGATCTCCACGTCGTTGAACATCGCACTGATAATCAGCGGCATGAGACCGTCCGGACGGGGTGCGTTCACGTCGGCGCCGGAAGCGAGCAACAGCCGGACCATGTCGATGTTGCGTGCTTTGGCCGCCCCTAATAACTTGGTCGCATCCAATTCGCCCCATCGAGCGATCAAAACGCGTGCGGCTTCAAGTCGGCCAGTTTCAATTGCCAAATCCAATGCATCGACCCCGATGCTCGTGTTGAGAAGAGCACCATGTTTCAACAGCAGATCCGTGATCTCAGCCGTGCCAGCATAGGTCGACGCGGCCATTAGCGGGGTGTATCCAAAGTCACTGGCCGCGTTCACGTCCGCTCCGCGGTCCAGCAACCACTCGACTCCTTCCGCATTGCCGGTTACAGCCGCCATGAATAAGGGGGTTCGTCCCGCATGCTCCCTTTCGTCAATGGCGGCTCCTTCGTCTAAGAGAGTCTGCGCGGTATCAAAATGCCTGCCGAGCACAGCCTGCATTAGCGGGGGGATCCGCCTCCGTTCCTCCGTCTCTGTCTGATCGGCCGCCATGATCTCGGCGGCGGGATTCCGAAGAGATTGGTGATCACCGACAGATGGGGGACCGGACGTTGCGCATGCCGTTAGGAGGGTGAGGATAACCGAGGCCCAAGGTGGCCTTGAATGGATTCCAGCACCCTTTGTCACGCCGGCATTCTACTCCGAAATGATAGGACCTGGCGTCATCAGCCTGGACGAGTACGTCAAGATTCAAGACCTGCCCCTGAGCCTGCTGAGCCTGTGTGGTTGAAGCTGGAAAGTCGGCGCTCGGCTGCCGAAAACTCGGCATCGTCGACAATGCTGCACCATAGACACAAGTAGGAAATCCCAAGGAGTTACCAATACTTTCGCGTGTCGCACCTGCGGGCACAGCCTATGCTACAGAGCGTGGTTGAGGAGAGGAGGTGATGACGGATGACACGTTGGAGTAAAGCGATGTGGACAATCGTGCCGGTGCTGCTGGTTGCCGCGGTCTCGTATGCAGCCATGACCACACTGAATGGTGAGGTCACGAAGTACGAAATCGGAAAGACCATTTCGGTCAAAGACTCTACTGGTAACGTCCTCGCGCTCGAGATCACCAAAGACACCAAGGTTGAGGGTGCCGTGAGAGTGGGGTCGCAGGTCTTGATCGAAGTGGATGGCAAGAAGGTCAAGAGCCTGAAAGCCATGGTCAGCGGACCAGGGTCGGACGGATTCGGTGGCGGTTAGTTCAAGCCGTTGACGTAATGGGTACGGCAGGGGCGGACTCTGATCCTCACGGGAGGGGGATCGGCGTAAAACGCCAAGGCCCGCCCCTGCCGGACTCATTTCGCGAATGGCACGGAGGGATGAGGCCGTGAGGGAACTGGACGGCGAGTTGCTCGGGCGAAAGTCAAGAAGTCAAGCCTGCCCCCCCGAGCCGTCCCAGTGTGTGGGAAATGGGCAGGCGGCTCGAAGCAGACAGGAGGTCTTGTCATGGCCGTGAGCACGGTAACGCAGTGGAACGAGCGTGAGAACGAATCTGCAACGAGTACGCCGCCGGAGGCGAGTCTTCGCACCGCGGTGGTGTTGGCCGGAGGCGACGGCCGTCGGCTCGAATCCTATGTCCGTCGATTACGGGGCGATGCGCTGCCCAAACAGTACGTGACCCTGTACGGGACAGAGTCCCTGCTGGAGCGCACGTTCAAGCGGGTCGAACGGGTCGTCCCGCCGGATCGCATCATGACCGTGGTGACCCGCGACCATCTCCAATACCCCGATGCGTGCCGGCAACTGGCCAGCCGTCCCACGAACACCGTGATCGTCCAACCTCGGAACCGAGACACCGCCCCCGGACTCCTGCTGCCGCTCGCCCACCTGCAGCGGCGGTCAGAGGACGCGCTCGTGGCGGTGTTTCCGTCCGATCACCACGTGAGTAACGACCGGGCGCTGATGCAGCACGTGGACACGGCGTTTCGGACCGTGGAGAGTCGCCCGGAGCTGATCGTCCTCGTCGGCGTGAGCCCCGATGGGCCGGAAACAGACTACGGATACGTGGTGCCGGGTTCCTCGATGGTCGTTGACGGACGGTCCGACGTCCGGAGCGTGCGTCGCTTCATTGAAAAACCAACCTCGTGCCAGGCCGATGAGCTGATTCAACACGGAGCGTTGTGGAACACGTCGATCCTCGTGTTTCGCCTCCAGATGTTCCTGGATCTGATGTGGTGCGTGGCCCCAACCCTGTCCCTCCGCTTCATGGAGATCGTCGATGCGATTGACACGCCTCGCGCACGCGATGTGATCGACACGGTCTACCAGGGCATGCCGCCGGTGAACTTGTCTCGCGGAATTCTGGAGTTGGTGAGTGACCGGTGGCCGTCGCGTCTGGCCGTGTTGCGCGTCGACGATGCGTTCTGGAGCGACTGGGGCGTCGAACACCGTATTCTCCGGGATTTGCATGCGATGTGCGGGGAGCCGGCATAAGGCATAGGGCTGGAAAGGGCCGGGGACATTCGGCACGGCACTCCTCTGATCGTCGGATCTCTCGACTACTTTGCCGCGAACGAGAAGTCGGCGTTCGTCTGGCTTTTCGCCCGGATCATCACGTTCGCCTCCTACTTGCCCAGCGTGGGATGCCACGCATACACCTCGTACGTCCCCGGCGGAATGTCGCGGATCGCGAATCTCCCATCGTCCCACACAATGGCGTACGGGAGTATCTGTCAACAGGCCAAGAGACAGGCTACGTCGGGCTCAGGTCAATTGTCTGAGGTCAGATGAAAATGCTACTTATAGTCTGTAGACAGGTCGTTATCCCGTTGCAACAATGCCGACTCAGAAACCGGTCAACGCGAAGTCAAAAGTCATACGTAATTCCAATTCCCTGCGACATTAGGCGGGTGACCATGAGCCAAATTGGGAGGTTGATAGACGCGGTGATTCGAGATGGCCTCGCCCCGCTGATGAAACGGGCCGGATTCAAGAGGTCCGGGAGGAATTTTTTGAAAGTCGACTCCGAGTCCATCGCGGTGCTCAATGTTCAGGCGAGCCTGTCCAATGTCGGGGCAACCGGAAAGTTCACGATCAATCTCGGTCGCTACTTTCCCTCGGTCGCCCGAGCTGTGGGCGACCCGGACCCCCCATGCTTGCCTAAAGAGTACAATTGCCACTTGCGTCAACGGATCGGCCATCTGCTGCCGAAAAAGCTCGACCACTGGTGGGAGATCGACCCTGAAACGAATTTATGGCTACTTGCCGGCGACGTTGCCAGGGCTGTAGAAAGCGCGGGCCTGCCTTGGTTGGAACGCATGCAGCACCTTCGTGCGCTCAAGAACGAGCTAAACGGATTCCCATCACCTAAATTGGCAAGTGTCCTGTTGCTTCTCGACGATAGAGCGCAGGCCGAACGTTGCCTGCAAGAGTTCGCGCGTGGGGGACCGATGGCCACAGCGTCGGCAATCGCATGGGCCAAACGTCATGGCTCAGCCTTGGACCTCAGTGACTGATCGAGGAGATGATTAGAAACCTTGGGAACGCAGGCTCTTTTGCTAATGAACTGTTGTAGGGCTAGATCTCTATGTTCTGATTATCGATCACAGGCGTGGGTTGGACATCACTTTCGTAGCCTCTCATGCCATCCGAAGACGTTCCGATACTCTAGAAAGGTACACATCTCACTGAGACGACTTGCTCTGAATGTTGGTCTCGCAAGTTGGCGGACAAAAAGGGCTCTGCGGTCTTCATTAGATACCACACCGAATCGAAGGTCGAGAGTAGGAAGGACCAAGTGGACGTCGTTGAATCGAAGCAGTCCGGAGTAGATTGGTGTCGAGTGCTCAACTTCGTAAAACGCCGCGGGACGATCGCCTCCCCTTGTTAACCAGATAACATCTATTCCCTCCGCGATTTCCCGAATCGGGTCGAGAGCGGGTGGAAGCGAATTCGGCATTTCGAACATCGAGGCGACTGACCAGTCAAGTCTCGTCCTGTCAGCCAGGGGTATCCATATGTCAAAACCTTTCGCCGCCCCGATTCCACCCAGAAGGGTCTGTATCTGGACATGCGAGAGCGCCGGGAGTACCGCCAGGGGAGACTGCACCAGTGACTCAAGATAAGACCAGCCCAGATGACTCTCAACGCTGAACCTTCCAGCCTTAGCAATGTAAAGTTCTGTTCCGCCTTCCTGTTCATAGACCTGCGCCTTGTATTGCCCATCAGCAGCTGGACTCAATCCAGCGAATACCTCTTCGAACTCGGAGAAAGGAACAAACAACGGTTCGCCCTGGCCTTCCCAGACAAAGCAAATGATGCCTGAATGTCCCTCTAGTGCTTGAAGGTCAATTTTTCTTAGTCCAAAGAATGTACGCTTGTCGGGGTGCTTTTTAGAGTAGCGAAAGTAAAGCCTCGTCTTGCCTGGTCCGATCTCGTAGAGGGATTCGCTTTTCTCCAGTTTCCGTGGTGGACCAAAACGCTTTGTGAGTTCCGAAAGGAATGCCGCTTTCGTGGGATTAGGCATTGGTATTAGTGACAAGCGTTATGGCGTGACAGGAGGGACCGCCGTGTCGGACCAGACGGTCTAGGTGGAAACGCGAGAGCGGTGGGTCGGTACCTGCATTTTACCCTGTAACTCAGGCATCTCACCGCCGCGTGCTTTTCCTGTGTCCGCTTGAACGCTTGGGGCGACGAGGCGAGTGGGTCCCTAACCAGCGCTTGAACGACAATTGGCTTTCGCCTGACGGCTGTCCGGCAAGCAACCCCTCCACGCTGATGTCTTCGTCAATGTCTTCCCAGTGGACACCGGTGCCTTTCCCGATCAGGTGCCAGCGTTTGCGCTCGGCCGATGACGCGTGTTGCAATCGTGGAAACCAAGCCAACGGGACCGAGATGCTGCGGCCGTCACTCAGGTCAACGGAGAGCGTATAGTCGGTGACCATGACCTTCTGGGCCAAGGGGACTTCGATTTCAACCGCCGAAATACTCATCCGATGGCTCTCGCAATCTAACGAATATCTTTCCACATCGTCTCGATCTTGCGCTTCAAGTCGGGCACGTCGTGTTCGACGATATGCCAGATCTCATCGAGATCGACGCCAAGATAATCGTGGACCACGACGTTGCGAAACGCGGTGATCGCTCGCCAGTCCACATCAGGGTAACTCGTTTTGAGACGGTCAGAAACATTCCCCAGCGATTCCGCCAGGGTCTGGAGATTTCGGAGGACGGCGTCTTGAGTCTTAGTATCCGCGAAAAATGCTGCTCTGCCCTCTACCGTGTACCGTTCGATGCGCTCGATGCACTCGCGAACGTGGACGACGTAGAGACGGTCATCTTTCACAATGGCACGGCCTCTTTGAGCACGCGATCGCGGATGTACCAGTGCAGGCCGCGTTCGGTCACGACATCCACTTTGCGGCCTAACAGGTCTTCAAGGTCGGCCAATAAGCCCCCTGGGAAGAAAGCGCTATGCGAGGGGCCGATTTCTACCAGCAGGTCGATGTCGCTGTCAGGACCGGCTTCTCCGCGGGCAACGGAGCCGAAGACCCGCACGTTGCGCGCACCGTGTCGTGACGCGATCGCCAGGATCTGCTCTCGTTTCCCTTTGAGGAGTTCGTCAACGCCCATGACCGGCCTCTGCCTATTTTACCCCAACGCGTTCAGCGCCGACCCCGCCTTGAACCACCCAATCTGCTGCGCGGTCATGCTGTGATTGGCCTGGACCTTCACCTCTTGTCCATTGGCCTTATGGATCGTCACGTCCACCGGCTTGCCGGGCGCTAGAGTTGAGAGACCCGTGATGCTCACGCGGTCTTTCTCTTCGAACTTGTCGTAGTCCGCGGCGTTGGCAAAGGTCAGGGGCAGGATGCCCTGTTTTTTCAGATTGGTTTCGTGGATCCTGGCGAAGCTCTTGGTAATCACGACGTTCACGCCCAAAAAGCGCGGGGACATGGCGGCGTGCTCGCGGCTGCTGCCTTCACCATAGTTTTCATCGCCGATCACGATGGAGCCGATGCCTTGGGCCTTGTAGGCGCGCGCGACGGCGCTTGGGGTCTTGCCGGTTTCGCCGCTTAACGCGTTCGTCACTTTGCCGGCTTCACCGGTGAACGCGTTGGTCGCACCCAGGAACATATTGTCGCTGATCTTATCTAAATGACCCCGATATTTGAGCCAGGGGCCGGCCGGGGAGATGTGGTCGGTGGTGCACTTGCCTTTGGCCTTCAATAAGATGGGGAGTTTGGCAAAGTCTTTGCCGTCCCATTTTGTGAACGGTTCGAGCAGGGCCAGGCGCTCGCTGCCGGGCGCCACGTCGATTTTTACGGCGTCGCCGTTCTCGGCCGGGGCGATGAAGCCTTCTTCGCCCTTGGCAAACCCCTTGGCCGGCAACTCCTCTCCGACCGGGGGCTCGAATTTGATTTTGGTGCCGTCTTTAGCCGTCAGCGTGCCGGTCACGGGGTTGAAATCCAATGTTCCGGCGAAGGCCATGGCGGTCACGACCTCGGGGCTGGAGAGGAACGAGAGCGTTTCGGCGTTGCCGTCGTTGCGCGCGGGGAAGTTGCGGTTGAACGAGCTGATGATCGAGTTCTTCTCGCCCGCCTTGATGTCGTCGCGCTTCCACTGGCCGATGCAGGGGCCGCAGGCGTTGGCCAGGACCGTGCCGCCCATGTCTTCGAACGTCTTCATGAACCCGTCGCGTTGCATGGTGTGATAGATGCGCTCGGAGCCGGGTGTGACCAGGAACTGCGCCTTGGCCTTCAAGCCGGCTTTCAAACCCTGGCGGGCGATGTGCGCGGCGCGGCTGATGTCTTCGTACGACGAGTTGGTGCAGCTCCCGATCAGGGCCGCGGTAATCTTCATCGGGTAGTTCTTCTCCTTGGCCTCGGCCGGCAACTTGGAGACCGGGCGGGCCAGGTCGGGGGTGTGCGGTCCGACGACGTGGGGCTCAAGCTCCGACAGGTTGATCTCGACAATCTGGTCGTAATACTTCTCGGGCGATTGGAAGACCTCGCGGTCGGCCACCAGCAGTTCGCGATGGGCCTGGGCCAGCTTGGCCTGGTCGGCGCGCTCGGTGATGTTCAGGTACGCCACCATCTTCTCGTCGAACGGGAAGATCGACGTGGTCGCGCCCAACTCGGCGCCCATGTTGGTGATCGTGCCCTTGCCGGTGGCGGAGATCGTGGCGGCGCCGGGGCCGAAGTACTCGATGATCTTGTTCGTCCCGCCCTTCACGGTGAGCAGGCCGCAGAGATACAGGATCACGTCTTTGGCCGAGGCCCAGCCCTGCAATTGCCCGGTGAGCTTCACGCCGATCAGTTTGGGATGGAGGACCTCCCAGGGGAGGCCGGCCATGACTTCGCCCGCGTCCGCGCCGCCCACGCCGATCGCCAGCATGCCCAGGCCGCCGCCGTTGGGGGTGTGCGAGTCGGTGCCGATGATCAGGCCGCCGGGAAAGCCGTAGTTCTCGAGGACCACTTGGTGGATGATGCCCGCGCCCGGCTTCCAGAAGCCGATCCCGTACTTGCTCGCGGCCGAACGCAGGAAGTTGTAGACCTCCTTGTTCTCTTCGATGGCGCGCGTAATGTCTTCCTTCGCGCCGGACTGCGCGCGGATCAAGTGATCGCAGTGGACGGTGCTGGGCACGGCCACGCGCTTCTTGCCGGCTTGCATGAATTGCAGCAGCGCCATTTGCGCGGTGGCGTCCTGCATGGCCACGCGGTCGGGCCGGAGCAGCAACTGCGCCTTGCCGCGCTCCCAGACCTGGGCGTCGAAATCGTCGGCGTGGGAAACGAGAATTTTCTCGGTCAACGTGAGAGGCCTGCCGAATTTCTTGCGGGCTTTGGCCAGGACTGCCGGCATTTTGGCGTAGAGGGCTGCTATCGCATCAACGGACATTCGTTCCTCCTTGGGGCATGATCGAGAACAGGTGCTGACCGGAACGGCGGCGGGACCACGCGCCGCTGACACGATCCATGAAGAGGAACGCCATTTTAATGAAGGAACGCTCACCGTGTCAACTGGCCACGCCCTCGTCGGTGCCGTGTTCCGGGCATGGGTTTGGGCACCGGTCGTGGTCTTGTGAGCGGGGCGTCGGACCGCTTGGGTGGCGGGCCCTCTTCGTGCATGTTGATGGATCGATCAACGGCTTCTTGAGGATGTCCTCCGCGTTCTTGACGGTCACGACCGGTATGATAGGGTACCCATCTGCGAGATCCGTCGGTTCGTCCGGTCAGACGTCTCGCCCTCGTATGCCACGCCAGCGCGAAATCCGCCAAGAGCTGTTTTCCCTCACCCTCCCGGTAGTGTTCAGCAGTCTGCTCCAACGGGCCGTCAACGTCGTGGGTCTCTTCCTGGTCGGCGGATTGGGCGCGTCCGCTATCGCCGCGGTGGGGATCGGTCAGTTCCTCATCCTGATCGTCATGACCGTGGTCTGGGGGCTCGCGGCCGGGACCACGGTCGTCGTGGCCCAGTTGTGCGGAGCCGCGCGGCGGACGGAAGCGGCGCAGGTCGGCCTCCAGGCGGTCCTCGTCGGCACGCTGCTTGGGATCGGGATCAGCGTAGCGGGCGTAGGTCTCGGCCAATGGGGAGCGGTGTTCCTCGGGGCTTCTCCGGAGGTGCTGGTCTTCACCCAGCCCTATCTCCGGATCGTCTTTTCGTTCTTTGTCTTTTCCGTGTTGATCAACCTCCTCTCGGCCATCATGTACGGCGCCGCGGATCCCCGGCCACCGCTGCGGGCGGCCCTGCTGATGAACGTGGTGTACTTCGCGATGGCGTACGCCCTCGTCAACGGTCGGTGGGGCGCTCCGGCCCTCGGCGTCGCCGGCGCGGCCCTGGCGTCCGGCGTGTCGGAGATGGCGGCCGCTCTCTACCTGCTCGTCGTCGGGCTTCGGAAAGGCCACGTGCGTCGGGGCGCGGCCGACCGCGGGTTGCTCCGCCACGTCTTCCAGGTCGGACTGCCGGTCTTTGCGGAGCGCCTGGTTCAGCAGGCCGGTCAGATGATGTATCTCAAGGCGGTGATGCTGTATGGGACGGTCGCGTACGCGACTCACCAGGTCGTGCTGGCGATCGAGGCCTTCTCGTTCTTGCCGGTCTTGGGCCTCAGTCTCGCCGTCACCGCCGCTGTGGGACGAACACTCGGGGCCGACCAACCCCATCAGGTGGCGCTGGTGAACCGGGAAGCGAGTCGACTGGCGATCGTGATCATGGTCGGGATGGGCCTGGTCTTCCTCTGGGCCCCGGACCCGTTGCTGCGGATCTTTACCGACGACCCGGACGTGATCCGCTTGGGGACCTCGTTCTTGAAGATCGCGGCGATCCTTCAACTGCCGCTGGCGATCACCATGGTGCTCTCGGGTTCCCTCAAAGGATCCGGGGACACCCCGTTTCTCTTCTGGAGCACGGTGGCCGGAAGTTGGGGGGTCCGCATCCCGCTCGCCTGGTTGTTCGCGTCGGTCCTGAAGCTCGATATCACCGCCGTCTGGAGCCTCATGGTCGCGGATTGGTTCGTGCGGATGGGCCTGCTGATGTACCGGTACCGATCCGAGGGGTGGATCACCCGAAATCTCATCCAACCGTATGCTGAGTCCCCAAGCCCTGCGCTGGCTCCGATCCCGGAGTGCTCGACGGTGAACCCGAAATAATCTATCTTTGGTGACGGCGTGGGTATCCGCCTCAAAAGCGGAGGGTCGGGATCAGGAAACCCGATCGACTACGACGCCATCGCCCGCGTGGTGGAACAGTATAAGAACGGTCTGATCTACCTCTACAACAAGGAACTTCGTTCCAACCCCACGCTCAAAGGCACCATCTCCGTCGAATTCTCCATCGACTCGATCGGCAAAGTCATCGAAACCCGCATCGTCTCCACCACCATGGACCACGCCCCGCTTGAACAGGCCCTGGCCAGCCGGATCAAGATGTGGAAGTTCCCACATCGTTACGACGGCGTCGTCGTCGTAACCTACCCGTTCGTGTTCTTCCCGGTGTAGAAGGCCAGCCGAAGATCAGACCCGTGGGACTAACTTCTGCCGCCGCTGCCGGCCGGGGTTGATGACCGGAAGCCGGCGGCAGATCCCGCTTCGCGGCCAGACCATAAAGAGGCGGCTGAGCACGTCGATCGCGGCGGCTGGCGAAGCCAAACCTTCGCGGGACGGACACTTGCCGGAGTGGTCAGCCGCCGGTCAGCGCTGATTCTGCAGGTGGGTGACGAGCTGCTCGATGCGCTCGATGAGCCGACCGGGGTCGGCGCCGGAGGCTTTGTTGACGTAGCTCGCGGGGGCGAAGAGTTCCAACTGACGCTTCAGGTCCTCATCGCATTTGCGACCCGAGAAGAACAGGATCGGCGTTTTCGCGACCTCGTACTTGCCTTCCACGGTCCGCATGACCCGCGCGGCGGTGATGCCATCCATGACCGGCATCTCGAGGTCCAAGATCACCAGGCTCGGTGGTTGATTGGCCGTGACGCGCTGGGTGAAGGCCTCGACGAACGCCTGACCGTTCTCGACCGAGATCACCTGTTGGGCGAGCTGCCGCTTGAGCAGCAGGCTCTTGAGCAGATCGCGCGTCAGCGCAGAATCGTCGGCCGTGAGCACGCACTCCAACACCCTCCGCGCTGCCGGCTTGGCGATGTCCAGCACGAACCCGCAGTAGATGCACGTCAGCTCGAGGTTGCCGTCCCGCATGATCGTATTGACGGGCACGGTTTCTCCACAACAAATGCAGTGTTTTTCTTCAGCCATGGCGCGCTCCGTAAAGGGTGGACCGCGTGACGCTCTGAGAGAGGACGAATTGGGGCCAATGCCGGTGAGACGGGTCATTGTAGCACGGGATCGGGCCGAAAAACACCAGCGCTGACCGAGTTTTTCAGCACCCTGCTAGTGATGCGACCCTTGGGGAGAAGGCCGTGTCAGAGGTAGGGCGAAAACAATTTGGCGGCGGCATCCCGCAGGCGTTCGGGCAACGGGCGGCCGTCGATTTCGGCCAGGGTGACCTCCCGGGATCGACCGCGCGCGGCGTCGAAGTGTTGGGTGAGCGCGGCTGACACCTCGTGGTCGTAAATCTCCAGGTTGAATTCGAAGTTGAGGCGGAGGCTTCGCGGGTCGAGGTTGGCCGAGCCCACCAGGGTATAGATATCGTCCACTGTCAGCAGCTTGCTGTGAACGAACGGCGGAGGCTGGTAGTACACGCGGGCTCCGTTGTGCAACACTTCCCACAGGAACGCCCGCATCGCCCACGCGACATACGCCAGGTTGTTGCGCTCGGGAAGCACGATGTCCACCCGCACGCCCCGCAGCGCGGCCATGCTCAGGGCCGCCAGCAGGGCCCTGTCCGGGATGAAGTACGGGGTCATGATCCGGACGTGGGCTCGGGCGGCGCCGAGCGCGCCCAGCACGATCCAGTACAGCTTCTCAAAATCCTCGTTCGGCCCCGCGCTGATGCCGCGGCAGAACGCCTGGCCCGCCGCCTGGCTCGCGCGGGAGGCCTTTGCCGGACGGGTCTCCCCGGTTGCGAAATACCAATCGCTCAGAAATGCGTCCTCGAGTTGGGAGACCGTGGGACCCTCGAGACCGAACTGCAGGTCGATCACTCGGCGGGCGTTGTGTGTGTCCTCGGCGAGGTGGTGGTCCCCGATATTCATGCCCCCGAAGAATCCCACGGCGCCGTCCACCACCAGGAGCTTGCGGTGGTTGCGGAGGTTGAGGTGGAAACCGCTGCTCGGGAGGGGCAGAAAGCGCACGGCGCGGACCTTCGTGTTTCGGAACTGTCGACTCACCCACGGGAAGGTATAGAGTTCACCGACTCCATCGATCACCGCCAGCACCTCCACCCCCCGCTCGGCCGCAGCGGTGAGGGCGTCGATGAACCGCCGGCCGGTGGTATCGGTCCGGAAGATGTAGGTCGAGAGGTAGATGCGCTCGCGGGCCTTCCCGATCGCCTCCCACATCGCGGGGTAGGCCGCCTCGCCGTTGTGGAGGACGCTGACCCGATTGCCCCCCAGCAATGGCAATCCAGTCACGGTGTCGGCAATCTTCAGGAGGGCGGAGATGGATGCGTTTTCGAAGGGCGGTGAATTGGCTTGCGGCGACGGGTGGAGGCGTGAGCCGACGACCGCGCTCGCAAACTTTCCCGCCGCCTTCCATCCCTTCGCGCGGGTCTCGATCCGGTTCACGCCCATCAACCAATACAGCGCCGCGCCGGCGCCCGGAAACATGAGGCACACGGCGACCCATCCCCACGCCGACCTGGGATCGCGCTTATAGAGGAGGGCGTGGCCCGCGGAGAATAAACCCGCGAGGGCGAGGAGGATCTCGATCGTGACGGTCAGCATGCCGATCTCTTCGGGCTCGGGTTGGCGGCTGCCCCAAGTCTGCGGTGGCGGCTCACGGTCGGGGAGCGTGGGGAAAGAGCGAGGGCTGATCGTGTGGTCGCTGAAACGCGCTCGTCTGGAGGTCCGGTGCCCCGCGCGCGAGGCCGGCGCGCCGGCAGGCGAGCATGAACAGCGTGTGGATCTGCTCGGCGAAGGGGCCGTCGCCTTCCATGCGCGAGCCGAAGTTCGGGTCGTTCAGGCGGCCGCCGCGCATGGCTCGGATGCGGTGAAGGATCTTGTCCTGCATGCCGGGGCGGTGGCGCGCAAGCCACGCTTCGAACAACGGCGCGACCGCGTGGGGGAGGCGCAGCGGGACGAGTCCGGCGAAGGTTGCGCCCGCGTCGGCCGCGGCCTGGACGATGCGCGGGATCTCGGAATCGGTCAGGCCGGGAATCACCGGGGCCACGTTGACCCCGACCGGCACGCCGGCCTTGGTCAGCGCGGTGATCGCAGCAAGGCGTTTGATGGGGCGGGACGTGCGCGGTTCCAGGATGCCGCACAGGTCGGCGTCGAGCGTGGTAATGGACACGAGCACCGCCGCGGCGTGGCGTTCGGCAAGAATGGCGAGCAGGTCGGCGTCGCGCGCGACCAGCGCGTTCTTGGTGATGATGACGACGGGGTTGTGAAATTCAGCCAGCACTTCGAGGCAGCGGCGAGTCAGACGGAGCTTCCGCTCGATGGGCTGGTAGCAATCGGTCACGCCGCTCATCGCGATCACCCTCGGCTCCCATCGCGGGCTCGACAGCTCGCGCCTGAGCAGCTCGGGCGCGTCGTGCTTGACCATGATCTTGGTCTCAAAGTCCAAGCCCGCTGAGAATCCGAGGTATTCGTGCGTTGGCCGGGCGTAGCAATAGGCGCAGCCGTGCTCGCACCCCCGGTACGGGTTCAGGCTGGCGTCGAATCCCACGTCGGGGCTGTTATTGGTCGCGATGACGGTCTTGGATGCGTCGGGCAGGAATTGGGTGACGGGAAGCGGCTGCTCGTCCTCGTCCCCTTCGATCGGCTCGGGCAAGCGCTCGACGCGCTCGAAGCGGTTCTTCGGGTTGTCAGCGGTCCCACGCCCTCGGATTCGATGGGGCGGTGGTTGATCGGCGATCACGTCAACGCCCCCAGATCTTCTCGAACTCCTCCGACGAAAACCCCACGGTCACGCGCGAGCCATCGGTGACGATCGGCCGCTTGAGCAGCCGGCCTTCCGACGCAAGCATCGCCACGATGGCGTCCTCCGACAGCGTCTTGACCTTCTCCTTCATGTTCCGCTCGCGGTACAGGATGCCGCTGCGGTTGAGAAAGTCGGTGTAGGGCCGACCGCTCTTGGCGATGAGCCCGCGCAGCTCGGCTGCAGACGGCGGCTTGGTCGTGATGTCGATCTCGGAGATCGGGCGACCCAGCTTGGCGAGAAACTTTTTGGCATTCGTGCAGGTGCTGCACTTGGCGTAGCCGTAGAAGGTGATCATAGACTGCCTCCGGGCGATCATGCTAACAACTTCGGGCTGATGGCTGCAACCGTGGCGTACTCATCGTCACGGTGGGGACTCGGGACGTCTTTGAAGCCCTTGGGGCCTGAGATGATGCGGACATGGACCTGGCCAGCCGTAAATCCAAATATCTATCAGTCAAGGCGGGCCCGCCCAGCAGGTGCGCCTCTTTTTCCACAGAGGTGATCCAGGTTTTGACCCCGCTCGGTGATCAGTCATACACTCGAGGAGAAAACCCGGTGTGCCAGTACACAAATAGAACGACCTTCCACAGTTCATCGACGGTCAGATGCTCTTCCCCTGGCGGCATTGATGAAGCCCATGGAAATCCTTCGCGAGGTAAACCAGGCCCCCCTTCGCTACGCGAGCGAACAGATATCCGTCGGCATCCCTTTGGACTTGGAAAAACGAGACAAAATTTGTGGGGAAAGGTCTGAACGTAAAGGCGAACATTCCAAGACCGCTTGCGTTTGCACCGTGGCAAAAATGACAGTTCTGAAAATAGATCTCACCCCCCCCTCACGAACGTACTTCAGATACTGCGGCGGATTTTGACCCCACGGGGCTCCGTTTGTGTAAGCAGATTGAGTGTTGGGCGAATAATCCCCGCGGTCGTTGACTCGAAAGGGATTTGGTGTATCGAGTCGGTAAGTATGCCCGTGTACCATCACAGAGACAGGAAGGACCGGTCGAACAGTGCGCAACGCAACCGGTTCCTCGAATTTTGGTACCACAAGGCTATAAGTGCCCGCCATGGTCAGGATTGGTGCGACAATAAAGATCGTGTCTCGCAACCTTTTTCGCCCGGGGTTTTCAGCTGCCAGTGTTGCTAGGATCGGGCGTTTGAACCCTTCCCACAATTCATCGGTTGAGCCAATGTACATAAAGACCGCCAGGGTGATAAGACCGATGTAGGTATAGAAGAGGGAGGATGGGAGAGGAGGAAACACGACGTATCTGAAAATGCCGTAGAACGAGGACCAGACCAGAACCGCTTGCCAGAAAGGGGGAACGCCCATTCCAATGCGTTTTAGGAGTGTGTTGGTTATTACGAAAACGAGAAAAATAAGAAGAAGGAGTCCCACGAGCTGAACGGGCATCCACCCTTCGATCCAAAATCCCTCGAATAGTTTCATCGTGTGACCGCCTTAGCGGTTCTCATGGATTGCCGGAAAATATTTGTTAGCGCTGGTCCGCACACACGCGTTTGAAGAGCAAGCAAATGTCCGAAAGCTCGATGGCCACGCGGAGGCGCTCCTCCGGCGTCATGCGTCTCGCGCGTTCGATCTTCGCGTGCGCCATCTCGTCCCCGAGCTTGCTTGCGCGGCGACCAGTGAGCGACGACTTGGGGAAGCTGCCTTCGGTCATGTAGGGATTCTATGACAGGCCTCTCTTCCATTCAATCTGTTTTCAGTACCGGAAATAGTTTTGCGCTCTCGCGAGAGTTGCGATATAACATCCCTGCCGATGGAGGCAGTCCTGTTCTGTCGATGAAGACGCGTTTGAAAAAAGAGGATGTGGTCGCTTGGATTCGCGGGTTTGAGGCCGCGCGCGAGGCGGAGCGCGACTTGGTCCGTGGGGCGGCCGTGGACCCGGAGCGCTCCGTGGCGCTGGGTTTGGCCCTGATCGAGTTTGCCAGACAGCACGGTGGGAACGCGTTCCAGCGTGAGCGGGCCTGGGACGATGACGTGCGGGCTGTTCGTGAGCGGTGGGCAAAATTGCGGCGGGCGTACGAGTCGTGAGTTCGCCGCTGTCCTTGACCGGCCCGAGATGGTGAGCCGTTTCGACCAACTGGTCACACTTGCCAGGGGTCGGGGCAAATCGTAGCGGGTGCTCGCGATTGCTGTTCGTTTCCTGCGGTTTCGTTGACTTCCCCCAGGCCCTTTGATAGCATCCCGTCCCATGCTGGCCCCTGAAATTTCCGCCCTCCTCGATGGTCTCCATCCCCTGGAAGTCCGAGTTCTCTTGGCATTCGGTGAGGTTCCGTCCGCCGCGGAGGCGGTGTTGCGCGAGGCGAGCGGGCTCGATGCATCGAGGCTGTCGATGGCGCTCGGCTGGTTGTTGACCAAGGAAGCGGTGCGCATCGAGCACGAGACCGTCACGCGTCGGGCGTCGCTCGCCGAAGCGGGGGAGCGGTACGCGGCCGACCTCGTGCCCGAGCTGCGGATTCTGGAGTGGCTCGCCGTGGGCGAGCGCCTCACCGTCGCCGATCTGCGCGCGGGACGGGGGCTTGAGCCCGACGAGGTGAGCGGCGCGGTCGGGGCGCTGAAGGGCCTCGGGGCGATTCGGATCGTCGAGGGCGGCGTGCTAGAAGCCGTGCCCGGCGTCGACGTCGCCGAGTTCCACGCGCTCCAGCGTCTGATCGCGGTTTTGCGCGATGCGGGGTCGCGGGCCATGGGTGATCCGAGTACGGCCGACGACGATCGCCTGGTCGAACAGTTCTTCAAGAAGCGCGGAAAAGCCAAGGGGATCTTCCGAATCGACGAGGAGAAGGATCGGACCTACGCGTTGACTCCCGTCGGCGAAACGTTGGCGCAGGCGGTGGCTGCCAAGGGAATCGCGGGCGAGGAGGTGTCGCAGCTCACGCCCGACCTGCTCAAGGACGGGGCGTGGCGCGGAAAGGTGTTCCGCAAATACAACATCGGGCTTCGGCCGTCGCGCGTGTTCGGGGGCAAGAAGCATCCATATCGCGCGTTCCTCGACGAGGTGAAGACGCGGCTGGTCTCGATGGGCTTCGAGGAAATGCGCGGGTCGCTGGTCGAGAACGAATTCTGGAACATGGACGCGCTGTACATGCCGCAGTTCCATCCCGCCCGGGAGATCCACGACGTGTACTTCGTGCGGGAGCCGCGTGAGTCGCGCCGGATCCCCGAGCCGTTCGCGGCCAACGTGGCGCAGGCCCACGAGAGCGGCAAAGGCGCGGGCTCGGTCGGCTGGCGGTACCCGTTCGACGCGGCGCGCGCCCGGCGCTTGGTGCTGCGCAGCCAAGGGACGGCGGTCTCGGCGCGGACGATGGCCGGCGGGCCCAAGATTCCCGGAAAGTATTTCTCGATCGCCCGGTGCTTTCGCTACGATCAGGTGGACGCCACGCACGCGCCCGATTTTTTCCAGGTCGAGGGAATCGTGCTGGGGGAGGGCATCACGTTCCGCACCCTGCTCGGATTATTGCGCTTGTTCGCAGGCGAGGTCGCCCGCGCGCCCGAGGTCAAATTCCTCCCGGCCTATTTCCCGTACACCGAGCCCTCGGTCGAGCTGCACGTCAAACACCCCAAGCTGGGATGGATGGAGCTGGGCGGCGCGGGGTTGTTCCGGCCCGAAGTGACGCTGCCGCTGGGTGTCAGCGTGCCGGTCATCGCCTGGGGCTTGGGGCTCGACCGGATGGCGATGATGGCGCTGGGTATCCGCGACATCCGCGACCTCTTTACCCCCGACCTCGAACAGATCCGCGCGCAGCGCGCGCCGGTCGCGCTCTAGGAGCCTGTCCATGAGTGGCCATCTCGGGAAGCAGCATTCGTCCGTCACGCTAGAGCGGCGTTGTCAGTCGGCCTTGCGTGCTCACGTACGACCGCAATCCCCCGGGAATGCTTCGTACCTCCAGGAGCCTCCCAGTACGCTCCGCGCGCGAGGCAATGCCAATGGCGATTTCCCAATCGGAGCGCCTTGCATCTGGCCACTCCTGAACAGGCTCCAACATCCCAATACTCGGACAGCCTCTTAGGCTTTCGCGTGCCGACGATCACCGCGCTCAAACGCGATTTTGAATCTCTGGTCGGCCGCTCCTTTACCCTCGACGAGCTGGAGGCGGCGCTGCCCCTCGTTAAGGGGGAGCTCAAGGAGCACGTCCCGGCCACCGACGAACTCCGCATCGAGCTGAACGACACGAACCGGCCCGATCTCTGGTCGGTGGAGGGCATCGCGCGTCAGATCCGCTTGGCCAAGGGATCGCCGCGACCGTCGCGCCCGGCCAACGCCTCGACGCGAACCACCTATCGCGTTCGCGTGACCGACGATGTTCGTGAGATCCGTCCCTACATCGGGGCGTGCGTCGTGCGGGGCCTCGGCGTGACCGATGCGCTCCTGACCCAGCTCATTCAAACCCAGGAAAAACTCGCGGAGCTCTTCGGCCGTCGTCGCCAAACCGTCTCAATCGGCCTGTATCCCCTGCAAAAGATCGTGTTTCCCCTCACCTACACGACGTCGGCGCCCGATGAGGCGAGCTTCGTGCCGCTCGGAGTGGATCGGGCGATGACGTTGCGCGAGATCGTGGCGGAACACCCCAAGGGGAAGGCGTACGGGGGCATTCTGGATGGGCGCGCGCGCTATCCGCTGCTCGTCGATCACCGCGGTGAGATTTTATCGTTCCCTCCCATCATCAATAGTCAGACCCTGGGCGCGGTAGCGGTCGGCGATGACGAACTGCTGGTGGAGGTGACCGGGACCGAGTTGCGGATGGTGATTCTGGCCGTCAACATCTGGGCGGCGAACCTGGCCGATCGCGGAGCCCGGGTCGATCCGGTCGTCATCGAGTACGCGTGGACCACGCCGATGGGCCGGCGGGTGGCCACGCCCCGCGATCTTTCGCGAACCGTCTCGGTGCCGTCGGGGTTGGTGGCCCAAGTCCTCGGGGATACGCTGCGCCCCGCCGAGTCCAAGAGGCTGTTGACTTCGTACGGCCACCGCGTGACCGTCTCTGGCTCCACGCTGAAGGTCACGCCTCCCCCCTATCGCGACGATATCATGCATGCGATCGACGTGGTCGAGGATCTGGCGATCGCCCGCGGCTATGCGTCGTTCGCCCCGGAGATGCCGAGTCAGTTTACGGTGGGGTCGCTCTCCGCGCTTGAACGCTACGCGGATCGCGTGCGCGAACTCTTGATCGGGTTGGGGTTCCAGGAAGTGATATCGAACATCCTCACGTCGCGACACGAAGTCCGGGAGCGCATGGGACATCGCGGGGACCCGGAAGGCCTGGTCGTGGTGGACAATCCGATGAGCGAGAGCTTTGCGGTGCTGCGCCCCACGTTGTTGTCGTCGCTCATGCGGATCGAAGCGGCCAGCTCAAAAGCGGTGTATCCCCACAAGGTTTTTGAGGTGGGGGAGACGGCGGTGATCGATCCCGCCGCCGATCTGGGGTGTCGAACCGACGTCCGCGCCGGCGCGCTGGTCGCGCACCCTACGGCTGCGTTCTCCGAAATCCACGCCGATCTCGAAAGCCTCGCCTACGCGCTGGGCATCACCTACCGGTTGGAGCCGATCCCTCACCCGAGCTTCATCGAGGGACGGGCGGGGACGATCGTGGTTGGAGATCGGGCGCTTGGCGTGATCGGCGAGGTCGCACCGCAGGTGCTCGAGACGTGGGGCATCGGGATGCCGTGCGCCCTTTTCGACCTTGCGCTGGATCCGCTGGTCCCGTAAATCCCCCCTGCCCCCTTTTGCACAGGGGGGATTCGATGCAAGGCAGGCTACGCGGTGGCGTGGGCGATCCGAGTCTTGGCCTGGCTGACGATCTTGTTGAAGCCTGACGGATCGGCGATCGCCAAGTCCGCGAGCACTTTGCGATTCAAACCGACACCGAGTCCGCGCAGGGCCGCCATCAACTGGCTGTACGACACGCCTTCCATCCGCGCTGCGGCGCTGATTCGCGCGATCCAGAGCCGGCGAAAGTCGCGCTTGCGGGCGCGGCGATCGCGGTACGCGTATTGCTGGCCTTTGTCGACGAGCTCGGTGGCGGTGCGGAAGAGCCGGCTCTTCCCGCCGTATGCTCCCTTGGCTAACTTCAGGCGCTTGCGGCGCCGTTCCTTGGTCTTGGGTCCACCTTTGGTCCGTGGCATGGCCGATTCCCTTTCCTTCTGATCCTTCTTAATGTAGGGGCGTACCGCTGTACGCCCGTGGTTGGTTCTACGCCCGCGTGCGGCTCTACGCCCCTACCGGGTTCCGTTGGGCAACAGCCGCTTGATCGCATCGCGGTCGGCCGGCGTCAGTTCCGCCGGGAGGGCGTACCCGCGCTTCCGTCTCGCGCCTTTATGCGTCAACAGGTGCTGGTTGCCGCTGCGCTTCCGGGCCAACTTGCCCGATCCGGTGGTGCGAAACCGCTTGAAGGTTCCGCGGTGCGTTTTGAGCTTGGTTCCGGTGCGTGGCATGATCTCCCTTTCTTTCGTGTCGGAGCGGCGCGGAACCCCTGTCGCGCTACGCTCCCGAGGCCCCTGCTTTGGGAGCCAGGAGCATGTTCATGTTGCGACCCTCCATCCGAGGGTGTTGTTCGATGTTGGCCGAGGGTGACAACTGCTCGACCACCTTTGTCAACAGCGTCCGTCCGGCATCCTGGTGCGCCATCTCACGGCCGCGGAACATGACCGTGATCTTGACCTTGTGACCGTCGGCGAGAAACGCTTTGGCGTGGCGCATCTTGAAATCCAGATCGTGCGTATCGGTGAACGGCCGGAGCTTGACTTCCTTCAACTGAGCGGACTTCTGCTTGGCTCCGTGCAGCTTTTTGGCCTGCTCGTACCGATACTTTCCGTAGTCGATGATGCGGCAGACGGGCGGAGTGGACGTCGGCGCGACCTCGACCAAGTCGAGGCCGGCCTCTTGAGCGCGTTGCAGCGCGTCCTTGACTAAGAGAACGCCGAGCTGCTCGCTGTTCGGCCCGATGACCCGCACTTCACGGCTGCGGATTTCGTTGTTGACCCGGAGTTTTGCAGCGATAGAGTGTCTCCTTTTTTATTCGCCCGGTCGCGCGGCGACCGGGCGCGCGTGTCGAGCCGTGACAGGGGCGCCCGATCGCGTGGTGAGCGGAGGGGGGAAGGGCCGTGAAGAGCCGAGGGCCCTCACGCGCGTCCCTTGTGAGCGGATGCCGACATCGGCGCCGGACCGGGGTCCTTCCGCAGAATCTCGTCCAGGATCTGGGCGGCCACCGCATCGATCAATTGCGCCGGCGTTTCCTGACCGTCCCGCCCCCGCACCGACACCGTTCCGGCGGCCGCTTCGCGATCGCCCACGATCAGCATATACGGAATCTTGGCCAGTTGGGCCTCGCGGATCTTCAAACCCACTTTTTCGTTACGGGCATCGAGCTCGGCCCGCACGCCGCGTTCCCGTAACGCGCGGACGACCTCGTGCGCGTACGGGTGGACGCGATCGGCGATCGGCAACACGATCGCCTGGATCGGCGCGAGCCACGTCGGGAATGCGCCCCCGTAATGCTCGATCAGCACCCCGAGGAAGCGTTCCAGCGATCCGAGGAGCGCGCGGTGGATCATGATCGGCTGGTGTTCTTTGCCATCCTCGCCAGTGTACCGCAACCCGAACCGATCGGGGAAATTGAAATCGACCTGTACCGTGGCGCACTGCCAGGACCGCTTCAGAACGTCCTTGATCTTGATATCGATTTTCGGGCCGTAGAAGACGCCCTCGCCGGGGTCGACCTCGTATCGCAATCCTTTGGCCTGCAGCGCCCCTTCGAGGGCCGAGGTGGCGAGATCCCACGAGGCCAGCGCGCCCACGTACTTCTCGGGGCGCGTCGACAGGTAGATGTCGTAGTCGGGAAAGCCGAAAGCGGTGAGCATGGCGGTGATGAATTCGAGGACCTTGGTGACCTC
>Ga0180094_1000063_pt1 | contig 26312 bp, 22 predicted proteins | sample EasRivT47_16_1Da_FD_121786 | JGI IMG/M metagenome (GOLD analysis project Ga0180094, IMG submission 121786) | Soil microbial communities from meander-bound floodplain in the East River, Colorado, USA - East River metaG ERMLIBT47_16_1Da | ecosystem: Environmental > Terrestrial > Soil > Floodplain ... | reverse complement strand
GAGGTCGGGTTCGGCGGGTGGTCGATCGGCGGGAAGGACTACGGGCCGACGTACGACCGGGAATCGGTGGCCGCAATCCGGCGGGTGCTGGAGCTCGGCGTGACCTTCTTTGATACCGCCGACATGTATGGGGATGGCCGCAGCGAGCGGCTGCTTGGCGAGACGTTGGCGGGGCTCGGCGGCCGGGTCGTCATCGCCACGAAGGGCGGGTACGACGTGGCCCGGGGTTTGGTCAAGGACTTCTCCCGGGCCCACCTCGAATTGGCTGTCCACGCCAGCCTGAAGCGCCTGAAGGTCGACACCATCGACCTCTACCAGCTCCACAACCCGGCGATCGAATTGCTCCGGCAGGGCGAGGCCTTCGAGATTGTCGAGGACTTTCAGCGCCGTGGGCTGATTCGGCATTACGGCATTTCGGTGAGCGACGTCGAGTCGGCCCGTCTGGTCATGGCGCGCGGGACCGCAGCCACATTGCAGCTCGTGCACAATCTACTCCGACCGCAGATTCTGCAGGCGATCGCGCCGGAGGTCGAACGCGCCGGCGTTGGGATCATTGTTCGCACGCCGATCGAGTACGGGATTCTTTCGGGCAAGTACGCCGTGGGCGCGCACTTCCACGCCACGGATCACCGCGCGACCCGCTGGACGCCCGAGGCGTTCGCCGCGTTGCTGCGGCGGGTCGAATCGTTCCGCTTCATGGTCCGCGGCCCCGTGCGAACGCTCGCCGAGGCGGCCGTGCGGTACGTGCTGACGTCGCCCGTGGTGTCGACCGTCATTCCGGGCATCAAAACCCCGGCCCAGATCGAAGAATTCGCGCGGGCGAGCGACCCGCCGTACCTCCCCGATGAGGATGTGCGACGGATTGCCGTCCTCCAGCGAGACGGTGGATAGAACAAAACGAGGGGGTGTGCTGTCCATCCGTTCAGAGAGACGGAGGGGTGCGTGCAACGATGACACCCCCTCTCCGGGAAATCCCCCATCCCCCCTTTTGGCAAAGGGGGGATGGGGGGATTTATGCCTGAGCGGGTGATTAACGGCGCGTGGGAGCGAGTATGAAGACGAGAATCGTCGGTTCGTGGATGTGTGTAGTGGGCCTCGCCCTCGTGGCGGGATGCGCGGCACAGAATGACACAGCGTCGGAAGCCGGGCCCGGTGTCTCCGTCCCGCTGGCGTCTCTCCAGCTCAAGCTCTCGGCCGGCTGTGACGATCTGAAGCGCTATCTCGAGGCGTCGTGGCTGGACGGATTTACGTCGGCGCCTTTCTACTCCTCTCGCGGCGGAGGGGCGGCGGTCGCGGCCGGCGATGGTCCGAGCGGGGCGGAGCCGGCGTCGCCCGACGATGTGTCCCAAACCAATACCCAGGAGCCGGGGGTCGACGAGGCCGATCGAATCAAGGCCGATCGCAACGGCTATCTCTACGCGGTGAGCAACGGCTTTCTGGTCATTGAGCAAGGGTTTCCTCCCGAGGCGTTGCACGAGCTGAGCCGGCTTGACCTGAGCGCCTCGGGACACGCGTTGTACCTGGACGAAGCGAACCACCGCCTCGTCGTCGTGGCGTCCGCACCAAGGCCCGGTCCCGGACCGCTGGTGTTGGCCGCGTCGGCTCCCGTCTTGGATGTTCCGCACGTTCCAGAGGTGCAACTCATCTTCATCGACGTGTCCGATCCAACCTCACCCTCGATGACCCAACGACTGTCCCTTGAAGGGTATGCCGTCGGGAGTCGGCGCGTCGGGAACCGGATTCACCTGGTTTCGCGTTCTTGGATTCCGCTGCCGAGGGTCCTTCAAGACAACCAGCCGCTTCGGGATCTTGTCGATCGGTATCACGCGTCGGTGCGGGACGACCGGACCAACGAGAGGGATCGACTCAAACAAGAGATCCGCGATGCGATCCACACCGCAGTCGAGTCGCTGGACATCGAGGCGCTCCTGCCGCAAGCGGTGCGCCAGGTCGACCACGTGGATACCGGCATCCCGCTGCTGACGTGCGCGGACATCTACCGGCCCGAGGTCCAGCTCGATCCCGGCCTGCTGGTGGTGACCAGCGTCGACACCAACGGCGGTTATCCGTCGGCGGCGGGGATCATGAACAACGCCTGGCTGATGTACGCCACCCGCGACCACCTCTACGTCTCGCAATCCAGCGGGGGGTGGTGGTGGAGCCCGTCGCAGGCCCCGCAAACCGCGATCTATAAATTCGGACTGTCAGATGCGCGTCCCGTGTATCTGGCGACCGGGAGCATCGATGGCTGGGTGAAGGACCAGTTCAGCTTCAGCGAATACCAGGGATTCCTGAGGGTGGCGAGCACCGAGGATGTGTTGAATCGGGAAACCGGCCAGTGGAGCTCGTCCAACCACCTCTTCGTCCTGGAAGATAAGGGCGGCTCGCTCGCGGTGGCGGGGTCGGTGCGCGGCCTGGCTCCCGGCGAGCGCATCTTCGCCGTGCGCTTTCTCGACGATCGCGGATTCGTGGTGACGTTTCGGCGCGTGGATCCGCTGTTCGCGTTCGACCTCTCCGACCCCGCTCACCCCGTCTTGACGGGCGAGGTCGAGATCCCCGGCGTGAGCACGTACCTCCATCCGATCGACCGCGACCACCTGCTAACCGTGGGCCGCGAGGGGGGGAACGTCCAACTCCAGATCTTCGACGTGAGCGATCTGAAAACCCCAACGCGGCAACACCTGTACGTCCCGCCGGGGGCGGGGTTCAGTTTCAGTGACGCGGAGTATGACCACCTGGCCTTCACGTACTACGCGCCCCGCAACCTGTTGGTCATCCCGCTCGTAACGGTAGACGTCGCACACGAAGCCTACTTCAGCGGCATGGCGGCGTATCGAGTGAGTCTGGACGACGGGTTCACCGAATTGGGGCGCGTCGACCACGCCGACCTCGCGCATCAAGCGTATTGCAGCGATATTCCGCCGGAAGAACTTTGGCGCGCCGAGTCATGCGCGCAGGGCTGGTACCTCTGGGGTGCGATGCCGAGGCGCTCGATCGTGATGACCAGCGGTGACGCCACCTACCTGTACAGCGTCTCCGACATCGGGATCAAGGCGAGCCCGATCGATGCGCTCGATTCAACCCTCGGGAGCGTCCTTTTTCCGAACCAAGGCCCGCTCTGGTGGGGCGCTATCTCGGTGTTTTAGGAGCCTGTCCATGAACCTGGACGCGCCAAGGGCGCGAATGCTAATCAGGCGGCAGACACCTTGCAGGTGGCGAAGCAATGACCATCTGCTGCGTTGTCAGTCGGTCTTGCGTGCTCACGTACGACCCAGTACGCTCCGCGCGCAAGGCCTCCTTGCTTCGCCACCCGAGCGGATAAGCCAGTTTTCACTTCGCGCCCGGGGCGCGAGGCGGGTTCCGCCTTGCATCTGGCCATCCCTGAACAGGCTCCATCACCTGAATACTCGGACAGACTCCTAAATGGGGTGGAATGAGATTCAACGCGGCGTGACCTTCTGCGCGCATTGCGGCGGGCGGCTCGAAGTCCGTTCCATCAAGCCGGCCGAGCGGCCGCGCCCGGTGTGTCCGGCCTGCGGGGTGGTGGTCTACCTCGATCCCAAGGTGGCGGTGGGCACGATCATCCCGCACGAGGGCGGCCTCGTTTTGCTGAAGCGGGCGATCACCCCCGGCTACGGCAAGTGGGTGTTCCCCGGCGGGTTCGTCGACCGCGGCGAGTCGCTCGAAGAGGCCGCGGCCCGCGAAGCCTGGGAGGAAGTGGGGCTCCGTGTGGAGCCCGATCGCTTGTTGGGCGCGTATTCATATCGCGACTACCCGGTGGTGATCGTGGTGTATCAGGCCCACGTCGTTGGTGGAATGTTAAAGGCGGGAGACGAGGCCCTGGAGGCGAAGACCTTTACGGCCGAGGCTCTGCCATGGGATGACCTCGCGTTCGAAAGCACGAGGCACGCGCTCAGAGCATACGCCTCGTGCGTCGGTCTCGATCTTGGCATTCGAGATTGAGCCGGGGGGATGAGAAAAATCAGGAGGGACGTATGGTGACGAATTACGAGGTCGACGCATTCCTCACCGCCATGAGGGATGAGGGCGCAGAGATTCAAGGGATGGTCCGACACTTCCTCAAGGTCCTGGACGACGCCCACAACCCCGACCTTGCGATGGCGAGGAAGCGGCTCAGAGACTTGATGCAACGGGATGCGGACATCGGCAAACATCAAAAGATGTGGGCGCTCTTTGCCCCCTGGTTGGCGGAACGGTCCGAACCCGCCAAGCCGAGCCAGCCGAAGGGCAAAGGCAAGGTGATCGAGGAACTCGGGGTCACCCCGCCGTAACGCATGGTTCCGTCAAAAACCCGCCCAATCCTGCGGGCAAGGGACCTGAGCAGCTGGCGGTCCTTCGGCTGAGGGGGCGGTTTTGCGGGGAGCGCGTACACCTCCTTGAGAGGGTGGGCTGCGTTCGCACGAGGACCGATATCCCGATGAGCGAGTATTCGCGCCGGTGGTGGGGCGCGTGGGCGGTGTGGCTGGCGGTGTGCCTCCTCGCTGCGCGACCCGTGGCGGCGGGTGGGGCGAATGCCGTACTCGCCTCGGTCCATGGTCCCTTTGTGTTTCGCTTCACCGAGGCCGATCGCCCGTTGGTGGGAGTCCTTGAGCGGCTGGCGGATCGGTCCTGGGATCGGTTGATCGTTGATCTCGGGATTGGCCGGGCCGGGCCGATCACAGTGGTGCTGGCGCCTACCGATGAGGCGTTTAATCAGCGTCAGCCTCCCGGCGAGCCTCTGCCGGCCTGGGCGTCGGGTGTCGCGTATCCCGGCCTCATGACGATGGTCATCCGCTCCTACCATGTGCCGGGCACGCCGCGCCAGGATATCGGCACGATCTTCGTCCACGAGCTCACCCACCTGCTTCTGGGCGCCCGGTTCGGGGCGCGGCCGATTCCACGCTGGCTGAACGAAGGGCTCGCCATGTACGAGGCGTACGAGTGGGAGCCGGGACAGGAGTGGACGCTCGTGCAAGCGGTCATCGCGAACCGCGTGCCGCCGTTGGATGACTTGACCGCGCGATTTGAACGCGGCGAGGTCGAGGCGCGGTTGGCGTACCTGCTCGCCGGTGCGCTCGTCAACGACATGATCGTGACGTACGGGCGGGAGGCGTTCGGGAATTTCGTGGACCGGCTGGCCCGCGGTGAGTCCTTTGATGATGCCATGGTCGGTGCGTTCGGCGTCTCGCCGCCGCTCTTTGAGCAGCGGTGGCGGGCGCACCTGGACCGGCGTTACGCCTGGATTCCGATCCTGACCAGCTCGTCGGCTGTGTGGGCGATCGTGATGGGTGCGGCGTTCGCGGCCTACGTCGCGAGAAGGCGACGGAATCGGAGGATTCGCGCCGAGTGGGCCACCGACGAAGACCGCTCGCCCGACCCCCCGCACGACTGACGCCGGAGAGATCGAGCTTTCTGCAGACGGCGTGGCGCCGGCCCCTCCCTGAGCCGACGCCGCTGCACCCCGCTAGGAGCCTGTCCATCAATGGCCATCTGCGGCGTTGTCGCTTCGGAATCCCTTGCTGCGCCACCCAAAAACCGGGTTCTCACGTACGACCCAGTACGTTCCGGGGGGGGATTGCACAGGGCGCGCAGCGCGCGCCCGTCAAATATTGCCACGGGCCGACCATGTCGGCCCTGTGCGCCTTGCATCTGACGCATTCCTGGACAGGCTCCAACACCCCAATACTCGGACACACTCCTAGTGAACGGTCACACGAGTCGCGGAGCCGTAACTCATCTCGGCATACTCCACGAAGGCATTCTCGTAGATCTCCTCGATATCTTCGCGGTGGAGCATGCGAGGGTTCGTCCGCAGGAACGTGTCCTGCAGCGCGTGCTCGCTCAGCATCGAGATCGCCTTCTTATCGACCCCTACTTTGTCCAACGTGGTCGGCAGGCCAATATCGACGAGCAGGCACTTCACGGCGTCGATCGCGCGCCCGGCCGCGTCCCGCGCGCTCAAGCCGGCGACCGGCTCGCCCATCGCCTCGGCGATCTTGGCCATGCGCGCCATGTCGGCGTTCATGTTCGCGCGCATGACGTGCGGAAGCAAGATCGCGTCACCCATGCGTTGCGGCACGTCGAACATCCCGGAGATCGAGTGGCCGAGCGCGTGAACCGCACCGCTCTGGGCGTTGGTGAACGCGAGCCCCGCCTCGAAGGCCGCCAGGGCCATGTTCTGCCGCGCCTCGAGATGGTGCCCGTTGGCCACGGCCGCCCGGAGCGAGTCGGCGATCAAACGCGTTGCGTGGAGGGCCAGCGCGTCGGTGAGCGGGCTGGCCCAGGTTGAAAAGTAGGCTTCGATGCAATTGGCCAGCGCATCCATCCCGCTGCTGGCCGTGAGCTCGGGGGGCATCGAGCGGGTCAGGACGGGGTCGATGAAGATCTTGTCGGGGATAAGCTTCCGGCTGAAGATCTCGACCTTCTGCTTCTTCTTGGTGTCGAGCACGATGCAGAACTGGCTCGCCTCGCTGCCGCATCCCGCCGTGGTGGGGACGACGTACAGCAGCGGGATCGGTTGGGCGACCCGGTCCACGCCCTCGTAGTCCTGGATGGCACCCCCGTTGGTGAGGAGGATCCCCACGGCTTTCGCCGTGTCGATGACGCTGCCTCCACCGACCGCCACAAGGAGATCGATCCCCGCTTGTTTGCACCGGCCGGCGACGTCGGCGACGAGCGTGTGGGGCACCTCGCGCGTGACCTGGTCGAAGACGTCGCAGATCACGCCGGCTTGGGACAGCGAGGCCGCGATCGGTTCGACGAACCCCTTTTGGCTGATGCCTTGATCCGTCAGGATCATGGCGTGCTCGGCCTGGTCTTTCCCAGCCGACCGTCCGATCTCTTGCGAGACGTGGCTGCCGAACAGCACCTCTTTGGGCCAACTAAAGACCGTTGTGGTTTGTGACATGGCGATCACCTCGTTTCTCCATTGATAGGGCAATGGGGTTTTCACGGTGGCTGCAGACGCCCGAGATGGGGACGTCAGGAAATCTTGGCGCGTGGCGGCGCCGACCCACACCGCGGCGAATATGAGCCCGAGCAGAGAGGCGGCTCCGTATTCCCAGAAGCCCCCGACCCCCCACTGGCCGCGGTTCACGGCGCGCACCGTCGCGGCCAATCGGAGATAGTCCTCCGGTTGCCGGGGCACCGCCAAACTTGCTTGGACCTCGTCGAGGAGCCGCGAGATCCAGGTATCGTGGGACGCGTCCCGCATACGAGCGGATCGCCGAGCCGATTCGACGGCCTCGCGGTAACGGCGCTCCACCGCGCTCGAGATCTGAGCATGTTGACTGGCGAGCGTTCCCAGCCGCGAGTCGAGCCGCTGCAGCGCGCGTTGTTCGATGTGCCGTAAGGCCGCGGTCTTGGCGTGCAGGTGCTGATCGAAGCGAACATCGCCCTGGGGAAACCGCTGGGCCGTCTGGATGATCAACGCGCCCAAGCGCTCCTGAAGCCAAGAACCGTTTTGAAGGCGCCGGCGGGCCGCCATTGTGTCGGCGATGGCTGTATCGAGCGCGGCGCGGTCGGCTACAATCGTTTGGCTGGCCTCCACGATGGCTTGGCCGAGGTCTTCCTGGAGCCGGCTGGTGCGGCCTTCGTCAAAGGTCTGAGAGAGTCCGATAAGCTGGGCCCATCGCTGGTGCAGCCGAGACGCGCGGTCTTGGTCGTATCGCCCCAAGGCCTGAATACGACCGCCGATCTGCTCCTGGAAGAGGCCGTTCGTGGCCGGGAGATCGGCGCGGGCGACGGCGGTGAGAAGGGCGAGGGTGAGAAGGGCTCCGATTCCGGTTGCGGCGAGCACGAACCCTGCCCCCCGGACGACGCCGCCGGCATCGGGGATTCTGGATCCGACCTGATTGGTCTTCATGGCGCACGCTCCTTTCGATCACCGCAGGGAAGGGGAACCCTGGATGATGGGGGAGCGCGCGAGGCGCCGGAGCTCTCCAGCGCCCGTCCGTTCGGAACCGAAGGCGACCGCGCACCCATCAGCGCCTCCTTCAGGTGTTCAATCCGTGACGGCTGACGACGTTAACGCAGGAACAGGAAAAGGCCGAACCAACACGCCCCTGAGCGAGGCGGAGCGGGTGCCCCGACGCGCTCAGGCGAATAGCAAGAAGCACTTTACCCGTAAAAGAGCGACCGACCAACGAGGAAGGAAACGACCCCCGTATACCACTCGGCACGAACCAGTGTCAAGGCCCCCGGAACATCAAGGGCGGTGTGCTCTCGCGTGCGTTTTTTGATACACTGCGCGCCACACACAGGATTGGTCGGACGGATCGGCGGAGCGGGTGGCATGGGGCGACAACGAAGGAGGAAGCGCGGGGTGCCGCGGGTCATGGGCCGATCGCCGGCGGGGGATCTGACGCCGTCGGTTGGAGCCGAGACCGACGTCGCGCCGTTGGGACGGGCCGTGGTCAAGCCCGCCCACGAGCGGACGGCCGACGAAGATCGCGACGTGGCGGACTGGGACCGCGTGGCCGCGACGGAGGAATTTCGAGCCCTGGTCGCGGAGAAGGTGCGCTTCATCGTCCCGGCGACCCTGTTTTTCGTTGTCTACTACTTCGCGCTGCCGGTTCTGGTCGGCTACGCGCCCGCCTTCATGAAGACCGAGGTCTTCGGCGTGGTCAATCTCGCGTACGTGTTCGCGCTCTCGCAGTTCTTCATGGCCTGGCTCGTGGCGGCGCTCTACCTGCGGGCGGCGGGGCGGTTCGATCGGATGGCTCGGACCGTCATCGCGAACGTGTCGCGCCGGGGCGCGCGATAAATGTCCACCGCCCTTGTTATGTTCGTGGGGTTCATCGCCGTCACGTTGTGGATCACGTACTGGGCGGCGGGGCGGTCGAGCGGGGCGAGCGCGTTCTTTGCGGCCAACCGCCGGATCACCGGCTGGCAGAACGGCGTGGCGGTGGCGGGCGACTATATGAGCGCGGCGTCGTTTCTGGGGATCGCCGGCATCATCGCGTTTCAGGGGTACGACGGTTTCATGTACTCGGTCGGCTGGCTCGTCGCCTATCTCACCGTGCTCTTGATCGTGGCCGAACCGCTGCGCAACGCCGGCAAGTACACGATGGCCGACGTGCTGGCCTACCGCCTCAGTCCGCGGCCGGTGCGCGCGATGGCGTCACTCAGCACGCTCACGGTCAGCACGTTTTACATGATCGCGCAGATGGTGGGCGCCGGCGCGTTGGTCGCCCTGCTGCTCAAGGACTCCGGGATCAGCTACCACGCGGCCGTGATCGGCGTGGGTGTGCTCATGATCGTCTACGTGGTCTTCGGCGGGATGCTCGCGACGACGTGGGTGCAAATCATCAAAGCCATCCTGCTGATGAGCGGCACCGTGCTGCTGAGTGTCCTGGTCCTCGCGCACTTCGGGTTCAGCCTCGGCGAGTTCTTCCACGCGGTGACCCAGGTGACGTACCACGACAAGAGCGGTGCCGTGATTACTCAGAATTTTCTGGAGCCGGGCCTGCGGTTTAAACCTCCGTATGGCGCGCTGGATCTGATCTCGCTCGGCCTCGCGCTGATCTTCGGCACGGCCGGTCTGCCCCACATCCTCGTCCGCTTTTACACCGTGCCCGACGCGAAGACGGCCCGCGTCAGCGTGGTGTGGGCGATGGCGATTATCGGCAGCTTCTACATTCTGACGACGTTCCTGGGATTCGGCGCGGCCACGATCGTGGGGCGCGACGCGATCGCGGCCAACGGCGGCACCAACATGAGCGCGCCGCTGCTCGCGCAGGCGCTGGGCGGCGACGTGTTCTTCGCGTTCATCTCCGCCGTGGCGTTCGCGACGATCCTCGCCGTGGTCGCGGGGCTGACGATCAGCGCGTCCACCTCGTTCGCGCACGATTTCTACACCAACGTGTTGCACCATGGGAAGGAACGCCGCCCCGGCGAGGAGGTCCGCGTCGCGCGCGTCACGGCCTGCGTCGTCGGCGTGCTCGCGATGGCGATCGCGATCGTGGTCGGTCCCAACACCAACGTGGCCTTCCTGGTCGCGCTCGCCTTCGCTGTTGCGGCGTCGGCCAACCTCCCCGTGATCGTCCTGTCGCTCTTCTGGAAGCGCTTTACGACCCGCGGCGCGGTCGCCGGGCTCGCCACGGGCCTGGTGTCGTCGATCGCGCTGATCCTGGTCAGCCCCAGCGTGATGATGATCGACCCGCCGGGCGTGACCGGTGCCGCGCGCCACCTCATTCAAGCAGCGCCGTGGTTCCCCCTGGAAAACCCCGGGATCGTCAGCATTCCACTCGGTTTCTTCGGCGCGGTCATCGGGACGCTGCTGGGCCGCGAGCCTCACGCGGAAGCCAAGTACGCCGAGCTGCTCGTGCGCGCGAACACCGGCTTAGGGGCGGAGAAAGCGGCAACGCAATAAACGGTTCTCGGATAGCCGGGGTGTGGTTCAACGAGCTTTCCGCGTGTTGTGCACTCCACAGGGGCTTGTGGATGACCCAAGCGGCCGGTTCGGGTGGAATCTCCATGAGGGGTAGCTGATCGTTGATGTTTCGATCTATTTGAAATCACAACACATTGTTCGCCCAAGATTTAGGCAACGTGCTTATTGGCGCGCCAATCGCGCCGAAGAATGCTCAGTCCGAAGAGTTATCACCAGCTTTTCCACAGGAGGCGTGGATAGCGAAGGATTCGCCAAACTGATCGTTACTCAATGGGTGGGAGGATGGCGAGGGACCCCGGAAGGTGCGGGGGGATTCGAGGGGCTTCGTCCCTGTCGCCTCGCCGCGGTGGGGCCGACCCTCCGGCGCCATTGCGTTCGCGCCGCGCGGTCTGATATAGCTATCCGACGTGTGTGACGAGAGGGGGCGTTGATGGGGAACGTGACGGATCGGCCGGTGGTCTTGGATACGCACCTCGAACGGTTGGGCGCCAAGCGCCGGGGCAAGGTGCGGGACATTTATGATTTGGGCGACTACCTGTTGCTGGTCGCCACCGACCGGATCTCGGCGTTCGACGTTGTGCTGCCCGACGGCATCCCCGGGAAGGGATACGTCCTCACGCAGCTCTCCAAGTTTTGGTTCGAGTGGCTCTGGGCGATGGAGGACGTGCTCCCGCACCACCTCATCTCGACCGAGGTCGACAAATTCCCGCCCGCGTGCCACGCCCACCGCGACGTGCTGGAGGGGCGTTCGATGCTCGTGGGCAAGTTCGAGCCGTTGCCCGTCGAGTGCATCGTCCGCGGCTATCTGGCGGGTTCCGGATGGAAGGAGTACCGCGAGCGCGGCACGGTGTGCGGCCAGCCGCTTCCGGCGGGGCTGAGGGAGGCGGACCGGTTGCCGGCTCCGGTCTTTGCGCCGTCGACCAAGGCGACCAGCGGCCACGACGAGAACATCCCGTTCGAGCGGATGGAGTCGCTGATCGGCGCGGAGCTCGCCCGCGTCGTCCGTCAGTGCAGTCTCACGATTTACCAACGCGCTGCCGCCCACGCCGAAGCGCTGGGCATCATCATCGCCGACACCAAAATGGAGTTCGGGCTGGACCCGCTGGCGCGCCAGCCCTATCTGATCGACGAGATCCTGACGCCCGACTCGTCGCGGTTTTGGCCCAAGGATCAGTACAAGCCGGGAAGTTCGCCGCCGAGCTTCGATAAGCAGTACGTGCGGGATTACCTGGACTCCATCACATGGGACCACAACCCGCCGGCGCCGCGCTTGCCGCCGGACGTGATCCGCAAGACGAGCGAGAAGTACGCCGAGGCGCTCACGCGCCTGACGACCCCAGTGTCCGGCTAGGAGCCTGTCCATGAACGGCCATCTGCTGCGTTGTCAGTCGGGCTTGCGTGCTCACGTACGACGCAGTACGCTCCGCGCGCAAGCCCTCCTTCCGCCTTGCATCTGGCCGTTCCTGAACAGCCTCCGGGGCTGGAATACTCTGACACACTTTTAGGCCGAACGAGGAGATCGTAGAGGAGATCGTGATGGAGGAAGCCGTCGGACTCGAAAGAAGCTTTCACGCGCAAGACGGCCGGCAGCACGTCGTCATAGGCTTCGACGCGCGCCAGAACTGGTTGCCGATGGCGAATTGGTGGCCGCAGAATGGTCCGTTCCTGTATCTCTTGCGCGAGGACGTGGTCCGGCCGTATTCGGTCGATAAGAATATCTGGAGTTCCGTCTGCCACGTGCTGGCCGACCTTCAGCGCCCCGAGGACGCGGGGCCGTTGCCGCCGTTGTGGGTTGACCTCGATCGACTGCAGCGCCATTTGGCGACCAAAGAGGGTATTGAGAAGCGGCCCTACCACGTCATCGCGATTACCCTGAGTGGCGAGTCGATCGCCCTCGACGCGATCGAGTGGCTGTCCCTGATCGGTCCCGCCGCGCCGGATCTCGGTCCCCTCGATGGCTCGTGGACGCTGTTGGGCTACGACGTGGCGAACCCCAAACTCTTGAGCGGGCTCACCGACGCGCCCTACCACACCGAACAGGAGGACCTTGCCGCGTTGAAGGCGCGCTGGGTGCCGTCTCTCAATGATCACCACCTGTTCACGCGCTTCGACGAGGCCAAGGCGTTCATCACATTGGTGGAACACCGCGCGAGGCGATTCGCGCCGTTCGGCGTGTTCGGAATCTGGACGAGGGTCTGAGACGATTCCGGCCTCGGGTATCGGCGCGTTCGGCATCCGTCGACTCAGCGGGCGCGTCCTCCTCGTCGCAGCGGTCGCGCTCGGTCTTGCGGTTGGGGGTTGTTTCGACCGGGGCGCGCTGCGCGACGCGTCGCCCGGCCGGCGGGCGACGGCTGTGGCATCGTGGTACGGCGAGCCGTTTCACGGGCGGCTCACGGCCTCCGGTGAGCGGTACGACATGCACGGCTTCACCGCGGCGCATCGCTCGCTGCCGTTCGGCACGCGCTTGAAGGTGACGAGCGCGGCGACGGGGCGTTCGAGCGTTGTGACCGTCAACGACCGCGGGCCGTTCATCCGAGGGCGAGACCTGGACCTGTCCTACGGCGCGGCGAAAGAGATTGGATTGACCGGTGAGGGCGTCGGGCGCGTGGCCGTCGAGGTGATGGACCGCGACCTCCGCTACCGGAAGACGGTGACGGAGGAGGCGATGCCGGTTGCCTCGGGCGGCTCGTTCGCGATCCAGTTCGGCGCGTTCCGTGACCCGGAGAACGCGAGCCGCCTCAAGCAGGCACTGGAGCTGGAGTCGAAGGGCGTGTCGATCACCCAGACCGTGGTAGACGGCGCCATCTACCACCGTGTCCGTCTGGGGCCGTTCGCGTCGCGGGCCGAGGCGATCCAGCGGGCGCGCGCGTTCGCGGATGAAGGCTACGACACGCTGATCGTGTCTCGATGATGGCGATCGCAACTCCTTCACGCATGACGAAGTTCCTTCTCGCCCCCCTTTGTCAAAGGGGGATGGGGGAATTTTCTAACCAGACCATGAGTAAAGCTACCGAGCGAATCGACGAGAGGTTGGCTGCCTGGCTCAAACAGCAGCGGGTCTTCTTTGTGGCCACGGCCCCGCTCGCCGATGGTGGGCACGTCAACTGTTCACCGAAAGGGGGCGATTCATTCCGGATACTCGATCCTCTGACCGTTGCGTATCGCGATCTGACGGGGAACGGGGCCGAAACCATCGCCCATCTGCGCGAGAACGGTCGCATCGTGATCATGTTCTGCGCGTTTGATGGGCCGCCGGTGATCGCGCGCCTCCATGGCCGTGGCGAAATCGTGACGCCGGGCCACCATGATTTTGCTTCGCTCATGGCTCATTTTCCGCAGAACTCTGGAACGCGGGCGATCATCAGAGTGCGGATCACGCGTGTGTCTGAATCCTGCGGATATGGCGTGCCGTTCTTCGACTACCGCGGAGAGAGAGAATCGCTCGACAAGTGGGCGCAGGCTCAGGGCGCCGACAAGCTTGAAGACTATCGGCAGGCCAAGAATGCGCGAAGCATCGACGGTTTACCGGCGCTCGATAAAACTTAACGCGGTACCCAGTGCCCGCCGTGAGCGTGAGTGCCGATTGGGGACGTTCTTTGCTAACTCACTTTTCCGCCGCGCTCGAAAGTGAGTGGGGCGTTCTCAAGAACGCTGGTAGAGGAGCAGCCGCCAATGTCTGATCGCAAGCGCCGGTGCTGGGACAGCGCTAACCCGCTCATGATTGCCTACCACGACCGCGAGTGGGGTGTCCCGGTTCGGGATGACGGGGAGCTCTTTGAGCGGCTGATGCTGGAGTGCTTCCAGGCCGGGTTATCTTGGGAGACGATTCTCAACAAGCGCGAAAATTTTCGGAAGGCCTTCGACGGGTTCGATCCCCGGCGCGTCGCGGCCTACGGCGAACAGGACCGGCGGCGACTACTAGCCGCCGCCGGCATCGTGCGTCACCGGGGCAAGATCGACGCGGCGATCGCCAACGCGCAGGCGTTCCTGCGTGTGCAGGAGGGGTTCGGCGGGTTCGGTCAGTACGCGTGGAGTTTTGTCGGGGGGAAGCCCTTGCGGCGGAAGCACGAGGGAGGCACGCTCCCCTCCCGCACGCCAGAATCCGACGCCTTCTCGAAGGATCTCAAAAAGCGCGGCTTCACATTCGTCGGTTCCACGACCGTGTACGCGTTCATGCAAAGCGTGGGGATGGTCGACGACCACGTGCCGGAGTGCTGGAAGTCGCGCCGCGCGCGGTAAACTCGTAGGGGCGACCTCCTGTGGCTGCCCTTCCTGCTATAATCTCGGCATGCAATCCCGGATGCCGCTCGGCAATTTCCTCGTCGCCTACCTGCGCAAGATCGGCGTCCGCCACGTCTTCGGCATCCCCGGCGATTTAGTCATCCACCTCTTCATGAAGTTCGGTCAAAGCCGGGGGCTGGACGTCATCACCCTGTCGCACGAGCCCTCGGTGGGATTCGCGGCCGACGGCTATGCGCGGAGCACTGGCGGACTCGGGGTGGTGTGCGTGACGTATGGTGCGGGGGGCTTCAACGTCATCAATCCGATCGCGGGGGCGTTTGCCGAGCGCGTACCCCTTCTCGTGGTGAGTGGCGGACCGGGGGAGGACGAGTATCGGCTGGGAACCCTCATCCACCACCAGGCCAAGGCGATCGAATCCCAGGTGCGGATGTTTCGTGAGGTCACGTGCGCGGCGCGTGTCATCGCCGATCCCCGCACCGCAGCGGAAGAGATCGACGAGGTGGTCCGGGCCATCTGGCTCCAGCGCCGGCCTGGCTATCTCGAGATCCACCGCGACATGGTCGACCGCGTCGTGTCCGTCCCGCGCCGGCTTGTCGCGTGGGACGGCCGTTTGCCGCGTCCGAAGAGCGATCCCCGCAAGGTGGCCGAGGCGGCGGACGAGGCGGCGGCGTGGATCAACCGGTCCAAGCGCCCCATGGTCATCGTCGGGATCGAGCCCTACCGCTTCGGGGCCAAGAAGGCTGTGGTGTCGCTCGTGGACCGTCTCGGCTGCGCGTGTGCGGCGTCGGTCCTGGCCAAGGGCGCGTTCCCCATGGAGCACCCGCAGTACATGGGCGTGTACGCCGGGCCGCTCAGCCCGGCGGCGATCCGCCGCCGGGTCCGAGACGCGGACCTGATTCTCAGCCTGGGCACGCTCTTGACCGACATCGAGTTGGGCCAGCAGTCGCCGGAGATCTCGCGCGAGAAGTCGATCTGGACGATCCATAACCGGGTGCGTATCCGGTTCCACAATTACAACGACGTGAGCGAACGCGATTTCATCCAGGCCCTTCTCAAGCGGCCGCTCAGGCGCCGCGCGGAGTCCGTGGGCTACCACGACAACCTGCCGAGCCGCGTCGAGGACGATGGCCCGCCGGTGAAGATGGCCCCGCTCCTCAAGACGCTCAACGCGTTCCTCGCCGAGCATCCGCGCATGGCGGTGGTCGTGGACTCCGGCGACAGTCTCTTCGGCGGCATCGAGATCAAAGTGCCCTCCACCGGCCTGTACATGGCGCAGGGCTTCTACGCGTCGATGGGATACAGCATCCCCGGCGCCTTGGGGGCCCAGATCGGCACCGGCCTTCGTCCGCTCATCCTCTGCGGGGATGGCTCGTTTCAGATGACCGGAGTCGAGATCGCCCACGCGGTCCGGCTGGGCCTGAACCCGATCGTCGTCCTCTTGAACAACGGCGGGTGGGGGATTTTCCGGCCCATCACCCGGCAGAAGAAGCTCTTGGACCTTCCCGCGTGGCCCTACGCGCGGTTCGCGGAATTGTGGGGTGGGACGGGGATGCGGGTCTCCTCGGTGTCCGAGCTTCGCCACGCGCTGGAGGTTGCCGCGGAGGAGCGGCGGTTCGTGCTGATCGAGACGATGATCGATCCGCAGGACCTGTCCCCGGTCAGCCGCCGGTACATCGAGTCCGCGGCCCGACGGGCGCGTCCGGCGGCCTAGTGACGTCGGAAAATTTATCGGGGCGGCATCGTGGTCTGTCCCAACAAAGGGGAACCTGACATGGATGTCTTCGGCCTGCGACGGCGGTTGATCAGCGCGCCCATCTTGCGCGCCTTCCGAAACGCGATGCCCACGATGTCGCAGACAGAGCGCGAGGCGCTGGAAGCGGGCACGGTGTGGTGGGACGCCGAGTTGTTCAGCGGCTGCCCCGACTGGTCGCGGTTGCTGGCGGTCCCGGTTCCAACCCTGACCACCGAGGAACGGGCTTTTTTGGATGGGCCGGTCGAGGAGCTCTGCGCCATGCTGGACGACTGGCGGATCACCGAGGAGCTGCACGACCTGCCCCCCGAGGTCTGGCGGTTCATCAAGGACAAGGGCTTCTTCGGGATGATCATCCCCAAACGCTACGGCGGTTTGGAGTTCTCCGCGCTCGCGCACTCGAGCGTGGTGATGAAGCTGGCGAGCCGGAGCATCACCGGCGCGGTGACGGTGATGGTGCCGAATTCGCTGGGCCCGGCGGAGCTCCTGCTCCACTACGGCACCGAGGAACAGAAGACCCACTACCTACCGCGTCTGGCCCGCGGCGAGGAGGTGCCGTGCTTTGCCCTGACCGGCCCCGAGGCCGGCAGCGACGCGGCCTCGATGCCCGATACCGGTGTGGTGTGCCGCGGCGACTTCCGCGGCCAGCGCGTCCTCGGCATCCGACTCAATTGGAACAAGCGCTACATCACGCTCGGGCCGGTCGCGACCGTGTTGGGGCTCGCGTTCAAGTTGTTCGACCCCGATCACCTGCTGGGGGCCAAGGAGGAACTCGGCATCACGGTCGCGCTCATCCCGACCGACACCCCGGGGATCACCATCGGCCGCCGCCACATCCCGCTCGACATCCCGTTTCAGAACGGCCCGAACAGCGGACGCGACGTGTTCATTCCGATGGACGGGATCATCGGCGGGTCGGCGCGGGTGGGGCAGGGGTGGCGGATGCTCATGGAGAGCCTGGCGGCCGGCCGGTCGATCTCGCTGCCCGCGCTCAGCACCGGGGCGGGCAAGCTCGCGTGCCGCGCGACCGGCGCCTACGCGCGCATCCGGAAACAATTTAAGACGCCCATCGGGCGCTTCGAGGGCGTCGAGGAAGCGCTGGCGCGGATCGCGGGCTCCACCTATCTGATGGATGCCGCGCGCGCGATGACGGCGGGGGCGGTCGACCAGGGCGAGAAGCCGTCGGTCATCTCGGCGATGATCAAGTACCACCTCACCGAACTCATGCGCCGGGCGGTCAACGACGCGCTGGACATCCACGGCGGTTCGGCGGTCGTACTGGGGCCCAGTAACTTCATGGCGCGCGTCTATCAAGCCATCCCCATCAGCATCACGGTCGAAGGCGCGAACATCATGACCCGCAGCCTCATCATCTTCGGCCAGGGCGCGATCCGTTGCCACCCGTTCGTCTTGAAAGAGCTGCGGGCCGCCGCCGATCCGGACCGGGCGAAGGGTTTGCGCGAGTTCGACCGCGCGTTCTTCGGGCACCTCGGCCTGATCGTCCGCAACGCCGCGCGGGCGCTGTGGCTCGGCCTGACCGGCGCGTGCTGGGCCTCGACGCCCATCCACGGACCAGGACGGCGGTACAGTCAGCACCTCTCGCGCATGAGCGCGGCCTTTGCCCTGACGGCGGACCTGGCGATGGCCGTGGTCGGGAGCGCGCTCAAGCGGAAGGAATCGCTGTCGGCCCGCCTGGGCGACGTGCTCAGCTACCTATACCTCGCGTCCGCCGCGCTCAAGCGTTTCGAAGATCAGGGAAGACCGCCGGCGGATGCGCCGCTCCTGCAGTGGGCCTGCGAGGAGTCCTTGTCCACGATCCAGGACCGCCTGGACGCGGTCCTGAGAAACTTCCCCAACCGGGCCGTCGCGGGAGTGCTCCGGCTGCTGGTGTTTCCGACCGGCCGTCGTTTCAGAAGGCCCGACGATCGACTGGGCCATCGCGTGGCGAGCCTGCTCCTGGAACCGTCCGCCGCGCGAGACCGGTTGACCGTGGGCATCTACGTCCCCAAGGATGCTTCCCAGGCCGTCGGGCGTTTGGATGCGACCCTGGTAAAGGTGGTCGCCGCGGAGGCGGTGGAGAAAACACTCCGCGCGGCGATCCAGGCTGGAACGCTCACTGCCTCAGATGAGGCGACGCTGCTGCGCGACGCGGTGGAGCGGGGCGTGATCGGGAAGAAGGACGCGGACACGATCCGCGAGGCCACCGCGGCCCGGGGTGAGGCGATCCAGGTCGACGACTTCCCGCCGGACTATTGGCGTCATGAGGCCGAGCCGCCCGCCAACCTGCGCGCCGCGGTCAACTAAGAGCGTCTACCAACATGGGTCTCCTGGATTCCCGCTTTCGCGGGAATGACCCCCAATGCCGTCACGCCCGCGCAGGCGGGCGTCCAGCGGTCCACCACTCATGGACGATCGGACATTGGGTTGGGGGCTCTCCGCATTCGATTGGCCATTCGCGGCGCCTCCCTCCTTCTTGATTTCATCCCGGGACCTCCCTATGATGGGCACCCACCATATTATTGAGTGACCGGGAGGTTTCTATGCGGCTGCGCGACCGGACAACGTTGGTGACGGGCGGAGGGACAGGGATCGGGCGGGCGATCGCGGCGGCGTTCGTCGCCGAGGGAGCCAAGGTGGCGATTGCGTCGAGGAACACCGCGCGGCTCGAACGCGCGGCGCGCGAGCTGGACCCTTCGGGTAAGCAGGTGAGGGCGCTCACGATGGACGTGACCGATCGGGCGTCGATCGCGCGCGGGGTCGAGGCGCTCGTCGCGAGTTGGGGGACGATCGACATTCTGGTCAACAACGCGGGCGTCTCGGGCATCACGACGCTCTCCGATGCCGACGAGAGCCTCTGGCATCAGATCGTCTCCACCAACCTCACCGGGATGTATTTTGTCACCAAGGCCGTTGCCGCGCGCATGAAGGACCACGTGCACGGGCGGGTCATCAACCTCTCGTCCGTTCTGGGCCGGTTTGGCGTTCCGGGCTACGCGGCGTATTGTGCGTCCAAACACGGAGTGATCGGTCTCACGCGCTCGCTGGCCTTGGAGCTTGCGCCACGCGGCATTACGGTCAACGCGCTCTGCCCGGGCTGGGTGGGGACCGCGATGGCCGAGCAAGGGATCGCGAACGGCGCCCGCGCGATGGGGATCACCGAAGCCGAGTTCCGCAAACAGGCCGAGGCCGCCGTGCCGCTCAAACGCTTCATCGAGCCGGCCGAAGTCGGTGCGCTGACCGTCTACGTCGCCTCGGACGAGGCCGCGGGCATGACCGGACAAGCCCTCAATCTCTGCGGCGGCGCGACGATGGACTAGGAGCCTGTCCATGAACGGCCATCTGCTGCGTTGTCAGTCGGGCTTGCGTGCTCACGTACGACCCAGTACGCTCCGCGCGCAAGTCCTCCTTCCGCCTTGCATCTGGCGGTTCCTGACCAGGCTCTAACACCTAACAGGCTGCTGAAAAAGTCCATCTGCTGCGTGCTCGGTCGTCGGAAATTGCTGCGCCACGCACACACCGCGTTGCTTCGCCACCCATAAACCGGGTTCTCACGTACGACCGCAATCCCCCGGGAATGCCTAGTACCTCCAGGAGTCCCCCAGTACGCTCCGGGTTCCTCCTCCCTTGCGGTCTTGCATCTGGAGCTTTTTGAGCAGCCTACGAGGCTTTACCGAGTTGTTCAGCACCCTGCTGAGATGCCAGATCGATCACATACGCTTTGGGGTTGAGTTGCGCTATGATACACGCCGATCGCGGGATGTGGATCAATTGAGCGCGCACGGAGGTTTCCCATGAAGGTCTTTGTCACGGGTGGAACGGGGTATATCGGCAACGCAGTGGTCGCGGCGCTCTGCCGGGCGGGGCACGATGTGACGGCGCTCACGCGCCATATCGAGAAGGCGAAGGTGATCGAACGATTCGGAGCCAAGGCGGTCCAGGGTGATATCACAAAGCCCGAAACCATGGCTCCCTTCGTCAAACGAGCCGACGCGGTGATCCATACGGCCGCCGAGATGTCGCCCGACATGGGGACCATCGACCGACAAGCGGTCGCGTTCCTGCTCGATGCGGTGGCGCAATCCGACGGCCTTCGCCGATTGATCTATACGAGCGGCGTTTGGGTGCTCGGCGACACCGGGGGGAGGATCGTCGATGAAAGCGCCTCCACGAAGCACGCGCCGCCGGTGGTGGCGTGGAGACCGGCGGTCGAAGACCTGGTCGGGAATGGGTTTGGGCTGGGCATCACCGCGTGGATCATTCGACCGGGGATCGTGTACGGCGGGCCCGGGGGCATCACCGCCATGCTCTTCGCGTCCGCCGAGAAAGAGGGCGCGATCCACATCGTGGGCGACGGGCGGAACCACTGGCCGCTTGTGCACCGGGACGATCTGGCCGACCTCTACGTCCGCTGCGTGGAACAAGCCCCTGCCGGCCACGTCTTCAACGCCACCGACAGCTCGCGCCTCACGCTGCGAGCGATCGCCGAGTCGCTCAGCCGAGCGGCCGGATATCAGGGAAGGATCGTCTCGACGCCGATGGCTGAGGCCAAGGCGCGGATGGGGCCCTTGGCCGACGCTCTCGCGATGGACCAGGAAGTGTCCGGCGTGTTAGCCGAGCGCCTTCTCGGCTGGGAGCCAAGGCATCGTTCGCTGGTGGGTGAAGCTGAGGCGTTGTATCGAGCCTATAGCGCGAGAGGGTAGCGAACGCGCGGCTGGAGAGGTGGCGTCGACTTCAGCGGCGGGGCCTCGGACGAGACGGCATCCGGCGAGGACGCTGCAGCGGAGATCACGCGGCACGGGCCGATGAGACGGTGTACCCGGATGTGATGTAATCCACCGCAGGCTGGATGATGCGACGCCAGGCTTGTTCGATGTCGCTGGTAAACTCGGGGTCGAATTCCGAAACGGTTTTGATGAGACTATCGATCCAGTACCGATACAGCGAGGGCGGGATGTTTAATTTGTCCTTGCTATGGCTGCCGCGGATACGGGTCAGTGTTTTTCGCGCGATCGGATTGTTCTCCGAAAACATGAACACGGAATTCAGGCCATGCCGGAGCAGCCCGATCTGCGCGGAGAAATCGGTGTGAGCAAACATCGTGCGAATGTCGGGATGACTGGCCATGAAGATCTCGTAGAACCGGTTGAGGAAGCCGTCTTTCAACAGGCAACGGCCATAGCTGGCCTCGGTCTCTCGAATGATCTTCGGGTCCATCGCGATCTGCTCGCTGGGGGAGTCTGTCGGTTGCGCCGCCATGGTCTCTCTCCTGTTGTTCAGGTTCTCCGCTCTCGACGCCAGTCTAAAAAATACTCGAACGCCTGAGATTGGCAATTCCCCCGTGGACCCGGCTTCCTATTTTAGATAGCGCTCCGGCGGCGCGACAAACGTGAGGTGCGATCGCGCGTTGTGGTATTCTCGGGGCCCGTTCGTCCGTGTGATCGTCAGATGGAAGGAGCATGACGATGGGATCGCTCGATGCGGCGACCGTGTCCGAACGCCCCGTGGCCGATAATCGAGTTCGGACCCCGCTCATCCTCTACGACGGGGTCTGCGGTTTGTGCACCTCGTCGGTGCTCTACGTGATCAGGCGAGACCCCCGCAAGCGGTTCACGTTCGCCTCGATGCAGTCGCCCCTTGGGCAAGAATTATTGGCGCGCTTTCGGCTGCCGCGAGACGAGTTCACGACCCTCGTCCTGGTCACCGCCGACGGCTACGCCGTGCAATCGACGGCCGCGCTCAAGGTGGCGAAGGACTTGAGCGGGTTGTGGCCGCTGCTGTATGCGCTGATCCTTGTCCCTGCGCCGATCCGGGATGTCGTCTACCGGATCGTGGCGCGGAATCGCTATCGGTGGTTCGGGCGGAGCGATACCTGCTTCGTGCCCTCGATCGAGATCAAGGACCGATTCCTCGACGCCGGCTGAGGAGATTGCAAACCGAGGCGAGTTCGTATTATCAATGAGACGATCGCTTGGTGCGTAAGAGGAGGGTCTCCATGTCCGATATCTACCACGATGGTCATCGACAGCTCCACGATCGCTTCGACACCCGGCGCCTCGCCGACCGCCTCGACGAGGAGATCGTACATGACGCGATCGCGCCGGACGACAAGGCCTTCATCGAACGCGCCGACATGTTTTTTCTCGCGACGGTCGATCACCGCGGCCGCGTCAATTGCTCGTACAAGGGCGGCGAGCCGGGTTTCGTGCGCGTGGTCGACGAGCGGACCATCGCCTTCCCCAACTACGACGGCAACGGCATGTATCTCTCGATGGGTAATCTGCTCGCCACGACGCAGGTCGGCCTCTTGTTCATTGATTTCGAGAACCAGCGCCGCATGCGCCTCAACGGCGACGCCAGGATCGATGACAACGATTCCTTGATGACCGAGTACGCCGAGGCCCAATTCATGGTCCGCGTCCGGGTGCGCGAAGTCTTTCCGAACTGCCCGCGCTACATCCACAAGATGAAACTCGTGCAGCGCTCGCGGTTCGTGCCGAAGCCCGAGAGCCGGACCCCCGTTCCCGGTTGGAAGAAGGGCGAATGGGTCTGCGACGTACTGCCCTCGGCCGACCCCGCGCGCGACGAGAGCCGCGAAGTCATCGACCGGTAGGACCCACGAGGCACTGCCATGACGAATTCCGAGATTGCCAGAATCATGCGCGAGATTTCCGTCTTCCTCGATATGGAGGGCGTGCCGTTCAGGCCGCGGGCGTACGAAAAGATCGCCCACGCGATCGAGGCCATCGACGAGCCGTTGGCCGCGATTCATCGCCGTGGTGGACTCAAAGCGATCGCCGAAATCCCGGGGGTGGGCAAGAGCACGGCGGAAAAGATCGTCACGCTCATCGAGACGGGGCGCCTGCCGTACTACGACGAGTTGCGCCAGAAGACGCCGGTGGACGTGACCGCGCTCACCGCGATCGAAGGGCTTGGCCCCAAGATGGTCAAGGCGCTCTATGACGAACTCGGAGTGAAGACGGTCGAGGACCTGGAGGCCGCGGCGAAGGCGGGGAAGGTCCGGCACCTGCCGCACTTCGGGGAGAAGAGCGAGCAGAAGATCCTCAAGGGCATCGCGTTCCTCAAGCAGAGCGGGGGCCGCCTCACGCTCGGGGAGGCGCTGCCCATCGCGCAGGAGATCGAGGCGCGGCTCAAGAAGATCGCGGGGGTCAAGCGGGTGGTGGTGGCGGGCTCGATCCGGCGCCGCAAGGAAACGATCGGCGACGGCGACTTGCTGGTCGTGGCGACCGCGCCCGAGCGCGTCATGGACTTCCTGGTGGCGATGCCCGACGTGGTCGACGTTCACGGCAAGGGGCCGACCAAGACCAGTGTGAAACTCAACACCGGGATGGACATCGACGTGCGGGTGATCTCCGAGGAGAGCTTCGGCGCCGCGTTGCTGTACTTCACCGGGAGCAAGGCCCACAACATCGCGCTGCGCAAGCTCGCCCAGACCAAGGATTATAAGCTCAGCGAGTACGGACTCTTCCACGGCGAGCGCTCGGTCGCGGGCCGGACCGAGGAAGATGTCTACGCGGCGCTCGGCCTGTCCTACATCCCGCCCGAGCTCCGCGAGGACGCCGGGGAGATCGAGGCGGCGCAGGCCGGGACGTTACCCGAGCTGATCGGCTACGACGACCTACGGGGAGACCTGCAAACCCAAACGAGCTGGACCGACGGCTCGCACACGATCGAGGAGATGGCGGCGGAAGCCAAGCGCCTGGGTCTGGAGTACATCGCGATCACCGACCACACCAAGGGCCTCGCGATGACCCACGGCTCGGACGAGAAGAAGCTGCGCAAGCAAATGGCCGCGATCGACGCCCTGAACGCCAAGAAGCCCGGCATCCGCATCCTCAAGGGTGCCGAGGTCAACATCAACAAGGACGGCACGCTCGACATCGACGACGAGACGCTGGCGCTGCTCGATGTGGTGGGCGTGGCGATCCACTCCCACTTCAACCTCCCCCGCGCCGAGATGACCCGCCGCGTGATCCGAGCGATGGAGAACCCCCACGCCGACATCCTCTTCCACCCCACGGCCCGCCTCATCAACAAGCGCGAGGCGTGCGACCTCGACATCGACGAGGTGATCAAGACCGCCAAGCGCACCGGCACAATCCTCGAAATCGACGCCTACCCCGACCGCCTGGACTTGAAGGACGAGCACGTGCGCAAAGCCGTCGAAGCCGGTGTCAAACTCGTCATCGACTCTGACGCCCACCACACCGGCCACTTCCAGGTCCTGCACTACGGCATCGCCGCCGCCCGAAGGGGCTGGGCGAAGAAATCGGATGTGATCAATACGAGACCGGTGAAGGAGTTTTTGGGAGCGCTGAAGCGGTAGGGGCGGGTTGCTGCGCCACGCAGACACCGCGTTTCAAGCCCGCTCCTACGTGTGCCCGCGGGTTCAGGTTAGTCCCGCAACCCCGAGTAGGGGCGGGTTTCAAACCCGCCCCTACATTCTCAGGATCACCGCGACGCCTCATGCCGCGCCGGGTTCTCTTCGTCCTCCGCCCACATGGCCGGGTTGGTCGCGATGTATTCGCGAATTTGGTGTAGGTCCGTCTCGCTTCGGATCACGTGTTCGAAATAATTACGTTGCCAAACCGGAACGGCGGGCGTGCACCGCGATTCGTTGATCCGGCGAGACGAAAACGTCTTAAAGGCTCGAACGATTTCCGGTATGCCGTGCCGCCGGCCAGTAGGGGCGGGTTTCAAACCCGCCCTTACATTCGCTTCGTTCATGATCATGACGATGCCATGGACGTGGTTTGGCATCACCACGAAGGTATCCAACTGCACATGGGGATAGTGGTGTGGTAAATCTTCCCAACATGCCTGAACGATCGAACCCAACGAGTTGAGTCGCGCCTCCGCGTCCACAGTCTCTCCGAATAGACACTCACGGTTCTGCGCGCAGACCGTCACGAAGTAGGCCCCTGGTTGCGCGTAATCGTAGCCCTTCAGGCGAATCGACCGGCGATGATGACGGTCGGGGTCGTACCGCTGAGGGGGCGACATGAGTTATCTCCGGCGCTCACAGGACGAAAATAAATCTGACACACTTTACTGGACTAAGACAACTATGTCGGCCTTTCTGGTTCCAATATAGCGGGGTAGGGGCGGGTTTCAAACCCGCCCCTGCATTCTTCCAGAGAAGGTATGATCCGTTCCAGCTCCGGTATGCCGTGCCAGTGGTAGGGGCGGGTTTGAAACCCGCCCCTACATTCTCGTCATGGGCTGAACCTTCCGGTAGGGCTGGTCATCCGTTGTCGAGGAGGTCAATCGATGGCGTTGAGACGTCGTCAAGGTAGGGGCGGGTTTCAAACCCGCCCCTACTGGGCGGCAGGCCCTCATCCCACGCCGAGAATCGCTCCCGGCGAGAAAAAATTCGGTACCGGTGCGGCGCCGGTGTGCCCGAAATGCGGCGGTAAGATGGCATTGCGAACCCAGTGGGGCGCGTATGTCGGCGAGTCATTCTGGGGATGCACCCACTACCCCCGGGGCAGAGGCACCCTGGGAACATCCTGAATCCCCCGCACCGCACGGGCGCGCTCCATGCTGACATCGGGCGATTAGCTCAGTGGTAGAGCGCTTGCTTCACACTCGGGAAGACTCACCCTCCTCCACCGCACTCCAACTCACTAAACCCAACTCCGGCAAAGAATTTCGCGTTCTGCCAACTTTGGCCGGAGTAGGCCTGAATAGGGCCGAGAGTGGTAGAGGTGAGCACAATTTGAGCACAATTGCGTGGGGTGAACCCCTCTGGTGAGACAGTTTGGGATTGTCACACCTGGTGTTGATATGGATGTTTCTCCTCACCCCGCCTCTTTGGCTTCAGACGGGTGGGGTCCCGTTCCCCCGTTCTCTCTTCCCGGAGTGATCTCCCGAGGCTTGAAAAACCTCAGTGTCGCTCCGGCAGCCGTG
>Ga0180094_1000062_pt1 | contig 26435 bp, 19 predicted proteins | sample EasRivT47_16_1Da_FD_121786 | JGI IMG/M metagenome (GOLD analysis project Ga0180094, IMG submission 121786) | Soil microbial communities from meander-bound floodplain in the East River, Colorado, USA - East River metaG ERMLIBT47_16_1Da | ecosystem: Environmental > Terrestrial > Soil > Floodplain ... | reverse complement strand
TGGGAAAGAATCACAGAATGCCTTATTTCACGGTCATTGAGCACAAAACAGTACGCACTATTTGGTGACCGCCTCAGTAACTACCTGCTCGTCGCTGTTCAGGAGCACGTTTTCTGGTTTTAGGTCACGATGAATAATTCCTTGACTGTGGGCGTACTCGATCCCTTCGAAAATCGCAGTGAGAATCGCCCCAATTCTCCCTTCGTCTCCTACAATTGCTGGGAATTCGTCCCTTAACGATCTATGATACAAAGGCATTATGTACCATGGCGGTTTGTCACTAAGATGAATTTCGACAACCTCGATTATTCTGGGATGGTTAAGCTTTGATAGCATTCGTACTTCACGTTGAAATCGTACGAGCCCTTCCTGGGTCCGATCAACCAGAATTTTCCTAGCAAAGAGTTTGCCATCCTCTACCCGGATGGTCTGGTGGACTTCTCCGAACCCGCCACTTCCCAGTTTGCCGCGATCTTTATAGGTCCCCATATTCAGATATGACTAGTGGGGTACTGACAAAAATTTGTCGACATATAACCTCAACCGAAAATAGACCGAAGGGAAAGAGTCGGACCCCATTTGCTCCTCATAGTCTCCAATATTTCTTGACCCCAATATTTCTAGGCGGGGTGGACAGTCTGACCGGTTTGTGCTTTCCAGACTTGCGGGAGCCCTGACCCCAATCGGTCCTGTCTTACATCCTACGAGTTCGCACGAGCACCGGATTTCGCATCGCCGCCGGCTGGATCGACAGTCGGGTCATGGACGCGGCTATCGGTAAGGCCTGCATTGCAGGTTGCGGATCCACGGGGTTCGCGCCGAGGTCAAGGAGTTCTGCCGCAAATGCGACACGTTGTCGGGGATCAAAATCCATCCCGGGCGGGTAGTCGAAGATATCCTCGTAGAAAAACTCCAACACCCACAGGTCACCCTCGGCCGCCTTCTCTTTGCCGGGTGCATATCGTGCGAGCTTGTATTCACGGCAAGAGAGCGGATAAGTTCCATGCTTGCGAGAAGGCCCGCGTACAGCGGGAGATTCTGGAGCGGTGTGAAGAACGGCATTCACCCTTCTGCAGGCCCAAAGAGCCTTGGCAGATTCGTTGACCGGCGGATCGTAGCATAGAAAAAGGCGAAGAGTTGGGTCGGTCGCGTCAGCTAACCACTGACGAGGAACTGGCAACTGAACTCGCACTATGTCCTTGGTCGTCTCGATTATGCCTTGCCACAATATTACAGCCGAACCACCCCTTGGCGCGGTGATCCGGATGGAGCTGGCCTTTCCGAGCCCCAGAGTGCGCTCAGCAAGGCTGTTTATCGGAGCATAGTCCGTGGTCTTTTCGGCGGTCAGTGCGAGAAACGCGCGAACTGCGACTCCGAACGGGTATGTTCCCGGTGCACAATAGTCTTGCAGCGTATTGAGCGCGAGAGCAGCTTCTCGCGCCAAGAGAGGAGCTGCGTAAGATGTGCCGACTCGATCTTCAGGGAACCCAGATCCGGAGAACCCCCATACCCCCAAATCTTGGTCGAACCCATACGCAGCGTTCGCGTTTCCGCCTTCGGCACAAAACGAAGGGACGGGCGCTTCGCACAATCCTGGCCCAATTCGCGAAAACGGGCTCGGCCAACCAATGGTCGTCACCAGGCCGTTCGCGGAAACTTTCCCTACGAAGGAGCCACAAACCAACGTGTTAAACCCGCATGCCCAGGGCCCCAACGCCCATTGCGGATCTGCGTGGTGATTCGGGTAAGCCGAACTCGGAACAACGCCTCGCATGGAATTCCCAGCGGCGACGACGATAATGACATCGTTGGCGAAGGTAAAATTGTCGAGGTCTTGCAGCAGCAGTCGCTTCTCTCGCTGCTCAACGTCGGGGAATGCAGCAAGAGGCCGCTCATCGCCAAAGCTCAGATTGAAGACGCGTACATCGGGAGCAGCCCCCCGGACGCCCCGGATCGCTTCCATAACAATCTTGTCATTGACACGATTCGACGGGCCAGCGTCACTTGGATAGTCGCCAACCATCGCGTCATAGAAACTGCATCGGCCTAGGGCTCGAGTAAGCTCGTCAGGCGTTGCACATTCTCCAAACACAACGCGAGATGCCACGAATGCCCCGTGATCGACAACCGGAGAATTGAGTGCGTCCTGTGGGACGAACTGTCCGCGTCGGTATGGGCCGAGTTGCATGTGATCGGCCGGCACTCCGAGATCCACAACCGCAACGCAGGGCAAAGCCTTCGCGTCAGGTGGAACAACAGGGGGCGCTGGTCGAGCGGTGTCCCGCTGTCTACTCGGTGCTCTGCCCGCGGCAGCTATAGAATAAAGCGGGGGGTGAATCGCTTGAACGGAAAAAAAATCCTTCGCAATCGTACGAACTGAGCCTTGACTTGCCTTGCCACGAACCCAAAATCTGCCGGAGAAATCGGTGCCTGTTCCCGTAAGCCTCTCTCCCTGCTTGCGTCCTAGCAGATCGGCGATCGCCCGGAGAACACGGTCCGCGTCAACGCGACCAAGCACCGGTTGGAGTTCGAATACCACGTCGGAAAGGTGATTCGATCTCAAGGTGCCAAACCACTCTTCATCAACCCGTAGCTGGAATGGTATCGTTTCAAAGGCGTCAATTGTGGCCCAACGTGCTTGTTCTCGTGCGCCTAAAGAGTCAAGCGACTTGGAGCGCCCTCGGAGTTGCTCGACACGCTCGCGATTCCCATGAACCACTGCTTTCCCATCTTCTGTAACCTGAAGCAGGTCCAAGCCGAGCCGATCGAAAACCCTTCCATGAGCACCACCAAAAGATGTTTGGTCTTTGAAAATTCCGTCGGGAGCCTTCCTTATGTTCGTCGATCTCTTTTCCAGTTCGGCAACAGGTTGGGCCAATACGAAATAACGCTCCTCTCGCAAAGGATCGTGGGATGAGTCTATTTCTCGCACCACCCGGTCAATGCTCTTGCTGAGACGCCTCGCCTTTTGCGCCCAATTGATCCCTACGTATTCGGGAATGCGCCCACCGCCGGTCTTGTCGACTGATGATAGCTCGTGCGTCTCATTCAAGAAAAAAGTGCGAGGTCTCATCGCGTCACGCTCAGAGGCCGTCACTTGCCACTAACGGGTTCCAAAGCCTGTCGGCGGACTTCTGCGATGATAATTCTCTCCGCAGACGCAAAGCTGACTGCACGCACGGCTCGCGAGACTACATCTGCCCGAAGAGTTACCTTCTTGTGTTCGGCCAATTGTTTCACGAAAGCCCGCAACGTAACTTGTGTCGGCGATTTGAAGAACACATCAAGGTCGAAACGCCGCCACAACGCATCGTCGAGGTGTCTCGGGAGATTTGTTGTTCCGATGACTACGCCCATCGGTCTAGAATGTTCCAATTCCTGGAGCAGGGAGATCACGATTCTATCCAACTCGCCCACATCCAGAGGATTGCCTCGTTTCTTCCCAAGCGCGTCGAGCTCATCTAGTAGTAGGACGCAAGGCGTCGTCTCGGCAAAATGAAAAAGCTGGCGAAGGTGTATTGCTGTCTGACCGAGGAAGGCTCCGATCACTGCATCAAATCTCACCATATATACGGGGAGTCCGAGTTCGTGCCCGAGAGCTTGGGCCGTTAGGCTCTTGCCGCAGCCTGGCGGGCCGTGAAAGAGAAGCTTCGATCGCGGGGCGATTCCTCGCTCCCTAAGGCGAGCGCCATGCTTCCACTCCGATATCACGCTTTCAAGCTCTGCTCGAACTGACGGAGCAAGTACAACGCTGGCAAGACTTTTCGGCTCCTTCAGGCGAACCAGCGCCGTAGAGAGCACATTTAAGCCTTCGGCAGGGTGAATGGTCCGCATATGGCCATTCGGAGATGCATCCTTTCCGCTCGCATTTAACGCTCCGCGAAGCAGTCGGGCGGCGGTCCGGTGGCCTTTCTTTTCCTCGATCTTACAGACCTGAACCGCAATTGCGGTTGCACTACCGATATCCTCGGCTGCGATGGCTCGAAACAACTCAGCCAGTTTACGGGTCGTTGTCATCAATCGTCTCGCTCATTCTCGCTGTGGCGACCATCGTAATGTAAAGACCACAAAAATGGGACAGATTTATTCTCAACTTCCTATTTCTTGCCGTGAGGCCCGGTGGTGAGCACGACTCGAAACCGTGCCTTGCCACTCATCATCCGATCATAGGCCTCTGCTGCGCGCTCCAGGGGGAAGGCTTCGTTCATCGATCGCACGCCCGTCAAGGCGCTGAACGCCAGCGTGTCCTGTGAATCGATGGGCGATCCTGATGGCCAACCCGCGATGGATCGGCGGCCTCCGATGAGGAAGCCGGGAGCCACTGAGAGCGGTTCGTGCGGGACGCCGAGGATGATCAGCTTGCCGTTGATGCTCAGACCGCCCAGCACCGCGTTCATGGCTTTGGCGTCCGTGACTGTGGCCAGGATAATCTTGGCTCCGCCCAGCTTGACCAGTTCTGCCGCGGGGTCTTGGGCCTGGCTATCAATATAATGGTGCGCGCCCAGCTTCTTGGCCAACGGTTCCTTGTCTTTCCCGCGCGCAATGGCAATGGTCTTCATGCCCATCTTGGCGGCGTACTGCACACCCAAATGACCGAGCCCGCCCAATCCCAGCACCGCCACGGTATCGCCCGGCCGCGCGCCGCTGTTGCGCAGGGAGTTGTACGTGGTGACCCCGGCGCACAGCAATGGCGCGGCTTCTTCAGCAGTGAGCCCGTCAGGAATCTTGGCCAGGGCTCCCTCGGACGCGATCATGTAGTCGGCGTAGCCGCCGTCGTAGGTGATGCCGGTGACCTCGTGCGCGACCTGGCACATGACAAAGTCGCCGCGGCGGCACGAATCGCAATGCCCGCAGTGCCCGCCGTGCCAGCCCACGCCTACCCGCTGGCCCACGGTCCAGCCGTTTACGTCTGGTCCTACAGCATCGATCACGCCGGCCACCTCGTGTCCCGGAACCCGCGGGTGCTGGACGCCGGGCCAGAGGCCGTCTTTGGTGTACATATCGCTGTGACAAATGCCGCAGGCCTGGACCTTGATCCGAACCTTGCCGGGTCCTGGGGCGGGGACGTCGCGTTCAACGAGCTCAAGGGGGCCCTTGGACTGGGTGACTTGCATGACGCGCATCGTTGGCAAGGGGGCTCCTATCCGTCGCCATCTTCACCGCGTCGAACCCGCTCCCATCGCTCCAGGCGTTCGGGTGGGACGAACCGGCGGACGAATTCGTTGGCTTCTTCCAGCCAGCGGCGCTTGTCTTCCGCGGACATGTCTCGGCAGAACTTGAGCGTGTCGATGTTCGGCCGAAATGCGAACCCTTTAGGGGCGTTGGTCGGTGTTTGACTCATGAGGCGCCCTCCGTGCTCACGATGGCTTCGAGTGGGCGGCTACGCCGCGAAGCGAACGATTTCGAGTTCAGCGCTCTTATCGACCGACGCCAAGATACGTTCGACTTCGCTCATGACGCCGTCTACCAGCGCGTATTCATGACATTCGGAACACTGGAGCACCGGTAGATCTTTGATAATAACGATCGACGACTCGCCGGTCTTAAACGGGAGGTCGGTCTTCTGTTCCTCCATGATCCCTCCGCACGTGCGGCAGGTCAGCGTGGCTTTTCTCTGTTTCGCCAATCTGCGTTCCATCCTGCCAGGCCACTCCTCAGGATTTGCCCTGTCCCGCCAACTCCCGCTCGATATTGATCAGCACCTGCCGCCCCGAATCCTTCACCACGCCCGCGAACAAATTCGTATCCGCATAGTGCCCGGCCAGATCGTGCACCACTTCCGTCGTCTGCCGAAGTTCTTGTTCCTTCGCCTCCCACGCCTTCATACACGCCTTCGCGATCAGTTTGGCGAACGGCGGCGGGTTGTAGAGGAGTTTCTTGATCGTCAGGGGATTGAGCGACAGGGGGTTGTAGCCTTGGGCGAGGTAGCCTTCGGTCAGGAGGCGGTCTTCGAAGCCGGTGTGGGGTTGGACGCCGAGGAAGAAGAGCATGGGGAAGACGTGGTCTTCGCCCAGGATCGCGGCGATCTTCTTATAGCTCTCGACGCTCTCTAATAGAGTTTGCTCGGTTTCGCCGGGGGAGTTGGGGGAGTAGTTCAGGATGACCTTGCCTTTGAAGCCGGCGTCTTTGAGGTGCCTGCAGCCTTCGTAGAGCTTCTCTAATGAGAAGCCCATGTGGAGTTCGTTGATGATGGCTTGCGAGCCCGAAGTGATCGCCACTTCCAGGTCGCCCACGCCGGTCTCGACCATCAGCTTGGCCAGCTCGGCGGTGATGTGGCTGGTGCGGACGTAGCCCGACCACTCGATTCTTAGGCCTTCCTTTTTGATCCGCTCCAGGATCTCGATCACCTGCAGGTAGGCTTCGCGGCCGGTGATGAATTGGGCGTCGGTGAACCAGAATCGGCGCGTGCCCCAGAGGTCGTAGTGCTGCTTGATGTCGCGCACCACCAGCTCGGGCGGGCGGTGGCGGACTTCTTTGCCCTCGATGTAGGGGTATTCGCAGAACTGGCAGTCGTAGGGGCAGCCGCGCTTGGTCTGGACGCCGATGTGCTTGTGGCGGTGGACGGTGTATTGCGGGAAGGTCTTGGTCAGGTACGGCACGTCCATCACGAAATCGTTCAGGGGGAAGTAGTGCGTCTTCTTCCCGCGCCGGACGACCTTGCCTTCCCGCACGAGGTAGCGCTCGTCCTCCAGGCTCCGGCCTTCCACCACCTTCAGCACGGCCTCCTCGCCCTCGCCCAGGAGCCCGATCGTGCCCTCGGGCAGTTTGTGGATCAACTGGTCGGCGAAGACCGAGAACGCGCCCCCGCCCATCATGATCTGGGCGTGGGGAAAGTGCTTGCGGACCAGCCAGGGATACGAGAGAAACTCGCGGATGCCTTGGTAGTACCGCCAGAGGAATTGCAGGCCCTTGACCGACGCCACGGCTTTCTTGAAGGGGTTGGTCGAGTGGTAGAAGTTGAACGCGTATTTGAGGCTCTCGTCGCCCTCGTGTGGGGCGAAGACCTGGATGTCGCGCCACGAGAACGCGATGAGGTCGGACTTGGTGACGTCGATCACGCTGGTCAGCGCCTGCTGGCGGTGCTCGGGCGCGATCGGCGTGAGGTCGAGAATCTGTTGAGCGACCTCGGGGTGCCGCTGGTGAATGAAGTTGGCGAGGTACGTCAGGCCGATGGGGTAGATCTCCTTGCACGGCAGCCAGACGTAGAGGATCGACTTGACGGCCATCACTTGACCCCGACGTGGATGTCGACGATGCCCCCAGAGTAATTGGTGTACTCGACGCGGCTGAACCCCGCCTCGCGCCACATCCGGGCGAACTCCTCCTGCGGCGGAAAGTGCCGGATCGAGTCGGGCAGGTATTGATAGACGCCGGTCCGGTCGCGCGCGATCCACGTCCCGATCTTGGGCAGCAGGGAGAATGAATAGGAGTCGTAGACCTTGCGCAGGATCGCGGTCGTGGGTCGGGAGAACTCCAGGCAGACGGCGCGGGCGCCGGGTTTGAGCACCCGGGCCATTTCAGCGAGGGCCTTCGGGATGTTCGTCACGTTGCGGAGGCCGAACGCCACCGTGAGCGCGTCGAACGACGCGTCGGGAAATTGCAGCGCCTCGGCGTTGCCGAGGACGCACGTGATCCGATCCGCGCGGCCGCGCTTCTCGACCTTGGCTCGGCCGACCGCCAGCATCTCGGCGTTGAGGTCGCACGCGACGACCCGGCCGGTCGGGCCGACCCGCTCGCCGAGCAACAGCGCGAGGTCGCACGTCCCGCTGCAGAGATCCAGCACGGTCTCGCCCTTCCGGGCTTGGGTGCGCGCCACGGCCTCGCGCTTCCAGCGGTGGTGGAGGCCGAACGAGAGGACGGTGTTGTTCACGTCGTACCGGCGCGCGATCGCCGAGAACATGCGCTGGACGGCGCGTTCCTTTTCGGCGGGCGCGGGCAGGGCGGAGGAACGGGGCGACATGGTGGTACCTCGTATCACCTTCGATGGCGCCGTGTCAATCGCGGGCCGAGGCGAGCGCGGCGTCCGCCACGCGTTCCAGCGCCTCGATCGCCGAGACCGCGCCGCCCTTGAGGTGCACTCGAAGGACCGGGCGTTCGTGTTCTTGGAGCGCCTCGACGTCGCCGAGGGCCTGGGCGGTCTCCAACTGGCCGAAGGTGTACGGGGCGCCGGGGATCGGGACATCCTCGACGTGATCCGCGGTCAGCACGATGAAGAGGCCGCTCGGGGGCCCCCCCTTGTACAGTTGGCCGATCGAGTGCAGGTAGCGCGGCCCGTACCCGACGAGCACGGGGAGGCCGAGGGCCGGGCCCAGACGGCGGCGCAGGCGGGTCAACGCCTCGTCAACGTCCTCGCGCCGATCGAGGTACGCCAGCAGCGCCAGGTACATCCCGGGTCGCGCGCCCGCGAAGAACGACATCAGGACCGACTCCGGCGTCGGCTCCACTCCCGCCGCCTCCCACCAGAGCGCGAGGCGATCGGAATAGACATCGGGCGGACGCGTCGGCAGCGTGCCGTGCTGCTGGATGTTGCGAAGCAGGGCCCGCGTCTTGTCCTTGCTTTCCTGGACGTTGGGCTCGTCGAAAGGATCGACCCTCAGGAGCGCGGCGGCCACCGCGGTCGCGACCTCCCACTTGAAGAATTCCGCGAAGAGCGACAGGCGGTCGGGCAGCGTGATCTCCGCGAGCGGGACGCCGGAGGCGCGCACGCTCTCGAGCGCGTGATCGAGATCGTGCTCACCCTCGAGCGTCAGGGCGGCCACGCACCGGTCCGGTCCATAGTCCGCGTGTCCCGGCGGTTCGCCGTCTACGGGGACGAGGCCCTTGCCGTCCTTGCCGGTGCTCTCGGCGATCAGTTGCTCGATCCATGCGCCGAGCGGGCGCAGCGCCGGCGAGGCCAGCAGCGTGAGTTTGTCCATCCCGCCGAGGGCCGCCGTCCCCAGGAACGTGCCGAGCATGAGGCCGGGGTTCTCGTAGGTCGGCGACTCGGGCGCGCACGCCGCGATCATGGCCTGGACCCGGTCGATCACCGCGCCGAGATCGACGCCCAGCAAGGCCGCCGGGACGATGCCGAACAACGACAGCGCCGAGTAGCGGCCGCCGATATCGGGCGGATTCAGGAAGACCTTGGCGAAGCGGCGCTCGCCGGCCAGCCGTTCCAGGTGCGACCCGGGGTCGGTGATGGCCACGAACGCCTGGCCGGCGTCGGGGCGCGCCTTCGCCACGACGGCGTGGAAGAACGCCAGGTGAGAGAGGGTTTCGATCGTCGCGCCCGATTTGCTCGACACGATGAAGAGCGTGCGCGCGGGATCCAGCCGCGAGGCGAGCGCCCGGATCGAGTCGGGATCGGTCGAGTCCAGCATCGTGAAGCGCAGGCCGCGGTCTTGGGGCGCCGCGATGCGGGCGATGACGTCGGGGGCCAGGCTCGATCCCCCCATCCCGAGCAGGACGATCTCCCGGATCAGCGGGCGCGTCCGGCCGGCCCACGCGGTGAGCGGTTCCCGCTGCGCGCGAAGCAGCGGCAGCGGATCGAGCCAGCCCAGACGGTTGGCCGCGACGGCGTGGTGCGCGGGATCGGCGCTCCAGACATCGGGGCGACGGGTCCAGAGTTGTTCAGGAAGGCGGTCGCGTTGGACTTGAATCAGGTGGCGGGTCAGCGTTTCAGGGAAGCGCCCGGCCGAGATCCGTTGACGGGAGACGGACGATGACATGCCGGGCGTGGGCGCCAAGGGAGCTGTGTGTCAGAAGCTGGAAGACGAGCGTCGGCCTCCGCCCCCGCCCCCCCCACCCGGTCGGCGCTCTTGCGGCTTGGCTTCGTTGACGACGATCGGCCGGCCCTTGAGTTCCTTCCCGTTGAACTGGTCGATGGCTTTCTGGCCCTCGTCCCGGTTCGCCATCTCCACGAATCCGAACCCGCGCGACCGGCTGGTGTACATGTCCGTGATGATCTTCGCGGACTCGACCTGACCCGCTTGGGCGAACAGGTCGCGTAGATCGGACTCCGAAGCCTCGAACGAGAGATTCCCGACGTACAGTTTCATCCCCATCTGGCATCCTCCTTAACGAGCGCCTGGCGCGGCGCGGCAACGGTGGGGCGATCCTAACATAAATCACCGACCGAAGCTACTGAATGGCGGGGGGCTGAATGACGGAGGGCGCGGCGTCGGGCGGGCGATCCGTGGAGAGCTCGGGTTCGTCGGGGGGCGCGGGTTCGATCGATGGTTCGGCCGGTTCGAGGGGCGGCGGGGCGAACGCGGGCGGCTCGGGGGCGGACTCCACCGCGTCCAGGTCGTCGGCCGGGACCTCGGGGCTGAGCTCGGGGGGCGGTTCAGGGCTCGGGGGCGGAGCGACGACGTCGAGTCCGAGCGCGATGCGGTATTCCTGGGGGCTGATGCGGCCGAAGCGCGCCATCCGCTTCAAGATGATGTGCTGGCGGCGGGTCAACCGGCGCGACGGCGCCAGCGGAGAATACCGGATGGGGTTGATGAGCATCCCGGCCAGCTGCGCCGACTGGGCGGGGGTGAGGTCGCGCGCCGGCGCGTCGAAATACGCGCGGGCCGCCGCCTCGACGCCGTAGATGTTCCGGCCCCACTCGATCACGTTGAGGTAGATCTCCAGGATGCGGCGCTTCTCCAGCGTCGCTTCGAGCCGCCGCGCGATCAGCAATTCCCGGAATTTCCGAACCGGCGAGCGCGACGGCGAGAGGTAGAGGTTCTTGGCGAGCTGCTGGGTGATCGTGCTCGCGCCCCGCGAGAGGCGCTTCTCGCGCCAATCGAGCTTCAGCGACTCCCAGAGTTCGTGGTAATCGACGCCGTCGTGTTGATAAAACGCCGCGTCTTCGGCCAGCAGCACGGCGTTGACCAGGTGGGGCGACACCCGGCGCAGGGGCACCCAGGTTTGACGCCGCGGTGGAACCTTCCCCTTGGCTTCGCGGTACTCCCGCTCCCGCAGCGCCATAAACGCGGTGGTGGCCGGATTGCGGGTCTTGAGCGTGGCGACGTCCGGCAGCGTGAGGTAGAAGGACGCTCCGGCGACCACCAGCGCCGCCGCGCCGCCAAACGCGAGCCGCGCGAGCCACCGTCGGACGGCGCCGCCTCTCCGTCGGGTCACCGACGCTCCGATCGGGGTCGTAAAGGTTCCATGTCGGACGGCCATTGTACGACCTCCCTCGCTCAGGAGCAACCCGCACCGCTTTCGGCACAGCGCGCGGCTTGCTTCGCCACCCGGACGGATGGTGGAGGATTTTGAGTCCGCGCCCGTGGCGCGGCTTGGGGACGAGGCCCCATCCGTGGTACACTGCCAGCCCTCGGATGCAAGGATGCTGCTGGTCGGACTCACGGGCGGGATTGCGTGCGGCAAGAGCACGGTGGCGCGGTACCTTGCCGAGGCGGGGGCAGTGGTCATCGACGCCGACCGCCTCGCGTGGGAGGCGCTGGCTCCGGGGACACCCGGCGCGCGCGCGGTGGCGCGGGCGTTCGGGCGGGACGTCGCGCCGGGCGGCGTGGTCGATCGGGCGCGGTTGGCCGCGCTCGTGTTCGGCCATCCGCGCCGATTGCGGCGGCTCGAAGCGATCGTGCACCCCCGCGTGTTCGCCGCCCAGCGGCGCCTGACCCGCGAGATCACGGCGCGCGATCCGGCCGCCGTCATCGTGTTCGACGCGGCGCTCCTGATCGAAACCGGCGCGCACCGCGGGATGGATACGGTGATCGTCGTCACCGCGGACCGACCCACCCAGCTCGCGCGGCTGAAGAAGCGGGATCGCCTCACCCGCGCCCAGGCCCTCGCGCGGATCAGGAGCCAGTGGCCGCTCCGCGTCAAGCGGCGCTCCGCCGACTATCTCATCGACGGCCGCGTTTCGCGTCGCCTCGTGCGGCGTCGGGTGCGGGCGGTCTACGACGAGCTCCGGCTCCAGGCCGGTTCGTCGCGCCGGTCGCGTGCGCCCCGCCCCGCCGTTCGTTGACTTTTCATACAGCCCTCCCTACAATGCGTTCATGCCTGCCTCATCGGTCGTGAAAGCCGTGATACCGGCCGCGGGTCTTGGTACGCGGTTTCTCCCGGCCACCAAGGCCTCCCCCAAAGAAATGCTGCCCCTGGTGGACAAGCCCCTCATCCAGTACGTGGTGGAAGAGGCCGTCGCCTCCGGGATCCAGGACATCATCATCGTCACGGGGCGGGGGAAGCGGGCGATCGAGGATCACTTCGACGTCGCGTTCGAGCTCGAAGCGATTCTTCAGGAGCAGGGCAAGCTCAAGCTGCTCGATGAGGTCCAGCGGATCGCGCGGCTGGCCCAATTTTTCTATGTCCGCCAGCGCGAGCCGCGGGGGTTGGGACACGCCGTGCTCCAAGCGCACCGCCTGGTGGGATCGGGGCCGTTCGCCGTCCTGTTGGGCGACGACATCATCGATCACCCCACGCCCGCGATCCAACAGCTCATCACCATGCACGAGGAACTCGGGGTGGCGGTGATCGGGCTCGAGCGCGTCGAGCGGAGCGAGGTCAGCCAGTACGGCATCATCCAGGGGCGGGAGGTGAAACCCGGCCTGTTCCACATCGACGACTTGGTGGAAAAGCCCGCACCCGAGCAGGCGCCCTCGACGATCGCGGTGATCGGCCGGTACGTGCTCACGCCTGATATCTTCGATGCGTTGGAACGCACCGCCCCGGGTCGCAACGGGGAGATCCAGTTGACGGACGCGTTGCGGGTTCTGGCGCGGGGGGGCCGGCTCTACGGCCGGATCCTCGACGGTCGCCGGCACGACGCCGGCGACAAACTGGGTTTTCTCAAAGCCACGGTCGAGTTCGGGTTGAAGAACCCCGAGCTGGGCGAGGCGTTCCGGCGGTACTTGGAGCAGCTCCGGCTGGGATGACTCAGTGTCCCTTTGAGCAGGTGGCTATGAGCTCGTCTCGTAACGTGCTGAAAAACTCGGTACAGCCTGCAGGCTGCTCAAAAAGCTCCAGATGCAAGGCCGCAGGGAGGAGGAACCCGGAGCGTACTGTGTGGTACGTGAGGAGTTCCGACGACCGAGAACGCAGCAGCTGGACTTTTTCAGCAGCCTGCCAGGGAGGCAGAGGATGGCCAAGCAGTTGACCGCCGATCAGCACACGACTGAACGGTTGAGCCCGCTGACCCCGGTGGTGGTGCCGGAACAGGATGGTCCGGGCGCGCCGCGGTTGCCGATGCTCGATCTGTACGAGAGTCTCGACGGCCTCGTGGTGGAGGTGGATCTCCCGGGGGTGTGCGTCGAAGACATTCAGGTGGTGGTGTCCCACAACCACCTGACGATCGGTGGCGTTCGCCGGAACACCTGCGATGCCCAACGCGGGCGCTACCTGCGGGTGGAGCGCAGCACGGCGGGATTCCAGCGAGTGATTCCGCTCCCCGCCGCGATCAACCCCCACGCCGCGTGGGCATGCTATGTGCGCGGCGTGCTCAGGGTCACCTTCCCCAAGATTCCCGATCGGCGCCAGGGGGCGATCAAGATCCCGATTCGGCCAGAGTAGAGTAAAGAGGCGGTGCAGGTTACTTCGTCACCCGGGAGGAAGCAACGGTATACATTCCGCGCCTCTGGCGCGGTGCAGGTTCCGCGACGCAAGCGAGGTTAGGAGGAAAGACGTGTCACAAGCGGTGGATCAGGACGGTCAGCAGGTTGAAATCCCGGAACAGCTTCCCATGCTCCCGGTTCGGGATCTGGTCGTGTTTCCGCACATGGTGCTCCCGCTCTTCGTGGGGCGGGAAATGTCGATCAAAGCCATCGATGAGGCGCTGGCGGGGAACCGCCTGGTGTTGTTGGTCGCCCAGCGGGTGCTCGACATCGAAAATCCCCAGCCCAAAGACATCTATGCCGTGGGCGCGGTCGGGATGATCATGCGGATGCTCAAGCTCCCCGACGGCCGGATCAAGGTCCTGGTCCAGGCCCTCGCCAAGGCGAAAGTGGTGGACTACGTCCAGTCCGTGCCGTTCTACATCGTCCGCATCGAGAAGCTTCCGGATCCCCCGATGCCGGAGATCGGGCTGGAGCTCGAGGCGCTGATGCGGACCGTCAAGGAGCAGCTCGAAAAGATCATCGGTTTCGGGAAGCTCCTGCTCCCCGAGATCATGGTGGTCATCGAGAATCTCGACGAGCCGGGGCGGCTCGCCGACATGATCGCCTCCAACTTGGGGTTGAAGGTGGATCTTGGGCAAGAAGTGTTGGAGATCGCCGATCCCGTCGCCCGGCTGCGCCGCGTGAACGAGGTCCTCAACAAGGAGATCGAGCTGCTGTCGATGCAGCAGAAGATCCAGGCCGAGGCCAAGGGCGAGATGGACAAGAGCCAGCGCGAGTACTTCCTGCGCGAGCAGCTCAAGGCCATCCAGAAAGAACTGGGCGACGTTGACGAGCGGATGGAGGAGATCACCGAGGTCCGCAAGCGCATCAAGCAGGCGAAGATGCCCGAGAAGGTGTTCAAGGAGGCGGACAAGCAGCTCAAGCGCCTCGAAAAGATGCATCCCGATTCGGCGGAGGCGGCGACGATCCGGACGTACCTGGAGTGGATGGTCGAGGTTCCGTGGAGCAAGAAGACCAAGGACAATTTGGACATTCCGGCCGCCGAGCGGGTGCTGAACGAGGATCACTACGACCTGGAGAAGGTCAAAGAACGCATCCTCGAATACCTCGCCGTGCGGAAGATGAAGGAGAAGATGAAGGGACCGATCCTCTGTTTCGTCGGGCCCCCGGGCGTGGGCAAAACGTCGCTCGGCAAGTCCATCGCGCGGGCGCTGGGGCGCGAGTTCGTCCGGGTCTCGCTGGGCGGCGTGCGGGACGAGGCGGAGATCCGCGGGCACCGGCGCACCTACGTGGGCTCGCTGCCGGGGCGGATCATCCAGGGAATTAAGCAGGCCGGATCCAACAATCCGGTCTTCATGATGGATGAGGTCGACAAAATCGGGATGGATTTTCGGGGCGATCCCGCCGCGGCGCTGCTCGAGGTCTTGGATCCCGAGCAGAACCACGCGTTCTCGGACCACTACCTGGGCGTGCCGTTCGATCTGTCCAACGTGATGTTCATCACCACCGCCAACCTGATGGATCCGATTCCCGGTCCGCTTCGCGATCGGATGGAGGTCATCGACATCTCGGGCTACACCGAGGAAGAGAAGGTCGGCATTGCGAAGAACTACCTCATCCCCCGTCAGCTCAAGGAGCACGGGATCAGCGAGAAGCACGTGGATCTGACCGACGCGGCGCTCCGCATGATCATCATGCAGTACACGCGCGAGGCCGGCGTCCGCAACTTGGAGCGCGAGATCGCCAACGTGTTCCGCAAGGTCGTCCGTAAAATCGCCGAAGGAAAGGTCAAGCAGTACGTTATTACCGCGAAGACCGTCTCGACGTATCTCGGGATTCCCAAGTATCTGCCCGAGGCCGAGCAGGAGCGGGACGAGGTCGGGGTGGCGACCGGTCTCGCGTGGACCGAGGCCGGCGGCGACATTATCTACATCGAAGCCACGACGATGAAGGGCAAGGGCGCGTTGACGTTGACCGGGCATCTGGGCGACGTCATGAAGGAGTCGGCGCATGCCGCGTTGAGCTACATTCGGTCGCGCCAGCACGAGATCGGCTTAAAACCCGACCTGTTCGGCAAACGCGACATCCACATCCATGTCCCCGCGGGCGCCATCCCCAAGGACGGGCCGTCGGCCGGCATCACGATGGCGACGGCGCTGGCTTCGGTCTTCACCGAAATCCCGGTCCGCCGCGACGTGGCGATGACCGGCGAAGTCACGCTGCGCGGCCGCGTCCTGCCGATCGGGGGTCTGAAAGAAAAACTTTTGGCGGCCAAGCGCGCCGGGATGAAGACGGTCATCATCCCGAAGCGCAACGAGAAGGACTTGGAAGATGTCCCCAAACACGTCAGGCAGGGGCTGCACCTGGTGTTCGCGGAGACGATGGACGATGTCCTGCCGGTGGCGCTCAAGGGCTACCGCGCGCCGAGACCTCGAGTGCCCCGCGCGACGCCGGGGCGGGTGAGCCGATCGCTCACCATCAATGCGTGAGAGTCAGCTCGCAGCTCACAGCTCATAGCTCATAGGAAAATCAGACAGAGGAATCAGTCACTTCTCCGTGAGCTGTCAGCCGTGAACCGTGAGCTATCCCAGATCGGCGAGTTCGGTCTGATCGCCCGCCTCGCCCGGTTCTGTCCCACCGCGTCACCCCGATTGCGACTCGGCATCGGTGACGACGCCGCGATCGTCGCCGTCCCCCCTCGTCGGCAGCTCCTGGTGACGACCGATATCCTGGTCGAGCGCGTTGATTTCGACCGCCGGGTGTGGTCCTTTTCGAAATTGGGGGAAAAGGCTCTTGCCGTCAACCTGAGCGATGTGGCCGCGATGGGCGGGCGGCCGTCGGTGTTTTTCGTGGGACTCTCCTTGCCCCCTCAGGCGACGGTTCGGGAGGTCGACGCGCTGTATCGAGGGTTGGGCCGCGCGGCTCGGCGGTACGGCGTCGCGCTGGGCGGCGGCGATCTCTCGGCGGCCCCCGTCTGGTCGATCGCGATCACGCTGCTGGGGGAGATCGAGCGCGGCGCGGCCCTCACGCGTTCGGGCGCGACGGTCGGTGATTGGCTGTGTGTCACGGGCACCCTGGGCGACTCGGGCGCCGGTCTTGATCTGCTCCGCACGCCGCGCACGGCGCGCGGCGCCGCGATCCGGGGACGCCGCTTCTTGATCGACCGGCACCAGCGGCCCACACCCCGCGTGGCGTGCGGTCAACTCTTGGCGGGCCGCCGATTGGCCTCGGCGGCGATCGACCTGTCGGACGGCCTCGCGTCCGACCTGCGCCGCGTGTGCGAGGCGAGCGGGGTAGGGGCCGAGATCGACCTGCGCGCGCTCCCCTTCTCGCCGGCTCTCAAGGCTTACGCGGCGGCGGTCGGGCGCGACCCCCTCGAGTACGCGCTCACGAGCGGCGAAGATTTTGAATTGCTCTTCGCGGTTCCGCCGGCCCGCCTGAACCGTGTCCTCCGTCTGTCCACTCGGAAGCTGCCGATCACCCCCATCGGGCGGGTGTTGCCTCGTCGCGCCGGACTCCGCGCGATCGACATCGCGGGCCGACGCCGGCCGCTTCGCGAGAGGGGATACGACCACTTTCGATAGCTCAGAGGCACGAGCTATGAGCTGCTCGCTCGTTGTGCTCCACACGCCGGGCAGTGCGACCAGGCCGCCGAGAGGGCTTGCCTGCAGCTCCCGCAGAAGCCGCGGGCGCGCGCTCCACAAAAGGGGCACCAAGGGAATCCGGCTGGTTTGACGCGACCACAGGCGTCGCACAGCGAGGGCGTAAGCTCATCGGGTTCCAAGACCCGCCCGACTTCCTCCAGCGTCGTGAGTCCAGATCGGGCTTTCGCGAGGCCGTCGCTGAGGAGGGACGCCATGCCCCCGCGGATGGCGGCGACTCGGATGGCGTCTTCGGACGCGCCGTCGCTGATCTGCTCGCGCAGCGCGCGGCCGGGGATGAGGGATTCGAACAGGCTGATGCGGCCCCGATACCCGGTCCCGCGGCACGCGCCGCAGCCCACGGGTCGCCACCAGGTGGGATCGTCGCACGTCGCGGGCGGCAGCGCGAGCTGCAGCACCGGGGCCAACGCCGGCCGGCCCTGAGCGCGGCAGGCCGGGCACAGGGCGCGCACCAGGCGTTGAGCGAGGATGCCGGTGGTTTGGGCCGCGACGAGGTACCGCGGGACGCCCAGATCGATCAGGCGGGTCACCGTGGCGGGCGCGTCGTTGGTGTGCAGGGTCGAGAGCACCAGGTGGCCGGTCATGGCCGCCCGAAACGCGATCTCCGCCGTTTCCCCGTCCCGGATTTCGCCGATCAGGATCACGTCGGGGTCTTGCCGCAGGATGGCGCGGAGCGTCCGCGCGAAGGTGAGTCCGATCTCGGGATGGACCTGCACTTGGTTGACGCCGGGCATCGAGTACTCGATCGGATCCTCGACCGTGATGAGATTGGTCGACCCGTCGCGGATGGCGTTGATCATGGCGTAAAGCGTCGTGGTTTTGCCGCTTCCGGTGGGCCCCGTGACCAGGATGATACCCTTTCGGCGTGTCAGCAGCCCTTCGACCGCGGCCAAGTCCGCGCCGAGGCCGAGGCCGGCGAGGGTCAACAGCGGCCGCGATTGATCCAGGATGCGGATGACGACCTTCTCGCCGTATTGTGTGGGGAGCGAAGAGATCCGAAGGTCCACCGCGTGTCCCGCGTGCGTGGTCCGAACGGCCCCGTCTTGGGGCAGGCGGCGTTCGGCGATGTCGAGGGAGGCGAGTATTTTCACGCGCGACACGAGCGGGGGATGGAGGGCGCGCGGCAGCCTGAAGGCGGTCGACAGCAGACCGTGCACCCGATACCGCACCAGGCACGCGTCCGCCGCCGGCTCGATGTGCAGGTCGCTGGCGTCCAGGGCGACCGCCTTCGCAAGGAGCGTATCGGCCAGGCGAACCAGCGGCGCGGGCGCCGTCCCCGGAGCCGACGGCGCGCCACCCGCGGCGATCTCGGCGGCCAGTGCGGGAACCGCCGTGTCGAGTTCCGCGATGAGCAGATCGGTTTGGCGGGTCAGCGCGCGGGCCAGATCGTCGGGCGAGAGCAGGCGCAGCTCGATCAGGCGCTCGCCCAGCAGGCCGCCGCGCCGCCGTTGTTCATCGAGGCCGCGGCCCAGGTTCTGGGGAGTCAGCGCGCCTTGCGCACAGAGCACGTCTCCGAGCCGTCTCCCCATGGCCTACGCGTCGAACCGACCCGCGGAGGTCGTGGAGGTATGGCGCTGCGGGGTCGGCAGTGTGCCGCGGGGGGATAAGAAAGGGCCCATGGGACGGCATAGTAGGCGGCGCAACGGGAAAAAGCAAGACGGGCGAGTGTCGGTGCTCGCGCGTTGATGAACTTGCGGGACATCTGCCATAATACGCCATTAATCTGATAGGACGATCGATGATGACGAATGCAACGGCAGGCCGGTTGCCGGAGATGGTGCGACCGGAACGGTACGACCTCCGAGTCACGGTGCAACCGGACGAGGGGCGGTTCTCCGGCCGCGTGCGGATCGCGGTGCAGCTTGCCGAGCCGGCGCGCGAACTCACGCTGCACGCGCAGGAGCTGGAGGTCGTCGACGCGCGCGTCGAGTTCGACGGTCGGCGCAGCGCGGCGACCGTCGAACTCGACCCCGCCGCCACGACGTTCACGCTCAACCTGCCCAGCGAGCTGCCCAAAGGCGCGGCGGTGATCGATCTGGCGTTCGCCGGCCGGCTCAACCGCCAGATGAAAGGGCTGTACGAGGCCCGCGCGACCGTTGAGGGCGTCGAAGAGCGCTACGCCTTCACCCAATGCGAACCGACCGACGCGCGGCGGTTCTTCCCGTGTTTCGACGAGCCCGGCTTCAAAGCGACGTTTTCCCTGGAGGCGACGGCGCCGGCGCACCTGACGATCCTGTCCAATATGCCGGCCGTGAGCGAAACCCGCAACGGCGCGACGAAGACGGTCCGGTTCGCGGACACGCCGGTGATGTCCACCTACCTCCTCGCGCTGGCGGTGGGGCGCCTTTCGTCCAGTGCGCGACGCATCGCCGAGACCCACGTGGCGGTCTGGGCGTTGCCACGGGATTTGCACTTGGCCGACTTCGCCCTCGGGGTGACGGAGGCGGCGTTGCCGCTGCTGAACGACTATTTCGGCCTGCCCTATCCCTATCCCAAATTGGATTTGATCGCCGTGCCCGATTTCGCCATGGGGGCGATGGAGAACTGGGGCGCCATCTTTTTTCGCGATTCACGCCTCTTGGTGGACACGAAGCGGGCCTCGACCGCGACGCAGCGGGTCGTGGCCAACGTCATCGTCCACGAGATCGTGCACCAGTGGTTCGGCAATCTCGTGACGATGGCGTGGTGGGACGACCTCTGGCTGAACGAAGCGTTCGCGACGTGGCTGGCGTGCAAGATCGTGGATCAGTGGCGCCCGGAGTGGCGCTCGTGGGAGGAGTTCCAGCTCGAAAAGCAGATCCCGCTGGAACTTGACGCGCTGGACAGCTCGCGCCCCATCATCTCGGCCGTGCGGTCGTCCTCCGAGATCGAGGCGATGTTCGATCCGCTGACCTACGAAAAGGGTGCGGCGGTGTTGCGCATGATCGAGCAATTCGTGGGGGAGGAGGCGTTCCGAGAGGGCATTCGCGTGTACATGCGTCGGCACCAATTCGGCAGTACCGTGGCCGCGGATCTGTGGCGGGCGTTGGAGGCCGCGTCGGGCCATCCGGTGGGCGCGCTGGCCAAGGATTGGCTGACCCAGGCCGGTTACCCCATCGTGACCGCACGCGATCTCTCCGGTGACGGGCGGACCATCGCCCTCACGCAGCGCGCCTTCTCGGCGCACGGCCCGTCGGCCGATGCGTCCCGGCGGTGGTCCATTCCGGCGGTGGTCCGCTACGAAGACGCGGCCGGCGTCCGCTCGCATCGCGTGTTGCTGGACGCTCCATCCGCCACGGTCACGCTGCCGGGGACGGGACCGGTGCGATGGGTGTACCCGAACGGGGGCGAATCGGGCTTCTACCGCGTCGAGACCGATGCGCGCCTGCGCGAGGCGCTGGGCGCCGTCGCGGCGACGGCGCTGGATCCCGCCGAACGGATCGGCTGGCTCAACCATGTCTGGGGGCTCGCCCAAGCCCGGGAGGTGTCGATCGACGTCTTTTTGGCGACGCTGATGGCGTTCAAAGGGGATGGCACGCGGGTGGTCGTCGAAGCGGCCGCGGCGTACCTGGACACGCTGGCGGATCGGATGGTGGACGACGGGGAGCGGCCGTTATTGGGGCGGGTGGCCGAGGCGCTGGGTCGGCCGGTCTGGGATCACCTGGGGTGGGGGACGCGCGAGGGAGAAGACGACGAACCGCGCCTGACCCGCGCGGCGGCTCTGTGGATCTTGGGATCGATCGCGCGCGATCCGGCGCTCCTCGCCGAAACTGAACGGAGACTCGCCCAGTACCTGGGTGATCGCGACGCGCTGGATCCAACCCTGGCCGCGACCGTGGTGCGGCTGGGCGCGCGCCTGGGCGGCGCGCAGCGTTTCGAGACCTATCGGGACCAGTTCGCGCGGGCGGCGACACCTGAAGACCGCGATCGCTATCTCATGGCGCTCGCGGACTTTCGCGACGCGGATCTGGCGGCGCGCCTCATGGCGATGACGCTGACCGACGCCGTGCGTGGACAAGATGTCTGGAAACCGTTCCGCCCGCTCCTGGCCAGTCCGGTGGTCCAAGGCGAGGCGTGGGAGTTCGTGAAAACCCATTGGCAGACGCTGCGGACCAAGGCCGGCCCGGTGGGCGCCACTCGAATCATCCAGGGCACCCGGGCTCTGTGGCGCGAGACCTGGCACGCCGACGTCCGCTCGTTCTTCACGCATCCCGCCAACCAGGTCGAGTCCGCGGCCACGGCGCTGAACCAAACCCTGGAATTTCTTCGGTTGGGGGTGGACTTTCACACCGCCCAGGCGGACCCGCTCGCGCGCTGGCTGCGGACCCGAGCCGGCGATCCGCCTCTTGGCCGGCTCTCGTGACTCGCGGATCATCCCCGGGTTCGATGCGTGACGAGCCCGTCAACCGGCGGCTGGACGAAGACATCGCCGCCCATATCTTTACGGTGTCCGCGGCCTTGGTCGGGGTCTGCCTGACCGTGATCGGCTTGTTTCGGATCAGCGACCGCTTACAGGATGTGAGCAATCTGGGACAGACACTCCTCTCCATCGACGCGGGCGCCTTTTTGGCGTCGTGCATGCTGTCGTACGTGGTGTTGAGGTCCAGGTGGCGGAAACCCCAGCACCGGATCGAACAGGTGGCCGACGGCATCTTTTTAGCCGCGCTCTTGCTGATGGCGGCTATCTGTGGCCTGATTGCCTACGAGTTCGTGTAAGCGCCGTTGACGTCCCGCGGGCCGGCTGATGCGTGCGCGGCCGGATCCCGAAGAGGCCCGATGCCACGTCGATTCCTCCAGAACCTCGCGCTGGCCGTGGTGGCGTCGCTGTTCGCCGTTGCCCTGTGGATCCTCCATCGCGAACTTGCGGCGTTCCACTACCAGGATGTGATCCGGCGCGTGAACGAGCTGTCGCCCCGTTGGGTGGGCACGGCGGTCCTGTTGACCGTGATGAACTATGTGGTGCTGACCGGATACGATTGGCTGGCGTTCCGCTACATCCGTCACCCCCTCCGTTACGGAAAAATCGCCCTGGCCTCCTTCATCGGGTACGCCTTCAGCCACAACGTGGGCGTGGCGGTACTCTCCGGCGCGTCGGTGCGATTTCGCTTCTACTCCGCCTGGGGGTTGTCGGCGGTGGAGATCTCCAAAGTCGTCGCGTTCTGCGGGCTCACGTTTTGGCTCGGTCTGCTGACCTTGGGCGGCGTGGTCTTTCTCGTGGAGCCGGTCCAGATTCCAGCCCTGCTCCATCTTCCACTGACGTCGATCCAGCCGGTGGGAGGGCTCTTTTTGGCCGCGAGCCTGGCCTACCTGCTGTGGACCGTCCGGCGGAAAACGCCGCTGAAGATTCGAGAGTGGGACTTCGCTCTGCCGACGCCTCGCGTGGCGGTGGCACAACTCGTCTGGTCATCGGTCGACTGGGCGCTGGCCGGAAGCGTGCTGTACGTCCTCCTGCCTGCCGAAGCGAGCGGTTCCTTCGCGGCGTTCCTCGGCGTCTACCTGTTGGCCCAGCTCTCGGGAGTCGTGAGCCATATTCCGGGCGGGCTGGGGGTGTTCGAGACGGTGGTGGTCCTCTTCCTCTCGCCGGCCGCGCCGACCTCATCCCTGGTCGCCTCGCTCGTGACGTATCGCCTGATCTATTACCTGCTTCCACTCGGAGTGGCGGTGGTCCTGCTCGGCGTGCACGAGGTGCTCGAACGCCGAGAGGGCATCACGCGGGTTACGCGCTTCTTCGGGTGGTGGATTCCCCAGGTCGTGCCTCACGTCTTGGCCTTCGGCATCTTCGTGGGCGGTGCCGTACTGCTCTTTTCGGGGGCGATTCCCCGCGTGGGCTCGCGCCTGGCGTGGCTGAAGGACATCGTCCCGCTCCCGGTGCTCGAAGTCTCCCACTTTCTCGGGAGCGTGACCGGCATCGCGCTCGTGCTCCTCGCCCGCGGTGTGCAGCAACGGCTCGACGCGGCGTATTTCCTCAGCGCGGGACTGTTGAGCGCCGGGGTCGCGTTGTCGCTGCTCAAAGGGTTGGACTACGAAGAAGCCGTCGTGCTGGTGGTGATGCTCGCGGCGCTCGTCCCCTGTCGGCACTACTTTTATCGCAAGGCGTCGATCGTCGCCGAGCGGTTCACCCCGGGCTGGATCACGGCCATTGTCTTGGTGCTGGTCAGTTCGGTGTGGCTCGGCGTCTTTTCGTACAAACACATCGAGTATTCGAACGAGTTGTGGTGGCGTTTCAGCTTGGCCGGAGACGCGCCGCGATACCTTCGGGCCACGGTGGGTGCCATCGCCGTCACCCTCGTGTTCGCGCTCGCGCGGCTGTTGCGTCCGACCCCGCCGGAGCCCGCGCGGCCTGGTCCCGACGATCTCGCACGAGCCTTGCCGCTGATCGAGGGCTCGCGCAGCACGCTGGCCTATCTTGCCTTGCTCGGCGACAAGTCGCTGTTCTTCGACGCGCGAGGCACGGCGTTTATCATGTACGGCGTCGAAGGCCGAAGTTGGGTGGCCCTTGGGGATCCCGTCGGGTCGGACGATGCGAAGCCGGCGCTCGTGTGGGACTTCCGCGAGCTGTGCGACCGTCACGGAGGGTGGCCGGTGTTCTATCAGGTCGATCGCGATGACCTCCCCCTGTACCTGGATCTGGGGTTGACGCTCCTCAAGCTCGGGGAGGAGGGGCGGGTGCTGCTCGGCACGTTCACCATCGAGGGCGGGGTGCGCAAGGGGCTGCGCCATGTCCATCACCGGATCGTCCGAGCTGGCTGCACGTTCGAAGTGGTTCCGGTCGACGAGGTTGCTGCGCTCCTGCCCACGTTGCACGCGGTGTCCGACGCCTGGCTGACCGAAAAGCACACGCGCGAGAAGCGGTTTTCGCTGGGATCGTTTCACTCGAACTATGTCTCCCGGTTTCCGATCGGTCTCGTCCGACAAGCGGGGGAGGTCGTGGCGTTTGCGAACATCTGGTGTGGGGCCGGCAAGGAGGAACTGTCGGTTGACCTGATGCGCCATAGGCCGGGCGCCCCGTCCGGTGTGATGGAGTACCTCTTCGTGGAGCTGATGCTCTGGGGGCAGCAGCGGGGCTATCAATGGTTTAACCTGGGCATGGCACCGCTGGCGGGCCTCGAAAGCCGCGCGCTAGCCCCGCTGTGGAGCCGGGTGGGAGCCTTCATCTTCCACCACGGCGAACACTTTTACAATTTTCAAGGGCTCCGCGAGTACAAGGAAAAATTCACCCCGCAGTGGGAGCCCAAGTATCTGGCCTCGCCGGGGGGCCTTGCGCTCCCTCGTATTTTCACCGACATCGCGGCGCTCGTCTCGGGTGGGATGACAGGAGTCATCGCCAAATAAAGACCGTTTGAGGCATCCAAAGACCTCGACCGCGTCGTGTCTCATGATCTGTCGGCGTGGACGAAAGAGACCGTCGTGTTGGTCGGGTGCTCCAGCGGAGCCGATGTCTTGCCATTTATGGTCAATCGCTTGCCCCCGGCCACCCGATTTCGGGTAAAGGGGCTCGTGTTCTTGGGGCATGTGTCGAGGGCGCAGTTTGAATTCCACGTCTGGGAAGATTCATTGCCGAGAACGGGGGGCTCGAGTAGACCGACCCCACTCAGGTCTTAGCGCGAGGGAGGGAGGGGCGATCGGTGGCGGTGCATCGATTACGCGGCCATGGATCCAGGGTCTGTGACGACCTTCGTCACTTGCCACGGGGATTCGTGGAACCAGCGCGTGAGCGCGTCGGCCGGCATCGCCCGACTCATGTAATACCCTTGGACGGCATCGCACCCGAGGGCGGCTAGGCGATCTAGGAGGTATTGGGTTTCCACCCCCTCGGCCACCACGGTCAGCCCCAGGTTATGCGCGAGCTCGATCGTCGAGCGGACGATCACGGCGTCGTTGTCGTCCTCAGCCATGTTCCGAACGAAGGATTTGTCGATCTTGATTGCCGACACCGGCAATCTCTTGAGATACCCCAGCGACGAATAGCCGGTCCCGAAATCGTCGATGGTCAGGACAAGCCCCATGCGATTCAGCCGTGTGAGGATGTCCAACGCGCGCGCGGGATCCGCCATAATCGTGCTCTCGGTGATCTCCAGTTCCAGGTGTTCCGGCGACGCCCCGGCGTTCTGCAGCAGCTCAGCCACCTGATCCGGCAACTGAGGATCCTGGAGATTTTTCGCCGATAGGTTCACCGCCATGTTGAGCCGCAATCCATCTCGATGCCAGATCTGCAATTGACGAAGCGCAGCGGTGATCACGCCCAGGGTAAGGGGTTTGATCAACCCCGTCTGCTCGGCCAACGGCACGAACTCATCCGGCGGGATCAGTCCTCGATGCGGGTGCTGCCAACGCACCAGGGCCTCCACCCCGATCACCCGACTGGTCTGCAGATCGATCTTGGGCTGGTAGTGCAGGACCAATTCGTCGTGTTCGATGGCGTAGCGCAGCTCCCCCATGAGTGCCAGCCGACCCGGGCTATAGTGGTCGTGCTCCGGCGAATACACGGCGTGCCCGCAGCCGCTCTGCTTGGCCGTATACATGGCCACGTCCGCGCGCTGGATGAGTGTCTCGGCCTTCGAACCATGTTCTGGGTACAGAGCGATCCCAATGCTGGCCTCCACGGTGACGGTCAGTCCATCGATCGCGAAGGGTGCCTCTAAGGTCTTCTCGAGTTTGGCGACCACTTGACGGGCGCCTTCGCCGTCGGTATCAGGCAGCAGGATCGCGAATTCGTCGCCTCCCAGGCGCGCGATGGTGTCGGACTCGCGCAGCAGCTTCTGGATCCGTGGTCCGATCTGCCGGAGGAGGAGGTCGCCGTGGTGGTGACCCAGGGTGTTGTTGATGTCTTTGAAGCGGTCGAGGTCCATAAGGATGAAGGCGACGGGTGTGTTCTCGCGATGGCCCGTCAGAATGGCTTGGGTCAATCGATCCTGGAGCAACGCGCGGTTGGGGAGGGTGGTCAAGGGATCGAAGTACGCCAGGCTTCGGATCATGTCCTCAGCCAGTCGCCGCTCGGTGATGTCGCGGGCGCTGAGAATCAAGCTCGCGGTTCCCGATGGATCGAGCCCCGCGTTGATCACGGTTTCCAGTGTGCGCCATGAGCCGTCGCGGTGGGCGAAGCGAAATTCGATCGGACTGTCGGTGTCGGGTTCTCGTAAGCTTTGATCACAGCGTTCAATGACACCCGGTACATCGTCGGGATGGAGGAACGCCGACACCGATTGACCGACGAGGTCGTCCGCCTGGTAGCCCAAGACCCTGGTCACGGAGG
>Ga0180094_1000059_pt1 | contig 26901 bp, 19 predicted proteins | sample EasRivT47_16_1Da_FD_121786 | JGI IMG/M metagenome (GOLD analysis project Ga0180094, IMG submission 121786) | Soil microbial communities from meander-bound floodplain in the East River, Colorado, USA - East River metaG ERMLIBT47_16_1Da | ecosystem: Environmental > Terrestrial > Soil > Floodplain ... | reverse complement strand
TTGACGGCGTGATTCTACGGATCCTGGGCCTCCTTGTTCTTGTCGTACTGCCGACGCCATTGGTCGTCGCGGCGGTTTACGGCCGCGATGATGTCCGCGCATTTTCGATCGGCGCGTTGGTGCCTTGTGCGGCAGCCTGGGCGGACTCGGCGTTTCGATTCGAAAACGTTCGTCGCGTGGTCGTGTTTGCCGATGTGCACGGCGCCCACGAAGAGCTGCTTTCTGTGCTGCGTGAAACACGGGTCATCGACGAATCGCAGCATTGGCGAGGCGGCGAGACTCATCTCGTCAGCCTGGGCGACTTGCTCGACCGCGGGCCGGATTCGCGCAAGGTGCTCGACCTTCTGATGCGCCTGGAGCTCGAGGCGCGGGAAGCCGGTGGAGCCGTGCACGTGCTGCTCGGCAATCACGAGGTCATGAACATTGTAGGCGACCTGCGTTACGTGTCGGCCGCCGAGTTCGCAGCGTTCGCCGGGAAAGAGGACGCCGGGCTTCGCGAGGAAGCGTGGCGGCTCGTTCTGGCCCAGGAGCCCAATGCCGTGCGGGCCGAATTCGACTCCAGGTTTCCGGCCGGCTACTTCGCGCACCGCCGGGCGTTTTCGCCGGAGGGTCAGTACGGCGCATCGCTTCTGACAAAGCCCTTCCTGCTTACGATCAACGACACGGCGTTTGTGCATGCCGGGCTCCCGGAAATGGTCGCGAAGCTCGGCCTCGACGCCACCAATCAGACGCTGCACTCGGAGCTCGCGGATTACCTGCGGACGTGGTCGGCGATCGAGACGGAGCTGCACCTCTCCCGGCCCGTCGGTTTCCTCGAGCGACCGGAGGTCGTTGCCAGCAGAGGCGCTGAGCCACAGTCGAAAACATTACTCGCGATGCAGGACGCGCAGCTCTTCACGCCGAAGGGCCCGACCTGGTTTCGCGGCCAGGCCCTGTGCTATCCGTACGCCGAATCCGGAAACCTGGATGCCGCGCTGACGAAACTTGGCGTCTCCCGCGTGGTTGCCGGACACACCGTTTCTCCGACCGGCAAGGTGCTGAGCCGGTTCGATGGCCGGGTCATTCTGCTCGATACGGGCATGCTGCGGTCGCTGTACAAGGGCTCACCCGCAGCTCTCGTTTTCGAGGATGGCCGGTGGACAGTTGCTTATGCGGATCGTCCCGGACAGCGTTTACGGCCTGAAGTGCTCCCGCGGGCCGTAGGTGCACGCCCCGCAGATCTCGACGACGATGCGCTCGAGCAGTGGCTCCAGCAGGCCGAAGTCATCGGCATCGAGGATCTCGACACCGGCATCACCGATCCGCAACGTGTCTCTCTGCGCAAGGACGGCGTGGAGCTGCGCGCCGTTTTCAAGCAGCTCTCCACCGACTTTGGCGTTCGTGATCGTTCGCGAGCGATGAACGAGTCCGATCGTTTCGAGTATGAGTTGGCAGCTTACAAGCTCGATCGCCTCCTCGGGCTCGACATGGTGCCCGTAACCGTCCCACGGACCATCAAGAGCCGCCGGGGAATCCTGCAGTTCTGGGTCGACGATTCGATCAACGTGCGCAAGATGCTGGAGCAGAAGTTGCAGCCTGCGGGCTGGTGCGACGCCGGGCCGCAGTACAACCTGATGAACGTCTTCGATGTCCTGATCCACAATACCGACCGCACGCAGGAGAACGCGCTCTTTACGCAGGATTGGACGCTCGTGCTCATCGACCACTCGCGCGCTTTCCCCACGTATCTGAAGAATCCGGTTCTTTTGTATCGCGGTGCGCTCCAGGTGCCGCCGGCGCTCGCCGCGAGGCTGGCCACCCTCAATCGGGAAATGCTGAAAGAGGCGCTCGGTCCTTATCTGCACGCGCGCCAGATCGATGCGCTGCTCAAGCGACGCGACCTACTGCTGAACGACTACAGCGCGCGGAGTGGTTCCGACGAGCGCGCGGCCCACTGACGCTTCGCGCTCCGCGGCGAACCTTTGTGAGTACTCGCGCCCGATGAGCCATGCCACGAGCGTCATGGTGGCGCTTAAGACCACGATCAGCCAGATGAACTGAGAACGCGCGTCGTCGAAGACTCTCAGGCCGACGAAGACCGAGAGCGTCGACAGCAGGTCGCCGAGCCTGTAGAAAAACGTATCGATCGCTGTTTTCGCCTGATACTTCACTTCGCGACTCGCCGGGAGCAGCAACGCGCAGCGGCTGGTGTTGAGCAGCGAGTAGTCGAGGCTCCGTTGCACGATCAGCACCGACTGCAGGAGCGCGAATACCGGGACGATCCCGATCAGCAGGTAGCCGGCGAGAAACGCGATGGGCGTGACCATGAGCGCTCGTGCGAGGCCCGCCTTCATGATGATTCGCGACACCAGCAGAAGTTGGATCAGGAACCCCACGAGGGTGATGGAGGCGTAGTAGCTGCCCATGAACTGGCCGATGTAGGTCGCGGGGGAGGCGGGCGCTTCCTCGCGTGCGGTCTGGGTGAGCCAGTCGGACAGCACGAATTCACCGGTGGACGTGATCCAGTTGAGCAGCACGACGAGCGCGGCAATGCCGACGAGATAGCGGCTGCGACCGATCATTGCGAACCCGCCCAGCCAGCGCCCGGCACAGTCTCGCGCTCGGCCGGCGAGCTGTTCGTCGGCAGGCGGCGTACTTTGTGACGGCGCCGGCACGCTCGAGCGCGCCCACCCGCTCAAGTAGATTGCTCCGACCAGAATCGCCGCGGAGGCGAGCATGAGGCCGTAGGGTCCGAAGGTTTCGAAGCTGGCCGATGCCAGGCGCGAACCGATCCACGCGCCACCGGACACGCCGACGGCGATGACGCCGAAGAGCCGCTGCCCGCTCTTCACATTGAACAGGTCCGTGGCGAAAGCCCAGAACTGAGTCACCGTCATGACGCCAAACATGCTGGCCCAGACGAAGAACACGAATCCGAAACGCAAACCTGCCTGACCGAGCAGGAAAAAGATGACCAGGTTGAGCGCAAAAAATGCGTTGATGCGCTGGAACACCCGGCTGGTATCCACATGGCGGATCAGCACGCCGTACACCGGGATGATCAGGATGAGTAGCAGCGCCTGCACGCCGACGGCATAGCTTCGCAGTTCGGCACTTCCCTCGGTGAGGATCAGCGCTTCGCGGACCGGACGGATCAGGTAGTAGGCCACCATGAGCGTAAAGGCCTGCGAGCACAGCGCCGCGATGCAACGCCCTTCACCTGGCTGCACCTTGGTGAACAGCGACAGGAGCCGTTCGAATCGGGTCAGTTGCCGCGCATCGCTCATCGGGCCTCCTGGGCTCATCCGCAGCAGAGTGGAAGCTCCTACGGTGTTGCAGGGAGGCTAGCGGTGAGGCCAGGGGATATCTGTCAAGCGCTTGACACTGCGCGGCAGCGCGCCGCCACGGTCGGCTGGGCGGTCGGGGGAGGACTCGGGCAGGTTGGACGCAGGGGCGTAAAGTCTGTAGAGTGCGCGGCGCTGAAACAGGGTCGCGCGGTCAACGCCCCCTTCACTCGCGGTCTGTCCCTCCCGACGCACTTCGATTTTTTCCACAGCCTCGCTTTTGACCGTCACAGCGTTATTCGCTGCCGTGCGAGTCAACTTCAGAGGTTATCGATCGATGTCATTTGCTGATTTCGGGCTCAAGCCCGAGCTTTTGCGCGCCGTGGCTGAAAAGGGCTACGACACGCCGACTCCTATTCAATCCAGGGCCATCCCGGCCGTTCTGGCGGGGCGCGACGTGCTCGCGGGTGCACAGACGGGTACCGGCAAGACCGCCGTATTCATCCTGCCGATCCTGCAGAAGCTCGATGGAACTACCGGCCGGACGCCACGGGCCCTCATTCTTACTCCGACGCGCGAGCTCGCCGCGCAGGTCGCCGAGAGCGCGCGCACCTACGGCAAATACGTGAACCTGCGGACGCACGTGGTTTTCGGCGGTGTGAACATTGCACCGCAGATCTCCGCGCTGCGTAACGGCTGTGACGTGCTGGTGGCGACACCCGGTCGATTGCTCGACCTGGCGCAGCAGCGCGCGGTGGACCTGCGCATTGTCAGCTGCTTCGTGCTCGATGAGGCGGATCGCATGCTCGACATGGGTTTCATCAATGACATCAAGCGCGTGATCAAACTCCTGCCGCAGCAGCGCCAGAACCTGATGTTCTCCGCCACCTACACCGAGGAGATCCGCACGCTCGCGTCGCGGATCCTGCACAAGCCCGAGCTGATCGACGTCGCGCCGCGCAACGCGGCCGCCGATAACATCGAGCAGCACGTCTACCGCGTCCCGCAGGATCACAAGCGCCATCTGCTGGCCCACCTCATCGACGATGGCGGCTGGCACCAGGTGCTGGTGTTCACGCGTACCAAGCACGGCGCGAATCGCCTCGCCCGGCAGCTCGAATCCAGGGGAATCCGCACGGCTGCCATCCATGGCAATAAGACGCAGGCCGCACGCATACGGGCACTCGCGGATTTCAAGGCGAACAAGGTGACCGCGCTGGTGGCGACTGAAGTGGCTTCTCGCGGGCTCGATATCAAGGAACTGCCGCAGGTCGTGAACTACGAGCTGCCACATGTGCCCGAAGACTACGTGCACCGCATCGGTCGCACGGCGCGCGCGGGCGGGTCCGGCTGCGCCGTGTCGCTTGTGGCACCGGACGAAACCGGCATGCTCAGGGATATCGAGAGACTCCTGAAGCGCAACCTGCCGGTGACTGCCTTGCCCGCCTATCCCGTCACCCCGGATGCACCCTCGGCGCAGCCCAACGACGCGCGGCAATCCCAGTCGAGAGGCGGGAGAGCCTATTCCAGCCATCCCTCAAGCCGCGAGCAGCCTCGCCGCTGGGGCGGACGGTCGAACCGTCACTGATCGCTGGGCGCTAGTGCCAGGCACGCGCGGCCGAGAAGGCCTTTCCGTAGGGCTTCATGCCGTACCAGAAGACGATGGTCGCGATCGGTCCCAGCACGATGTGAACAGTGGCGATCGAATAGCGCAGCATCGATTCCGCGCCGAACACGTACTGGGTCAGGAACGCGATCATGACCGGCGAGATGCTCATGCCGATGAGGCTGAAGCACAGCAGGAACAATGCCGTGATCTGACCGCGCATCTCGTTGGGAATGATGACTTGCAGTGCCGCGTTCTGCGGGCCGGAGCCCATCGAGATCGTGGCGGTGTTCAAGGCTGAGAGGGCAATCGCCAGATGCGGCGTCGGCATCAGCGCGAACAGCATCGCGAACGGCAAGTGCAGTGCGGATGCGATGAACACCACGCGCAGATTCGCGTCGTCGCGGCCCTTCCTGGCGAACCTCTCTGCCAGCATGCCACCGGCGATCAGACCGATCGGCGCGATCAGCAACAGGACGAACCCCTGGATGATGCCGTATTGCGCCGGTCCCCAGCCGTAGGTGCGCTCGAAGAACGGCGCGCTCCACGCCGCGGTACCCATCGCCAGCGAGTTGATGGAGAGCCCCGCGAACATCGGCCCGAACGCGGCGCGATTCTTGTAGAGGAACTTGAACACGTCCTTGATCGGGACGACCTTGGGCCGTGCTCCGCCGGCCGCAACCAATGCGGCCTGAATGCCGCGCCGCTTCGGTTCCGGCAGGGTGGTCAGCATCAGCACGGCGAGAAACAGCTCCGGGATTGCCATGAAAAGAAAGACGAGCTGCCAGGGGCGCAATGTACCGACGATCGGCAGCGAAACATCGGCCATTCCCGAGACCAACGCGATCAGAGTCCCGCCAAAGAGCAACGCCGCGGCGATGGCGTAGAGGAAGCCGATGTTCATCACGGCCAAAGCCTTGGGCAGCTTCGCTGGCGGAAAGTAGTCCGCCAGGATGGAGAACGTCGCAGGACCATTGCCGGCGCCACCGATGCCGCCCGCCGCGCGCGCCGCGATTAACTGCCAGAACGTGCCCGAGACGCCCGCCCAGACGTTCGAGATGCTCGCCGTGAGGAGGCCGATGCTGATGATGAGTCGGCGACTCATCATGTCGACAAGTCTCGAAATCGGCAGGATGAATAACGAATTGGCTGCGGCCGCGATACCGATGATGTAACTGGCCTCAACGTCGGTCAGGCCGAGATCCACCTTGATCGGCTGGATCAGCAGGTTGAAGACGTTGGCGTTTGTGAACAGCACCAACAGCGTCAATGCGAACAGACCCACGCCGTACCAGGCAATGACCGGACTCGGCCAGGGCTCGCGCGCCGGCGTCGTGGAATCATGGGGCGGCTGGTTTTCAGCTTTGGCGCTCATCCGTCGTGACTCCCCGTCATCGCACTGCTCTATTAAGGGTGGTTCGCTCAGCGACCATACCCGTTTCTCGAAGGGTCGAGAACGGGTGCAGGAGGAGCGCCAATAGTCGATTCTGGCGTGGTGTCACTGGGCTCGCCGGGCCGGCGATGGCGGTGTATGGTCCGTGCGCCGCGTCAGGCGCGTTCTCGGCAAACCTCTTGATCGCCGCATTTTTCTCAGCGTGCGCGCTCTTACGAGCAGTGCGATCGTGATCCATGCCAGCAGGACCGCCAGGGGAACTGCGACCACCAGCGGCCACAGTACCGCGACGATTCCAATTGCCAGCGAAATCATTCCGACGATGGCGACGAGGCGCGCTTCGGTCGGTTCAAGTACGCGTTGAGCGCTGAGTGCGGCTCCAACAGTTCGCCCGAGCCGCAATGCGCCGGCGGCGGCGCGCGATGCACTGCCCCTGGGCCCGCTCATGCCGATGGCACTCCACCGCGGCTTCAACTCCCTGATGGCGCGGCGACGCCTTGGACGCAGCACGATTTCAGTTGTCGACCCGAGATCGCTCAGAAACATGCGTTCCATCGCCACAGCGAACGGTTCGTTTTCCACAACCGCATCCAACTCGTAATTGCCGATCCAGCTCGCGATGTTGAGATTGCTGGAGCCGACGCGCGCCCAGCGCCCGTCCGCGACCGCCGTCTTGGCGTGCAACATCGAACCGTTCCATTCAAAGACGCGGACACCCGCTTCGAGCAGCGGCCGATACCCTGCCTGCGACATGGGACGCAGGACAGGGATATCGCTGGCTCCCGGCACCAGCAGTCGTACATCCACACCATCGAGCGCTGCAGCGCGCAGCGCCTGCACGTACGGTGGAATTCCGGCGAAGTAAGCATCCGTCAGCCAGAGTCGTTGACGTGCGGCTGCGGCGATGAGCTGGTCGAGCCGGAAGAGCCCGGAAGTGCCGGGCGCATTCGCCACTATCCGCATCGCGACGTCGCCGACCGGAGCGATGGCCGTGCGCGGGAGTATCTCGTCATCAGGGAGTCGCGGACCGATTGCCGCCCACACCTGGGCAAACGCGCGCTCGATGTCGTGCAATGCCGGCCCGACGACTTCGATCCCGGTGTCACGCCATGGCTCAATCCCGCTGGTTGTGTCGCCGACCCACATGCGGCCGACGCACAATCCAGTGACGAAGCCAATGCGGCCATCCACCGCGAGCATCTTGCGATGATCACGGTGCAGCGAGTCGAATGGGGTTGCGAAACGGGGTGGGTTGAAGCAGCGTACCTCGACGCCCGCGGCGCTCAGCGCGCGCCAGAACTTTCGCGATGCCTTCCGAAAGCCGCCGATCCAGTCATAGACGAGACGGACGCATATACCCGCGCGCGCTCGGGACGCGAGCGCCGAGGCAAATTCCGCGCCAATTTCATCCTCGCGGATGAAGTAGTTCTCGAAGTAGATCTTGTGTTTCGCACTGTGGATCGCGTCGAGCCAGGCAGGGTAGTTCTCCGCCGCATCTTTGAGCAGCCGCACGCTGTTTCCGGATACGAGTGGCGCCCCGGCAGCACGCGTGAACGCCTGCTGCAATAGTGCACGCTCGAGAAAATCGTGCGATGCATCGCGATTCACGGGCGCGCTGGCACCGACGACGGGCTGTGTGCGAGTCGGGTCTTGCAATAGCGTCAGGCCCGCGGACGCACTCAGGCAGCTGCCGCCAGGTCGAACGGCAAGCTTCGCAAGCGGCGTTTGGTGAGCGCAAAGATAGCGTTGGCGACAGCCGGTGCGATCAGTGGCGTTCCCGGCTCGCCCGCACCGCCCGATCGTTCGTTGCTCGGCACGATGTGCACCTCCATTACGGGCGACTCGGGCAGGCGCAGCACCGGGTAGTCATGGAAATTCGACTGCTGCACGCGGCCTTCCCTGAGCGTGATGCGACCGTAAAGCGCGGCCGACAGCCCATAGACGATCCCGGACTCCATCTGCGCGCGGACGCCTTCGGGATTGATGCAGATTCCGCAGTCGATCGCGCACACCACCCGATGCACGCGCACCTTGTTGTCATCGATCGAAACCTCGGCGACCTGGGCCACGAAAGAGCCGAAGGACTGGTTCACGGCGAGCCCGAGTGCATGACCATCGGGCAGTGATTTGCCCCAGCCGGCTTTTTCCGCCGCCAGGTTGAGTACACCCAAGTGTCGTGGATGCTCGCCGAGGAGTTGCCGGCGATACTCGAGCGGATCCTGTTTCGCGGCGTGAGCGAGCTCGTCGATGACGCTCTCGACCACGAATGCGTTCTGCGTGTGCCCGACCGAACGCCACCACAGGGTCGGGACGGGCAGTTTGGGCGAGTGCAGCTCCACGCGATGCACCGGCACCTTGGTGAGATAGGCTGCATTAGCCGCTCCTTCCACTGATGTGAGGTCGATGCCGTTCTTGACCAGCACGCCCTCGAAAGGCGTGTTGACCTGGATCGATTGTCCTACGATCGTGTGGTGCCAGCGGCGCGGGAGACCGTCCTCGCCGGTGTGGATGACGACGCGTTGGTACCACTGCGGTCGGTAGTAGCCGCCGCGCATGTCGTCGTCGCGCGTCCACACGACCTTGACTGGAACACCGCTCGCTTTTGCGACTGCGACCGCTTCGCGCACCAGGTGAGCGCTCCCCGTTGCGCGACGGCCGAATCCGCCGCCGAGGAACGGTGTGTGAATGGTCACCTGCTCGGGTCGCAGGCCTGCCACTTCCGCTGCCGCTTGCTGATCGACGCTTTGGAACTGCGTTCCCATCCAGATTTCGCACGCCTCGGCAGTCAGCCGAACCGTGCAATTCAATGGTTCCATCGCCGCATGGGCGAGATAAGGAAGGTCGTACTCGACGTCGAGCGTGGCTGGTGTGCTCTCGGGCGCGTCGAAGTCGCCCGCCTGAGCGGCGGTTGCACCCGGAGTGCGGCTCAACCGCCGAAACTCTTTACGCAGCGATTCGGTGTCGACGTTCGCACCGGAGCCGAGATCCCATTCGACATCGAGCGCGTCGCGGCCGAGCTTCGCGGCCCAGAAATTCTCCGCGATCACGGCCACGCCGGTGGGTACTTGGACGATGGCGCGCACACCAGTAATCGCTTTCGCGCGATTCGCATCGAACGACTTCACCTGTCCGCCAAAGACCGGTGCGCGGGCGATGAGCACTGTCATCAGACCCGGGAAGCGGATGTCCATTCCGAACTGAGCGATGCCCGTGACCTTCTCCGGTGAATCGAGTCGCCGGGTCGGCTTGCCGATGATCTTCCAGTCGCTGGCCTCCTTGAGAGTGACCTCGGCTGGCGGCGACAGCGCGGCCGCCTTTGTGGCCAGCGCGCCGTACGACAGTCGCTTCGCCTCGTGGATGACCATGCCCCCCTCTGTCCGGCATGCGCTGGCCGCAACGTTCCACTCGGCCGCCGCCGCACGCACGAGCATGTCGCGCGCCATGGCACCGACCTGCCGGTAGCGGACAAACTCGGACCAGGTCGTGCTCGAACCCCCCGTCATTTGCATGCCGAAAGCCGCGTGCGCGTAAATCGCTGCGGCGGGTGCGTGCTCGACGCGCAGCTGCGCCCAATCGCAATCGAGCTCTTCGGCCACCAGCATGGGAAGTGCGGTCCAGATCCCTTGTCCCATTTCCGAATGGGCAAGCCGCACGCTCACGGTGCCGTCCGGAGCGATCTGCAGGAAGGCATTCGGCGGCGGCAGGGTTGGCCGGGCATTCGCCGGCTCCTGGGCGAGAGCAAACCGGCCGGCGAACGGGACGTGAAAACCGATGACGAGCCCCGCGGTCGCGCCGGCGGACGCGACGAGAAACTTCCGGCGTCCCGTATTGACCGCGCTCATGCTTTGTCTCCCGTCAACTTTGCGGCCTTGTGGACGGCGGCGCGAATCCGTTGATATGTGCCGCAGCGGCAGATATTACCGGCGAATGCGGCGTCGATATCGGCATCCGTCGGTCTGGAATTGGCGCGCAGCAGGGCGACGGCGGTCATCACCTGGCCGGATTGGCAATAGCCGCATTGCACGACATCGGCGTCGATCCAAGCTTGCTGCACGACATGGAGTTTCTTGTTCCGGGCCAATCCTTCGATGGTCGTAATCCGTTGGTCCGATACGGCGGAGACCGGAAACGTGCACGATCGGACCGGGTTATCACCCAGCAGGACTGTGCAAGCGCCGCACTGGGCCATTCCACAGCCATACTTCGTTCCAGTGAGTCCGAGCAGGTCGCGCAGGACCCAGAGCAACGGCATGTCATCCGGAGCACCGACCTCGTGAGTCGTGCCATTCACGTTCAGCTTCATCGTTTGCTTCCTTTGCAAGTTTCCGGCGGGCGCACCTATCGTATTGATATCGTGTGACGACGCCAATACCGTAATCAGGGGTACACCGATGATCTCACGGCCCACGATCGCGTCGCTCACAGTGGCGCTTGTTCTGCTCGGCAAGAGCGACCTCGCTGGCGGTGCCGATCCGGTTTCGATCGCGGAAGCCGAGTACGCAGGTCTCCGACAGAGCCTGTGTCCCCCGCCGGGCACGCCAGCCCCGGACTTTTCGGTCCTGTTCGACACGGCCAGGCAGCGCATGGCACCCGTTCGCGTCTTCGATAACCTGTATTTCGTCGGGATGAAGACCGTTTCGGCGTGGGCGGTGACGACGAGCGAAGGCATCATCCTGATGGACGCGATGTTTCACTACAACGTCAAGGAGACCGTCGTCGATGGCTTGCACGCGCTCGGGCTCGATCCGGCGACGATCCGCTACGTGATCGTCACGCACGCGCACAATGACCACTTCGGAGGTGCGAAGTACCTGCAGGACACCTATGGCGCGCGCATCGTGCTGTCGGCGGCGGACTGGGATCACATGACCACGTGGCCACAGCTCGGTTCACCCGCACCGTTGCCGAAACGGGATATCGCGGCGAAGGACGGCGATGAGATCACGCTTGGCGAAACGACGATTCGGCTCCTCGTGACGCCAGGGCACACGCCCGGTACCCTCTCGGCCGTCATTCCGGTGCGCGATAATGGTGAGAGGCATTTCATCGGCTACTGGGGCGGCGGCGCGGTCGGCTTCCTCAAGCCCGAGGGCATCGAGCTTTACATCCGCTCCGTTCACCGCTTCGTCGAATCGGCACAGGGCGTCGACGTCGAGCTGACCAACCATTCGTCCTACGACGGCGCGCTGCTGAAGATCGATGCCCTGCTGAAACGCCAACCCGGCGAGGTTCACCCCTTCGTTACGGGGAATGCCGGATTTTCCCGCTGGATGAATGTCATCGGCAGCTGTGCAGGTGAAGTTCTGGAGCAGAAGAGGCGGAACAACGAGGGGTAACAAATGAAACAGGAAGTACTCTGGGTTCTTGGGGCAGTCGCGCTGGTCGCTCTCGGCGCGCTTTTCTACTTCCAGCGCCAGCAAGCTGCTCTCGAGCAGCAGGGCGATGTCAACGTCCAGGCACCCGCGGCGACCAAAGGCGAGGCGCAGATTCAGAATCCGGTTCCGGCCGGCGAGGCGGGCGAAGCACCGCTCCCTGCGCTCAACGAGAGCGACGCAGCCGTGCGCGAGTCACTGGTCGGTCTCCTCGGCGAGGACGCGCTTGCGCAGTTCCTGGTACCCAAGGACGTAGTCCGGCATTTCGTGGTCACGATCGACAACCTTCCGCGCAAGAAGATGGCCGTCAACATCCAGCCGGTGAGAGCAACTCCCGGAGAATTTGCGACGGCCGGTGAGGGCGACAACGTGACGCTCGATCCCGCGAACTATGCGCGGTACACGCCGCTCGTGCAGATCATCGGCGCGACGGATTCAAAGCAGGTTACCGCCCTTTACACCCGCTTCTATCCACTCCTTCAGCAGGCGTACGAGAATCTGGGCTACCCCTCCGCCTACTTTAATGACCGCCTGGTCGAAGTGATCGACCATCTCCTCGAGACGCCGGAGGTCAACGGACCGATCAAGCTCGTGCAGCCGCGCGTTTACTTCGAGTTTGCCGATCCCACGCTGGAATCGCGGTCCGCCGGCCAGAAGCTCCTGATCCGCATGGGCAATGAGAACGCGCGGGTCATCAAGGCGAAGCTAAGCGAACTGCGCGCGGAAGTCGCAGCGAAAACACCGACCTGAGGATGCCGCTGGCGTCTTTCTCCCCGACTTTTCCACAGTTCGCCGTCCTTCTTGATTGATGTCAATCATCCAACGGCGTATCCCGCGATTGCTGACACTTCCGTCGAGCTGACGGTGGCACGTGTCGGGAACGGTGGAAAAGTCGGGGAGAAAGACGCCAGCGGGCTTCTCGGTCAGACCCTCTCCTCCCGACTTATCCACATTTCCCCGTCCTTCTTGATTGCATCTGCAGTGCGATGCCGTACTTCGCGAACTGCAACGCTCAATCTCATGATGCGGGTGGTTACGTTTCGGGAAATGTGGGTAAGTCGGGAGGAGAGGGTCTCACGGCCACGTTCCGTTGGACTGCTAGGCGAAGGCGAGGCGGCGGCGGAATTCTCCCTGCAGCAGCCACAGACTGACGCCCGCCTGCAGCGCGACGGTGGCCACGGACAAGTACCAGAAGTGTTCGAGGCGCACCCAGGGCTGCAACGAGAGCCACAGCGCCGGCAACACGAACGTCAGGATTCGTCCGCCGCTGCTAAGGAGCGCAGGCCAGGTGTTGCCGAGTGCCTGGAACATTCCCGAGCATGTGAAGATGATGCCCGTGCCGACGAAATTCCACGACAGGATGCGCAGATACTCCGTGGCGACGGCCAGGACCGCAGGGTCGCTCGAGAAACCGCGCACGAGAAGCTGCGGATTCCAGTGGCAGATCGCCGTGAGCAACGCCATGATCGCCGTGCTGGCGAGGGCCGCGGTGCGGAAGGTCTCCCTGACGCGACCCGCCTGCCGCGCGCCGAAGTTCTGCCCCGCGATCGGTGAGGCTGCGAAGGCGACTGCCATGGCGGGCAGGAAGATCGACTGCATCATGCGTGAACCGACGCCGAATCCAGCCTGCGCCACGGCACCGAAGTCGCGAATGCACCAGTAGATCACGCCGACGATCACGAACATCAACATGAACTCGCCGCCGGCCGGCAGGCCGAGGTTGAACATGCGCTTCCAGGTCTCGAGCTGCGGGTGCCAGGACGCACGATCGAAATACACGTAGTGCTCGAGCTGGATGAAGTACGCGACGAGCAGTGCCACGCCGATCGCGATCGAAATCGAAGTTGCAAGTCCCGCGCCCATCACACCCAGCGGATGCCCGGTGCCCCAGCCCGCGATCAGCACCGGGGCGAGAACGATGTTCAGCGCCAGCGTGACGACTTGCACCGTCATTGTCGGCTTGACGATTCCGGTGCCACGCAGCGCGGATCCCATCGCCACCACTGCGAACTGCAACGCCATGCCGGGAAGGACCCAATGAAGGTAACTCTGGCCGGCCGCCGCCGCCGCGGCATCGGCGCTGATCTCGCGCATATACGAGTCGGCGATCGCATAGCCGATCAGCAGGAGCAGGGCACCACAGAGGGTGGAGAGAAGCAGCGACTGATTGAAGACCAGGTTCGCATCCGCCTGATCCTTGCGGCCCACGGCGTGCGCAATGAGAGTCACTGTGCCGACGCCCAGCATCTGGGTCAGGGCGAGCACGAGGAACATCGCGGTCCCACCGGCGCTGACACCAGCCAGCGCAGTCTCGCCGAGGCCGGCGACGAAGTAGAGGTCGACGAGGTAGTAGAGCGTCTGGATCAGCATGCCGGCGCCGAGAAAGAGCGACATCTGCAGCAGATGTCCGCCGATAGGGCCTTGCGTGAGATCCTTCATGCCAGGTAAGCGGTGACAAGCTTTTTCTGAGTGGTGCCTCAGTCTAGCCGATGGCAATGCTTGCTGTAGTGAGCGATTGGGCAGACGATGAGATGCGCGCATTGGCGAGGTGAGCGATCGATGAGTCGGGCGTTCGTGCGTGAATCGGATGAGGATGCTGAACCGCTTCCGGAGCGGATCATCAGTCCGCACCCGAATCTCGTCACGCCGGCAGGGCTCCGCCAGATCGACGATCAGATCCGCGAGCTCGAAGCCGCGCGCAGGACTGCCCGGCAGGGGACGGACAAATCGACGCTGGCGCGCGTCGCTCGCGACCTGCGCTACTGGAACCAGCGACGCGCCACCGCTCGAGTCGTCGAGCCGCTTGCAACACCGGATGCCGCGAGATTCGGCGTGCGGGTCACCCTTGAACTTGCCGGTGGCACGCAACGCAGGTTCCGGATCGTCGGCGAGGACGAAGCGGATCCCGCGCGCGGGCTCGTGAGCTGGGTGTCGCCGTTCGGTGAAGCGCTGCTAGGTGCGCGACTCGGCGAGAGCGTCCGGTTTCAGGAGAGTGACGCCGAAATCGTGGGACTCGAAACCTGATGACTGTGGATCACGGCGCGGTGTTCGCACGGAATACCGGATAGAGGTCGCGCCGCTCGTCCCATGCAGGATGTCTGCGAAAGAAGAACTCGAGTCGCGCTTCGGGACTCTGCGCAAAGTCCGCATCCTCGGCCAGGCGCCGTTTGAAGTCCGCAGCAGTTGCGGCGTCCTTCGCGAGCATCTCCTCCGCCACCTGTTCGGCCACATAAGGTTCCATGTACTCCTTGGCTTCGAAGGCGGCATTGAAGAATCCCCATGCCGCGAATGAGTCGGTGCTCTGCGGCTCGAGCAGCGCCATGACGAGGCGCGCCTTGGGCTGTCCGACCGGGACGTAGAGCGAGCCCGCCGGCACGTCACGGCGTTCCGATTGCCAGCGACCCTCGAACCTTGCGGTTGTGCGGCCCTCACTGGGTGCCGTGGCAAATGTTGCCCGTGTCGCCCGGAAGGTTTCGACGTCATGGCCTTCGAGCGGCTTGTCAACGAGCGAGAACTCAATCCCGTGGACGGCCAGTCGCTCCGCAACCCACGCCGCGTGCGCACTCGGAATCAAGTAACCGCCGCGCGGCGCCCGCACCGCAGTCTTCACAATCACCGTGTCGCGCAAGGGCACGCGCCAGATCTGAGGTTTCGCGGCGTCGTAGTGCGTGACCGTCCCGCCGGAGATCGCCGAGGGTTTACGTGTGTAGGCGTAGCCTCGAAAGTCGATCGTCCTGAGATTCGGCCCATTGTCGTATTCGAGGGCGACTTCCTCGCCGCCGAGGTGCCGGGCGCGCTCATCCGCTGCCCGGGCCAGTGACATCCACTCACGACCGTGTTGCGCCGTCATCTCCGCGAGATCGACGATGGCATTGCGCGTAATACCCACACGGGTGGCGTAATCCTTCCAGGAATGCGTTTCAATGAGGACGGCATAGCGATTGCGCAATGCCCAGTAACCTGTCGAGAAGCGCGGCGTGTAGGCGCCGACCTTGAATCCGGAAGCCGGATTGTCGGTTTCGACCAGGCTCGGGTAGAAGTCGAGTGGTAGCGAGCCCTGCGCCGTGAGCTTCTCGTTGAGCTCGCGCAACAAGGCACGGCCTGCCGGTTGCAGTTGCGGATCGCCGACATAGATGGGTTCGGCAACGTTGGCGACATCGTGCTCGAACTGCGCGCCATCGGTGACGTGCAGGTCGACGTACAGAATCGGGTCCCACGCATCGAGCAGTCGCAACAGTGCGCGCGTCTCGCGCGCATCGACCTTGGTGTAGTCGCGATTCAGGTTGAGACTCTGCGCGGTGGTGCGCCATCCCATCTGCTCGGGGCCATTCTGGTTGGGTCGATTCCAGCGTCCGAAACGCTCGTGGCCATCGACGCTGAGAACGGGGACGAACACGAGCACGATGGATTCGAGAGCGCGCGGTGTCGCCTTGCCCTCGAGCATCTCGCGCAGCGCAAGGAAGCCGGCGTCCTTGCCATCGATCTCACCGCCGTGAATGCCACCCTGCGCCAGCACCACCGGAATTCCCTTCTTGCGTGCTTCCTGCGGTTCGAGCGCGCCGCTCTTCGTCACGACGAGCGCCAGCATGACGCGTCCTTCGGGAGATCGGCCGAATTCCACGCAGCGCACACTATCCGGCCACGCGTGCGCAAACCCGTCGCACAGGCGTCGGACCTCCTCGTAGCGCCCGGTGCGCCGAAATCCGGACTGTTCAGCGACTGTTTCGAGCATCGTGGCTGCCGCAGTGGTGGTGTGAAGGATCGCGAGGCATATGCAGACCAATGGTCGCTTCATGTTTACCAGAGCAAACGATCGATTGCAGGCACTGTCAGGAGGGACAACAGGATACCAGCGCCCAGCGTCATGTTTGCCACATCGGGCTCGAGCCGATACTGCTCTGCGAGGATCGCCGAGGAGACCATCGGCGCCATCGCGGCCTGCAACACTCCCACGACCAATATCAGGCCTTCGACTCCGGCTGCGCGACCCACCAGATAGACCAGGAACGGCGCCAACGCGATTTTCCAGGCGAGTCCCAGGCTGACCGCGCCCAGCTGGGATCTGCCCAGGCGGAGGCGAAACTGCAGGCCGATGGAAAACAGCGCAAGGGGTGACAGAGTCGCGCCGACTCGGGCAAAGGTACGTTCGAGCTCATCCGGCCAGCCGCCGAGCGTACCGGCGCTGAGCCCAACGAAAAATGCAATGAACGCTGGAAACAGCAACACGCGCCGGATGATGTGGTGCGCCCGCGGGCGACCGCCCGAGTACAGTGTTGCGACGAACACTCCGCCGATGGCGAGTACGATCAGGCAGCCGAGCTGATCCGCGACCACCGCAAGCGCGAGTCCTTCTCTGCCATGAAGCGCTTCGATCAGCGGGTAGCCGGCGAACGCCGTATTGCTCAGGCCAGCTGCCAGCGTGACGGCACCGATTCGCTCCCGCGACCAGCCGAGCCAGGCGCCGATCGCCGCTGCGAGCGCCCACGCGCCGGCAAACACGATCCACATGGCGGCGACGAGAAACCACAGCTGCACATCGGGGCGGAGACCGGGGATGAGCTCCAGCACCAGCGCAGGCAGCGCGATGTAGATCACCCACCAGTTGAGCGCGCTGGCGAGGCCTTGCGGCGGGCTGGCGAAGCGCGCGACCAGGACGCCGAGGACAAAGCAGGCGAACAGCAGGACCAGTGCCGACATCGGCCGCGCTTTCTAGGGCACTACGCCGGCAGCCGCTCAGGCCGGCGACAGCTCGTCGCCCGGGATCCAAACGCCATGAATGCCCGCATTGAGCTTGAATGGCAGCTTCACGGTCGCGATGGGCCCTTCCTCCATATCGTCGGTGTCGATCAGCAGCAGGTCGGACCGACCTTCGAGCATCCGGTTGGTGATGCCAACGAGGTAACCATCACCTTCAGGAGCGCCCTTGCGTCGCGGCACGAAGATGCATTCCTGCAGGCTTGAGGAATCGCCGACGAAGAACGTCGAGGCCTCATGCGTCTGCTGGTCGAAACGCGTGTAGCAGTTGTTGGGGCGATAGGGCACGCCGGCCAGCCTCGGATCGACCGGGCGCGCGAGATCGAGCGTCGGCATGAAGCCGTATCGATAATGAGCTGTGTGATACCGATCGTCCTGGCGAGGCAATACTCCGATGTGCGGGAACAGGGCTTCCATGTCGTAGTCCGGCGATTTCTTCGAGAGATCCACCGACAGGCGCGTCAGGCGGCCCATCGAGCCTACGGGATCGAACGGCTCGCCGCGCAGATTCGGAAAAAACGGAAACTGGTTCTTGTGCGCCATGTCCATGTCGACGAAGACGCGATCGCCGTCAGAGAAAGCACCCATGACGTGGGTGGCGCAACGCTCGGGCCCCTTGAACCAGCGCAAGTCCTTGCCGTCGCCGCCGCGGCGCATGATGCCGAACCACGTCTGCAGGCTCGAATCCCACGCAAAGTGCACTCCGCCCTTGAGCATCTGCTCGACGTTCGTCGCCATCGGCAGCACGAGGAAAGCGACGTACCTGTCGGTCACGGCGAAGTCGTGCAGCATCCCGGCGTATGGCACCTTGATCCAGGCTTCCCAGGTGATCTCGCCCTTGGGGCTGATCGCATAGACCGCAACGTCGGTCGTGGCTTCTCCTTTCGCCTCGTAACCGAAGCCGAGCATTTCGCCCGTCTGCGAGTCGATCTTGGGATGAGCGGTGAAGGTCAGGCTCTTGAGCTTGCCGTTGAACGTGTAGTAGTCATCGAGGGTCTCGAGCGTGCGCGGGTCCATCAACACCGGCGGGCTGTCCTCCTTGAGCGCAAAGAACTTGCCGGCATGGAAGAAGACATTGGTGTTGGCTGTGCCGCGACTGAGCTTGCTGACGCTGGGTTCATCCGAGTGTGGATTGCGATAGGTGCCGAACAGCGCGCGGCGCGCGGCGGCCTGCGCCTTGAAGCGCTGCGTGCGGACGTAACGCGAGCGGAAGTCCACGTGCCCATTGGAGAAGCGGAACATGCCAACGTGGCCTTCGCCGTCGAAGGGAATGTTCGGCATGAACGGCCGGTATTGAAAATCCGGGCCGACGCGGTAGAACGCGCCGTCGAGATCGGCAGGGATCTGACCCTCGACCTCGCAATCCTGGATGTCACACTCCGCCCGGAACGAATCGAAGGGTGCTCCCAGCGTGTTGGTGCGCATGGGGCTCGCGGCGGGTTGCGTTTCAGCGGCCATTGCGGCACCGCCCGCGACTACGCCCGCGCCCGCCACCGCGCCCACTGTGCCCATGAAAGTGCGCCGATCCATCGATGCACTGGATCGATCCTGCTCGGCCTTGTCGTTCATGACTGTTTCCACCAGCGGCCAGTGACGGGATGCGGATAATGAAAGGCCAGCACATCGGTGTCCGGCCAAAGCACGGGTACGGGCGCCATCAGTTCATCGGGTCCCAGCGGATTCCTGGGGTAGGTCTCGCTGAAGAAGGGTACGAACTTGACTGGCGTATGCGCCCAACCCTCCTCGAACCTGGCATGCCACACGGGGCGGTAATTGAGGACCTTGATCTTCCACACGCCCCCGTCCTTGATGTATTCGTTCTCGTAAAGGCCGCCCTCCCACCATTGGCGCAATACGTTCGCGCCTTCACCTGCCTTGACGACGCTGTCGTGCCGGCCCGCCTGCATGAAACAGCGAAAGCGTCCCTTGGCCGTCTTGCGATCCGGCGCGACATCCACCACGTCCTGCAACTGCGGGTGATCCAGCAGGAATCCGGGCACGGGCCCATTCTTTCCGCCCGTGAAGGTGGCCCGGAACGTATCGCAGTACAGGCGCTTGATACCGGCTTTTCCCTTGAAGATGCCGCCCATGAAGCGGACTTCACCGTCCTCGGCGAACAGGTCCACGGTCTCATCGTACAGGCACTTGTCGATGTAATAGCCGTAGGCGTGATGGAGCCGGCGGATCGCGTGCGTGTCCTCGAGAATCCCGACCTGGTTCGAAAGTTGCGCCAGTTGTTTCTCGAGTTCGGCCAGGCGGTCGTCAGCGCCCTTGGCTGGTGACGCCGCGTCATCAGCGGACGCGACGGTTGTCGCGGTGCCCAAGGCGAGCGCGGTCGCGGAGATCAGGCCGGATTGCTCCAGAAAGCTGCGTCGATCGACAGTCATCGTGGCGTTCCCCTGGGTGTTCTGCTCTCGAAGGCTTGCGAGGGTAACGTCCCAATGCGATCCGGGGTAGTGGGACAGCGCGGCTTGCCCACGGTCGCCGTGGTGTGAAAGAGTTCGGGATCGAAGGGGAGGGGTTCGCAATGACACATCAAGATCCGGTGCGTCGCCGGGATTTTCTCAAGACCACCGGTGTGCTGACGGGCTTGTTGGCGGCGGGCAGTCCGTGGGCGCTGCTCGCGCCAAGTCGCGCGTGGGCCGTTGACTTGGCGGCATTCACGAGTTCCGAGGGTGAGGCGCTGATGGCGATGGCGCGGACCATCGCTCCTCACGACAAGCTCGAGGATGCGGCCTACGCAATTGTCATCCAGGCGGTCGATGGCGAGGCGGGCAGGGACGCGAATCTGCTAAAGCTCTTCCGCGACGGCGTTGCGAGTCTCGGTTCTGCGTTCGCCGGGGCTTCGGAAACCGAACGCGTCGAGTGGCTCGGCAAGATCGAGTCCGGCGCATTCTTTCAGACGATGCGCGTCAAGACATTGCAGTTCCTCTATTCGACGCCGATGGCTTACGCCCATTTCGGTTACGAGGGCGAAGCGTTCTCCAAGGGCGGCTATCTCTATCGCGGGTTCAACGATCTGCGCTGGCTGCCCGAAGTGCCGCTCGCGGACAGCGGGCCCGTGCCGGTGTCGGGCTGAGCGGGGCGGGCGGCGCAATGGCTGGCTTCGATCTCAACGATGACGGCGTGGTCGTGATCATCGGCTCCGGTGCGGGTGGCGGCACGCTCGCTCATGAGCTGACGCGGCGTGGCATCAAGGTCGTGCTGCTCGAAGCCGGCGCGCGTCAGTCGGTCGCCACCTTCACGCAGGTTCCGGGTGATGCCTTCGTGCAGCTGTCCTGGCTCGATCCCCGCACTCAGTCGGGCACATGGAGCGTTGCGCGCGAGTTTCCCACGCTGCCGTCGTGGACCTGCAAGACCGTCGGAGGTACGACAGTTCACTGGACTGCCACCACGCCGCGCATTCGCGAGTGGGAGGTCAGAGCGCGTACGGTTTACGGCGATATTCCGGGCACGTCGCTGATCGACTGGCCCATCAAGTTCGCCGAGCTCAAGAACTACTACAACCTCGCCGAGCGTCGGCTCGGAGTTACGCGGCGCAATGGCATTCCAGGCCTGCCGGCGTCGAACAATTTCAAGGTGATGTACGCCGGCGCGAAGAAGCTGGGCTACAAGCGCGTGCACACCAACTATCTTGCAATCAATCCGCGCGCACGGGACGGCCGGGGATTCTGCATCCAGCAGGGATTCTGTCTGCAGGGCTGCACCACGATGGCCAAGTGGAGCACGCTGTACGCGGAGATCCCGCGTGCCGAAGCCACCGGCAACCTCGATCTGCGCACCCAGTCGATGGCGACGCGCATCGAGCACGGCGAGGATGGGCGGGTCAACGGCGTCGTCTATCGCGACGCGCAGGGTCAGGAGCAGCGCCAGAAAGCGCGTATCGTTTGCGTCGCAGGCAACGCGATCGAGACCGCGCGCCTATTGCTGTCGTCTGCGTCGGGGAAATTTCCGCAGGGGCTGGCGAATTCGTCCGATCAGGTCGGGCGCAATTACATGCACCACGTCAGCGCTTTCGTATGGGGCATTTTCAACCAACCGGTCCATTTCTGGCGCGGCGCGGTGCTCGCGGGCGTGATCGAAGATGAGACGCTTAACGAGCCGAAGCGCGGCTTCGTGAGCGGATATCACCTCGAGCTCGCATCCATGGATCTGCCGACGATTCCGCTCGTTGGCCTGCCCTATGGATGGGGCCGCGACTTTGCGTCGATCATGGAAGATTACCGTAATTTCGCTGGCATGCTGGTTTTGGGCGAGGACATGCCGCAGTCCGGCAATCGGATCACTCTCGATGCAGACGTCAAGGACGCCAACGGCCTGCCGGTGGCACACGTGCACGTGGACGACCACCCGAACGATGCGGCGCTCCGCAAGCATGCACAGGACCAGGGGGTGAAGCTGTACGAGGCGCTCGACGCCAAGCGCGTGATCCGCGGCAATACGACGCCCGCGGCGCACAACATGGGCACCGCGCGCATGAGCGCTGACCCCCGCGACGGCGTGACCAACGCGTGGGGTCAGACGCACGACATCAAGAACTTGTTCGTGTCCGACGGCAGCGTGTTCAGCACCTCGGGCTCCGCCAATCCGACGCTGACGATCGTCGCGCTGGTCTTGCGACAGGCGGAATACATCAGCCGCCAGATGTCCGCCCGCGCAATTTGACCCCACTTCGGGGCACTCTCGCGCTGGCGTGGGGAGGGAGGTGCCGTCGCAGAACGACAAGTGAGTTTCGCAGGGACAGGTCCGACGGGAAAGGCCGGGCGGCAACCCGACTTCACGTGGGCGGAATGTTGATCTCGATCTTGATGCCGTTCGGGTCGTAGAGAAACAGCTGCCGCAGGCTGATGCCGGGAACTTCGTTGAGATGGGCGCTGATGCCGCGACCAGCGCGCCTGCAATCAGCGGCCACTCGACCAACGAAAAGACGGTTTGAATTTCCGATCCTTGGGGATCAGCGGAGCCCCTTTGAATCGTCGCAAACCATTAATATTTTGGTATTACGTACTGAGCGCATATAGTGGTAAACCACAATATCACGACGTATTTACCACGGTTCCGCGCAAGCAGCGGCGGATGATAAGAAGAAGAGCGTAAGGGAGCGCACCTCTGAAGACCTTCAGGATGCGAGTTGGATGATTCCGGTTAACACACGTATTTGGGGCTCATCGATGCGGGCGGCTGGCCGACGCCGTCGTGCGCATCAGATCGACAACGAGCGAGGCCGCCATGATTAGCTCATTCCTGCGTTCGGTATCGATCTTCATCGCCGCCCTGGTGGTGATTGGCTGCAGCGGCGACACCGGGTCGGCCGGCCCACAGGGCCCACAGGGCCCGCAGGGTCCATCGGGGCCTCCGGGGTCCAACGCCGGCCCGGTCAACACCATCCCGAGCAATGCGACACCGGCCAGCGATGCGGCCGCCGCCACATGGGCGGCGCTCGCGCTACGCGTTACCGTCACGGACGTCAGCATCAGCAGCCCGGCCGTCGTCAATTTCACCGTGACGGATGACACCGGAACGCCGGTGACGGGCCTGGGCAATACCTCGAGGAGCAGCACGGCCACCGTCGCCGGCCTGACCAACCTGTCATTTTCGCTGGCGAAGCTGGTGCCGGGCGCCAACGGCGACCCAAGCCAGTGGGTCAGCTACATGGTCACGACCGTACCAACGACAACCGCTGCTTCGGCGCCGACGCGCCCGACGACCGACAACACCGGGACGCTCGTCGACAACGGCGACGGCACCTACACCTACACCTTCTACCGCGACGTCCCCCAGATCAAGTCCCAGGTCGACGCGATGACCGTCAGCGGAGCCAACAACAAGGCCGACCTCGGTGACCTGACCTACGCTCCGAGCCTGGTGCACCGGCTGACGATCCAGCTGTCCGGCAATGCCCCAGGTACCGGGACCAACACGCCGAATGCCGTCGAGGTTGCGGGCTTCCCCGGCGTGCCACTGACCCAGGCCGTCGATGTCATCTACGACTTCGTCCCCGCGACCGGGCAACCGGCGGCGAACTCCGGCCGCGACATCGTCGCCACCCAGAAGTGCAACGAGTGTCACCGGAGACTCGGCGGCATTCCCGGCGACAACCCGGAGAGTTCGGGGGCCGGATTCCACGGCGGTAACCGGAACGAAGCCCGGTATTGCGTCGTGTGCCACACCGAGCAGCGCAAGTACGGGCGCACCGAGGCCACGATCGACTCCGGCACGCTCACCTTCACCAGCGCCAGCACCTACGTGGTGGATGGCCGCGCGATTGGGAACCTGCCCAACCACATCCACCACATTCATATGGGCAAGCACCTGGCCAAGAAGAGCTACAACTACGGTGGCGTGCTGTACAACGAGGTGCTGTTCCCGCAGGACCTGCGCAACTGCACCAAGTGCCACGACGGCTCGGCTACCTCGACGGCCCAGACCGCGCAGGGCGACAACTGGAAGAACGCACCCAGCCGGCGGGCCTGCGGTGGGTGCCATGACGGCATCAATTTTGCGACCGGCATGGGCGTGACTACTGCTGACGCGCTCAAGGGGCTCACCTCGACGACCAGCTTCAACGGCTTCGCGCACGGCGGCCAATCTCAGGCCGACGACTCGCAATGCACGACCTGCCACACGCCGGGCAATATCGACGTCGTCCACCTTCCGATCACGCCGCCGAACCCGGAAAACTCACTCGACGTGCCGCTGCAGCAAGGCGAAACCACCGGCAACAGCAACACCAACGCGGCCTGGATCGCTTCGAACACATCGCGCCTGCCGGCAGGGTCGATCAAGATCACCTACGACATCAAGAGTGTCTCCAGGGATGCCAACAAGCGGCCGGTGATGGTGTTCCGCATCCTGCAAAACGGGGCCCGGCAGGACTTCAAGGCTTTCGTTCCCAACCCCGCGGACCCCGTGGCCGCGCAGGCTTCACAGGAGATGTTGGATAACTTCATGGGCTCGCCGAGCGCGTACTTCGTCTTCGCGGTACCGCAGGATGGCATCGCCGCTCCGGCCGATTTCAACGCCACCGCTTCGGGCTACCTGCGCAGTATCTGGAACGGCGCGGCGTCCGGCAGTGGGGCCGGAACGATGACCGGGCCTGACACGGACGGCTACTACACCGTCACGCTCACCGGAGTGACGATCCCCGATAACGCGGTGATGCTGACCGGCGGCGTGGGGTATTCGTACAACGCGAGGACCAGCCTGCCGCTGACGCAGACCAACCTTGCCGACTACCCGGTCACGGCGTCGACGTTGCCGGTATCGGCGGTGGTGCCGATATCATCGCCCGAGTTGCTCGATCCGCGCATGGCCAACAGGCGCGGGGGTCTCATCGTCATTGCACCCAACGCGCAGAAGGTCGCGACCGGCTACACCGGGCGACGGCCGATCGTCGAGGATGCGCGCTGCAACAAGTGCCACCAGGAGCTCGGCACCTTCACCGAAGAGGCCTTCCACGGTGGACAGCGCAATGACGGGTCGACCTGTGCGTGGTGTCATACGCCGAACCGCACCAGCAGCGGCTGGTCGGCGGATTCCACGAGCTACATCCATATGATCCACGCGGGGGCCAAGCGGGAAGTGCCGTTCACCTGGCACGCTTCGAGCACGACCGAGTCGTTCGCCGATATCAAGTTCCCGGGCGTACTGAGTGAGTGCGAGACCTGCCACCTGCCCGGCACCTATGGCTTCAGTGCCGCGCCCTCGGCCAGTGCGCTGCCCAACCGCCTTTACAGGACGGTAGCCACAGGTCTCTTCAACGGCACCGCTGGCACATTGACGACCGGGTGTACGGTCACGGCAATCAACGATTGCCTGCAAACGGCCGTCGGCGTGTTCTCGTTGTACCCCGGGCCGGAAGTGATCAAGGACAACTTGACCAGCTACGGCTCCGGCTTCAGTGTGGCCGCTGCCACAGGCGTGCCGACCAACGCGGCAGGCACGACGCTCGTGAACTCGCCGATCGCGACGCAGTGCTTCGCCTGCCATGACTCGATACTTGCCAGGGCGCATATCGAGGTCAACGGCGGTTCGATCTATGCGCCGCGCACCACGGCACTGGGAACGATCGAAACCTGCATGGTTTGCCACGATGCTGGCCGCATCGCCGACATCGAGGTGATGCACGCGAAGTAGCCGATCGTGCAGATCCGGGTCAGGCTGACGGTGCTGATCGCGTTGGTGACCTTGTCGCTGGCCGGGGGCGTGTCCGCAGGCCAGGACAAGGTCGCGGCTGCGCCGCCGGGCCAGCATAAGGCGGCGGCGCAGCCGACGCTGATCGACATCAACAGCGCCAGTCCGGCCCAGCTGAAGACGCTGCCGGGAATCGGGACTGCCGAAGCAGAACGGATCGTCGCTGGCAGGCCGTACCTGAGCAAGGCCAGCCTGGTCACGGGCCACATCATTCCAGCCGGTGTCTACCAGGCGATTCGCCACCGGATCATCGCGATACAGCGCACCACGTCTGGGCACCCGGCTATGGCCCCACACGCAATCACCCGGCGCTCGATCTAATCAACCGGTTCGAAGCTGCGCGTCTCACAGGGAGGGGATCACTCCCCTCCCTGCGAGCCCGCTCGGCCGAGGCAGCACCGGGAGTTGAGCGATTGATCATCCGCGCGGAATGTTGATCTCGATCTTGATGCCGTTCGGGTCGTAGAGAAACAGCTGCCGCAGGCCGTTGCCCGGGACTTCGTTGAGATGCGCGACGATGCCGTTTCGCTCGAGGCGCCCGCGCACCTCGTCGTAGTCGACTGCGTTGAAAGCGATGTGGTCGAGCGAGCCGGTGCCCGGCGCGGGGCTCGTCACCGGAATCCCGAGCGTCGCGGAGTGCTCCGTGTACGACTTCCATTCGCCGATGTGAATCACGGGCGTCTCGCCCAGATAGAGCCAGTAACCCGCGAAGTGGAGCGGGGGTCGCGGGCCAACGCGCATGCCCAGCGCCTCGCAATAGAAAGCGCGCGTGCCGTCGATGTCGTCGGTCAAGACGAGGTAGTGCTCCATCTTCGTCAATGGCATCGGCGCGGCTCCAGCTTCAAAGTGCGAGCAGGTGGTTGACGAGCTCGTCAGGGCGTGAAAAGAACGGCGAATGGTCGGTGTCCATCGAGATCACCTTGCGACGAGGCAGCATCGTATTCATCATTCTTGCGGGCCAGCGCGACGAGCGCATGATCCGTTAGGTCCACGAGCAGCGCGCGCGAGCGCCGCGCCCGCGGTGCTGCCGCACCCGCGGCCTGAACAGCAAGCAGCTCGGCGATGGTCCCAGGCACGACTCACTCTTTATTCGAACGCAGAAATCGCTCCACTCAATGATTGCATCTGCTCACCGAATAATGCACCGGACCAGGCCAGAGTTCCCCGGCATCCTCGATGCGCGCAATCGGGTTCTAGTACCGGATGGGCGCCGTATCCACGATGCGCGCGGAGTCGACCTTGAATCGCACTCCGGTAAGCTGCTGCTGCGTCATCGCTCCGCCACCGGCATCGACCGCCAGGCGTTCCCCGGGTTTGATG
>Ga0180094_1000058_pt1 | contig 26904 bp, 24 predicted proteins | sample EasRivT47_16_1Da_FD_121786 | JGI IMG/M metagenome (GOLD analysis project Ga0180094, IMG submission 121786) | Soil microbial communities from meander-bound floodplain in the East River, Colorado, USA - East River metaG ERMLIBT47_16_1Da | ecosystem: Environmental > Terrestrial > Soil > Floodplain ... | reverse complement strand
CCGTACACACCCAGGAACAGCAGTCGAATGGGCGTGAACCGGAGGTCCCCATCGAGGCCGAGCCGGTAAAACGTCTGGTCGGCACGGCCGCTCCCTCGGATCGTCGCCCCGGTGCTCGTTCGCTGAAAGTCCGTCGGCGCCGTGCCCCAGTAGCCGAGCGCTCCGATCCGTTGCCCTCCCACACTCTGGCTCACGCGGGCGAAGTAATCAAACGCCGTGTCGTTGTCCGCGTGGCCGTTGGTGCCGTTGATCACCGCGACCGCGTACCGGAGTCCCCACGGGCTGTACCCCATCAACTCCGCGCCGAGCTGGCGCTCGCCCCAGTTGAGGGTGCTGTCCTCTTCATCCGCCGCCGCGCTGCCTTCGGGGACGTGGCCGTAGATCGAATAGCGGGAGAACGTCAGACGTCGGGAGCTGGATGCCGGCACATCCAGCTCAAAGCTCCCGAGCTTGAGGTTCAGCAGCGGGTTCCCGGCCAGCGAATTGAAACGCACCCAGGCGGATTGGAGTTCTCCTTGCTGTCCGCCTGGCTCCCCCGACGTGAACACGACCGTGGCGGGTTCGGCCAGCGACACGTTGGCGACCGCCGGCCGATAAGCGATGTAGAAGTTCAGATCCTTCGCCAACAGTCCTCCCCACGTCAGGTCCAGGCGGTCGATTCCAAACGTGCGGGTCTTGACCTTCGCCTCGCCGGCGTCCGTGCTCTGATGATCCAACGAGCGTATCCGATAGCCGAGGATCGTTCTGAGACTGATCGGCCAGTACGCGGGGGCGAGATCTTCGGGGTCTTCTTTCGCCGCCTGGCCCTGCAGTTCCTCGGGCAGACTCGCCTCCAACCCCGCGATCGAATAGCCGTGATCTCGGAACGTGTCGCCGACATCGTTCAGCGCCGGAGCTATCGTGTGGCAGTGGCTACAGTCCATGTCGAACTTTCGTGTAAAGGCGGGAACGGCCCAGGCCTCGTGAGCCAGCCACCCCACAACACTGACAGCCAGCACTCCGGCCCATACCACGGTCCGTCCACGCATCGAGTTCGCCTCCTTGCGAACGGTACGACGAGGAACTACCGGCTTGCGGTCCAGGTCCCGACCACGATCATGAACACCGTGATCGGCGGCGCGTGTCAGCTCCGCACCACATTGGCGCGCCACCCTCAATGGTGGTGGGCCGGTGCGTCCCCGTGCTCGTGCTTGTCCTCGTGCTCGTGCGCGGAGGCCGCCTTCTGTCCCTCGTCCAGACGATTGATAAACTCCAGCAAGGTATTGACCGCGTGTTTGTGCTCGTCGCGAATGTGCCCCAACACGTGGACCACATCGTCGACCCCGGGGAAGTCCTCGCCGGCGATCACTGGAATCTGGGCCTCGTATTTCGTGATCAGCTTGAGTTCCTCGATCAGGTCGTCTCGGAGATCGGCGACTGCCTTGTCCTGATCGCTCCGCACTCCGTGGGCGTGGCCGTTGCTATGCGTATTACACATACTCTGGTTCCTCCTGTTCTTGGTATACAGGGGTCCGATACGTTGAACCCCTACGTCCTTCCGATTGACAATTCACCGCGGTTGAACCCCCATAAACACCAGATTCGGCCAGTGTGTGGTGTAATCTACCCGAGTCACACTCCCCGGCTCGATGACCAACCGCTTCCCGTACTCCGGGGGACACCCGAGGGCCGATCCGACCGCCGCCCGGATGGAGCCGACATGGGCGACCAACACCACCACCCCGCCGGGATGTCGGGCCATGAGGGACGACACAGCCGTCTCGATGCGACGGCCAAAATCGAGCAACGACTCGCCTCCGGGCGGAACAAACGACACGGGGTCCCGCTTCCACCGCTGCCACCCTTCTCCGTTCTCACGCCGGATGTCCTCGACCAGCCGACCATTCCACTGCCCCACGCTTCGCTCGCCGAGGTCGGCGACGGCCACGGCTTCCACGCCCACGGCGCGTTCGATCGGACGGGCGGTCCCCCGCGTCCGTGCGGATGGGCTCACGTACAATCCGTCAACCCGGAGCCCTTGATCCGCGAACCACCGGCCCAATGCCTCTGCCTGCGCCATCCCTTCGGCGTTGAGCGACGGTCCCTCGCCGTCGTCGTAGAACCGGTCCGGATCCTGATCAGTCGCCCCATGACGGCACAGCAAGACGGTCGCCAAAAGCGCTTTGACCGCGCGCATCTGCGCGCGGTCACCATCCGCCTTCTCGAACGGTTGGCCGCTCATCACCGGTCGAGACACCCCTCCACCTGTCGTCATCGGAAAACGGTCATATCCGTTGCCGCATGAAGAGCCACATCGACCACCCGAGCGCGGCGGCCGAGAACGCAGCCACCACCGCCATCGCGAGCCAGAAGTCCCCGTCCCACCGCTGGCCCGCGAGGATGGTCCGCGCCACTTCGACCGCGTAATGCACGGGGTTCACCGAAGCCAGAGCCGCGATCCACGGAGGCATAAAACTCTTCGAAATGAACGCCGAGGTGAGAAACATCAGCGGAAGGGTCATCAGATTGCCCGCCATGACCAACGGCTCTTCCCGGCGCAGCTTGAGCGCAATCGCGTTGGAGAGGCTCGCGAACCCCAGCCCCATGCCGAAGACCGCCCCCAAGAGCAGGAGCAGGCCGCCCCCGCTCGGACGGATCTGAGCACCCATCGCCATCGCCACCGATAAAATGATACCGACCTGTAACACCACCAGCACGCTGTTGTGCAGCACCCGGCTGAGCACGATCGCCGGGCGATGCACGGCGGTGACCATCATTTTCTCCACGGTCCCGGAGGTGATTTCTCGGAGCAGATTGACCCCCGCCCAAGACGAACCGAACAACGCGGTCATGACCACGATCCCCGGCGTCAAAAACGCGAGATAGCTCTCCGACTCGCCCCCGCCCATTTTCGCGAAGCGCGAAAACAACTGACCGAAAATCACGAGCCAGATCAGCGGCTGGACCAACCCGAACAGCGTCCACATCGGCATCCGCAGCGTGATCCTCGCATATTTCAGGAAGAGGTACCAGGTATCGGCGACCGCGTCCACGGTTAGTCCTTCTCCGTCCAACCTTGGCGAGACCACGCGGTATCGGAGGGTGCCCCATCGCGACCATCCTTCGAGGCCGCCGGCCATTCGCGGCGCTGACCGCCGGCCGCTTTCGGCCATTCCGAGCCGTTCCATCCCCCAGATGCGTCCTTCGTCTCGGTCGTGTCCGCCGAGCCCGACGGCTGGTCGGGGCTTGACCAAGCGGGTGACCCGTTGTTGGCCGAACCAGAGGGGTCTGGGGCTTGCGATTCCGATGCTCCCGGCTTTTTCCACCCAGACGACGCGTTCTGCCACTTCGTCCACCACGCCCCGCCACCTCCGGTCGACTCCCCGACGGCGAACGCCTTCCCGGTATGCTTGAGGAACACATCATCCAGGCTCGGCCGCGACACGGTGATCGAGCGAACCCCCGCGCCGACCGCGTCGAGCGCGGGCAAGAGCTTGGGCAACGCTTCCCGGCCTTCCTTGACGACGACGTGCAAGCTCTCGCCTTCGGCGATCACGTCCACGACCAGCGGATGGCTCCGCAGCGCCTGCCACACCGCGGCCCCGGGCACTCCCGATTCGAAACTCAATTTGATCGCATCGCCCCCCACGCCGTCTTTGAGCGCCTCGGGCGTCCCCACCGCCTTCACCCCGCCCTGATCGAGAATCGCGACACGGTGGGCCAGCTTATCCGCCTCTTCCAAATAGTGTGTGGTCAGGAAAATCGTCATCCCGTGGGTGGCGTTGAGCCGACGAATATAGTCCCACAGCGCCTGCCGCGACTGGAGGTCCAACCCTAAGGTCGGTTCGTCGAGAAACACCACCCGAGGGCGGTGCAACAACGCGGTCGCGATGTCCAGCTTGCGCTTGGTGCCCCCGGAGTACGATGAGACGAGTTGATCCGCGACCCGCGACAGGTCGAACAACTCGAGGAGCTCCTCGGTCCGTTCCTGGATAACGCGCCGGTCCAGGTGATACAGACGGCCCTGCAAAACCAAGTTTTCGCGTCCGGTCAAGAAATAATCGACGCCGGCTTCCTGCGCCACGTACCCGATCACGCGCCGGACCGCCGCTCCCTCGCGGACCACGTCGAACCCAGCCACCGACGCGGTGCCCGAGGAGGGCCGGCTCAGCGTCGTCAGGATTTTGATCGCAGACGTCTTCCCGGCGCCGTTTGGCCCCAGAAACCCGAAGATCTCGCCTTCCGGGACCGACAGGTCAATGGCCCCCAGCGCAGTGTGACCGCCTGGGTAGACCTTCGTCAGCCCCGAGGCCTCGATGATCGACGCGGGCATGGTGTTACCGCTCCGCACGAGCGCGGCCGTTGCGCGGGGCCGCGATGAACGTGCCGGATTTGCCCCCCGTCTTCTTCAGGAGCCCCACCTCCCCGAACGTCATGCCTTTATCGATCGCCTTGCACATGTCGTAAATCGTCAGGAGCGCGATCGACACGGCGGTCAGGGCCTCCATCTCGACGCCCGTCTGCCCCCTGACCTTGACGGTTGCGGTCACCGAGATGGCACATTGACCGTCGGCGTTCGGTTCGGGATGTTCGGCGAACGCGATATCCACACCGGTGAGCAGCAGCGGATGGCACATCGGGACCAGGTCCGACGTTCGCTTGGCCCCCATAATGCCGGCCACCTGGGCCACGCCGAGCACATCACCCTTCTTGATCTGACCCGCTCGGATGCGCTCAAACGTCGCCGGCAGCATGTACACCGTCCCTTGCGCGACCGCGGTGCGATCGGTGTCGGATTTTGCGCTCACGTCGACCATCCATGCCCGTCCATCGGCGTTAAAGTGGGTCAAGTCACTCTCTGCCATGTTCCGCTCCTTCTCCTGACACCCGGTGATTTGATTCGGCGCTCAACTGGTCGGTCCAGGCTTTACTTTGCAAGTCATATACCGTACGCTGCAGCTTCTCTTGAGTTACATGGCCAACGGGTTCGTAGGGATTATACCGGTTGGCAGACTGGTTTATTCGATCATCATGGGAGTCAGTTCGTCGAGTTATATCAGGGGGTGCCGGCGAAGTCAACGCGTGGAGCGCCGCGACCCATCCCCGATAGCAGGAGAAAGACGGAAGTGTTTTTCCCTTTTTCCTCGGACGAAGTGCATCTCCGAATAGACTGAGTTGTCAGGTCTTGAAAACTCTAGTGTTTTTTCATGGCACCTGATTTGCTTAATCTGTTTCCCGATTAGGACTGAGGGTACTGCTTTATGGTCACGATTCGATTTTTCGCCGTGCTCAAGAAGCTTCTTGATCGAGATTCTATGCACATCCAGCTCACCGGTCCCGCGACTCTGAAGACTCTGCTCGATCGGATCGAGAGCGAGATCCCGTCGATTCGGTCGGTCATCAAAGAGGGCCGGACACTGATCGCAGTCAATCAAGAAATCGCGCAAGACGAGACCGTGGTCTCCGATGGTGATGAGGTGGCGTTTCTTCCCCCGTTTGCGGGCGGTCAACATTAACCCAGGGTGAGGTGCAGAATGGTCCCGAAGGAAACCGGCTCTATTCTGGAGTGGATCAGAATTCAAGAAGAGGATTTTTCGGTCGAGGAAGAAACCAACCGGATCAAGGAGCGATCGAAACGGATTGGTGGTATCGTGACGTTCCTCGGAACGGCTCGTGATTTTTCTAAAGGCAAGGACATCAACCGAATCGATTTTGAGTATTATCCCGGCATGGCGGAAAAGAAATTGAACGAGATCCGCGAGCGGGCCCTCCAGGATTACGACGTCATCGAAGTCAGCATTCTCCACCGGGTCGGACGTATCGAAACGGGAGAGAACATCGTGCTGATCCTCGTGGCAGCGGAACATCGTAAAGACGCATTTCGGGCGTGCGAGTGGTGTATCGATGAACTCAAGCGTATTACGCCGATCTGGAAGCGCGAAGAGACCACCCAAGGGGAAGTCTGGGTGGTCGAGCACCCATAAACGGCTTATTGACCAGCGAAACCGCGACGGTTTCCGGTCCTTGGCGAGGGAGGTGACATGATCGAGAAAGGGGTAGACCAGTTGAAAGTGGTCGAGCAGTCCGAGCAGGAGTTTTCGATCTTAAAGGATAACTTCAACCGCAAGATCAGTTATATGCGGATCTCGATCACCGACCGCTGCAATCTCCGGTGCACCTACTGCATGCCGGCCTGGGGATTTGAGTGGATGGATCGGAACAGCTTGTTGACCTACGACGAGATCCTTCGGCTGGTTCGCGTCGCCGCCAGGCGGGGTCTGTACAAGGTGCGGATCACCGGGGGCGAGCCGCTCGTGCGTGACGGTGTCGTCGATTTCGTGGCTGGCGTCAAGGCGACTCCGGGGATCACGGAAATTGCCCTCACGACCAACGCGGTCCTGCTGAAGAAGTACGCCCAAGGTCTCAAGGACGCCGGCTTGCAGCGGGTTAACATCAGCCTGGACTCGCTGGACCCGAAGAAGTTCGAGGAAGTCACTCGCGGGCATGTGTTCTGGAAGGTGTGGGAAGGCATCGAGGAAGCCGAGCGGGTCGGGTTTGACCCTATCAAAATCAACGTCGTGCTCCAAAACGGCGTGAACGATATGGAAGCGGTCGATTTCGCCAAAATGACGATCGAGAAACCTTACGACATTCGCTTCATCGAGTACATGCCCGTGAATGACTACGAGGACTGGAAGAGCAAATATATTCCAGTCGCCGAGATCAAAGAGAGGATTTCCAAGGAGCTCGGTGAATTGATCCCGGTGGTGGAAACCGAGTCGGCGGGTCCCGCGAAGAACTATCGCTTGGACGGCGCGAAGGGCGGCGTGGGGTTCATCACGGCCATCAGTGACAATCACTTCTGCGAGAAGTGCAACCGCGTCCGCCTGACCGCCGATGGGAAGATTCGGCCGTGCCTCTTCTCCGCCATCGAAGTCGACTTCCTCGAAGCGCTCCGCGCCAATTGTAGCGACGACGAACTCGATTCTCTCTTTGACCAAGTCCTGGGTATCAAACCGCAAGCCCATGATTTGGACAAGTTTTCCGAAGAGAAAATGCTCAAGGCCATGGTCAACATCGGCGGCTGACTCTCACCCATCCCATCGTCATCCGAAGCCCCCGGCTCCCGGGGGCTTTTTTTTCTTCTGCTCCTTTCGAAATTCCGACTTGACAATAGTTCTCTATGTCTGATACTTTCCGAAAGTGATACCTCTCTTCCCAAAAACCCCCAACACATGACCAAATGTGTAATTTGTTGACCGTCAATCTGAAGGCATGATCGACGAATCACAGGGGAGCGTGGCCGTCCTGGCCGATGACGAGCTGACTGGGGTCCTACACAGTATCCTGAGCCCGCTCGGCATCAGCGTGTCTCGGGCCAGCGATGAATCGGATCTGATCCAGCAAGTGCGCCACACCCACCCAGTGGTTGCCGTCATCCACTCCTCCCAAGAGGCCACGGCACTGCCGGAGCTTTGCGCCACGCTTCATCGCCTTCAGTCAAATCTCGCCAGTCTCATTATCCTGCGTCCTGAACATGCCCCGCTCCAGAAGGTCCTTACGGGATTCCCCAGGCTGAAGGTCCTCGTCGAACCCCTTGACCTGAGTCTTTTGCATCAGCGCCTGACGGAGTCCACGGGAGTCTCGCCGTTGGAGCGCGCGCTCACCCACGATGAGCTCCGTAACCAAAGTGATTATGGTCATCTCCTTTGTCTCAGCCCCAAGATGAAGGAGATCATGGTCATCATCAATCAGGTGGCGCCGACAAATATCAAAGTGCTGATTCGAGGGGAAAGCGGAACGGGGAAAGAGCTCGTGGCACGAACTCTGTATGCTCGTTCGCTTCGCAAGGATAAACCGTTCATCAAAGTGCTCTGCGCCGCGCTTCCCGAAGGCCTGCTTGAGAGCGAGCTGTTCGGGTATGAAAAGGGGGCGTTTACCGGAGCCCTCAGGCGGAAACCCGGGAAATTTGAATTCGCCAATCATGGAACGATTTTCCTCGACGAAATCGGCGAGATCAGCCCCGGCTTGCAAGCCAAGCTGTTACAGGTGCTTCAGGATGGAGAGTTTTCTCGAGTCGGGGGCGAGACCGACGTGAAAGTCGATACCCGCGTGCTCGCCGCGACCAATAAGAACCTGGAAAAGGCCGTCGCGGATGGCACCTTTCGAGAGGATCTCTTTTATCGAATCAACGTGGTATCGGTTCACCTTCCTCCGCTTCGGGAACGCAAGGAAGAAATCTCGTACCTCGTCGAATATTTTCTCGAGAAGTTCAATCATCAGTACAACAAATCCTATCAGCGGCTCTCGGATGCGACCCTCCAACGGTTCCACCATTATGATTGGCCGGGCAATATCCGCGAACTGGAGAACATCGTCAAACGGATCGTGGTCCTCGACAATGAAGAGGTCGTGCTGGCCAAGGCTCCGCGCGTCGACGAACCGATCCCCTCCTTCGCCGGATCACCCGCGATCAACTCAGCCCCCCCGGCTCCAGCCGCCGGCTATTCGTTAAAGAGCGTTGGGAAGGAGGCGGCCAGTCAGGCGGAGCGGGACCTCATCCGCAGCATCCTGTATCAGACCCACTGGAATCGGAAACGCGCGGCGGAACTTCTGCAAATCAGCTATAAGGCCTTGCTCTACAAGATCAAGAAATACGACCTCAATAACGATGCCTAATCAGGACGATCGGCTTCGGTGGAACACCTACATGGTGAGACCAGGGAGGACCTGCCATGTTCAGTCCCGCAACGCAGCCGCTTGAACGCGGACTCTACCATTACATTCTGGAGTTAGAAACCAGGCGAGCGGTACGCTACGCCCATTTTTTCTCGCTTTGTCACATCAGTCTCGATCAGGACTACGATGGAGACCACACCATCCTCTCTACGGTCACCGACATCCTTCGTGAAACCATCCGCGAAACCGATATCATCGGCCTCTTGAACGAGCGGACCTTCTCCGTCTTGCTCCACGACGCCGAGATCCAGAACGCCTACATGGTCGCCGAACGAATCAGGAACCGCATTGCGGACCACAACTTCGTTTCAGGAAACAATTATTACCGGACCACCGCCAGCATCGGAATCGTGTGCTTTCCCACCCACGGAAACGACACGACGACGCTTTTGCTGCGGGCTGGCGAATTACTCACGGCCGCCCAATGTCAGGGGGGAAACACGACCACCGTCCCCGATCAGCAGCCTTGAGTTCATCGGTCAGCGGCGCCTAAAGAACGCCATTTCCTCGGCAGACATCGCTGCTACGGCCCCCGTGTCACCATGGGCACGCGGAATCAGCGCGTTCTGGGATTTGACATCGGTCTCCTCCTCCCAGCCATCCCAACACAGACTGCGTGACTGCCCGTATCCGAGGCATATATAGCGGGCAAGAACCACCGGATGAGCGAGAAGGCTCACCGCCAATCGAGCCTCTTCCCCAACCTCAGCGCCGGCCAGAACCATTTTCACGGGTGCGACGGATGGAGAAAGACCTTGCAGCCGCCTCCAGCGCGGGTAGAGTCCGAGCCACCGAGCGGCGTGCGCCATCCATGGACCGAGATCGCGAAGAGGCGTCACCCAAAGGAACAGACACGTCGGTTGGTCTGGGGATCCTCCAACCAGCAGCCCGATGTCATCCGTCACGACGGAGCGATCCAGAATGGCCGAGACCGCAATAAATGGATTAGACCCTTCGGCCAACGTGAGAAGATCGACCGGGTCTTCGAGCGAGAGGATGCGGGGCGTGAGGGAAACCCGCTCCGTCATCCCTGGCGGTCCAGGCCGGTGCCTGGACTCGCCCACGGACCAGGAGTCAGAGCAGTCGATGCACCTGGCCGACCACCTGGAAGGTGGGACCGCCGATCCAGCCTCGGGAAACCCTCGGGCGGGACCATCGGAACCGAGGGAGACGAACCGGTCGACCAGAGAGGCCCGCCAAGAGACCGGGTGGATTCCGACACAGGAGACGCCATCCAACGGGTGACCATCGGTTCCAGAACGCGCCGGACATCCGCCCAACCCTGTCCAAGAAGGCTTCCAGAGAGAAAATGGGCGGCTAACCCTGACGGCTCCGTGATTCGTCCCAGTACCGAACAGTCCCGTCGTAAAAATCCCAAAACGGCCTCTCTCACGCGCGACAGAGGCGGTTCACTGTCTGAATCGCCGCTTGCGATCAATGCGACTCGCATGTCGGATTTCCAGAACAGAAGACGTTTGATCGCGTGATACGCCTCGCTCTGGCCATCCGGGAGCGCCTCAGACGCCACGATCACACAGTCGTCTGGAGGCGTGAGTTCCGATGAAGCGCGGTCGAGGTATTCCTTCTCGATATGGACAACAACCAACTCGCTTTGCCGCCATTGGTCCTGGACGACGTGAAGATCCTCCGGATACAAGTCACACCCGGGAAGAATCGAACCACTGAGCGGCGAGGCCAGCACACGGACCCCACAGGGGGTGTCGATCATCGCCATTCGGTAACCGCCGGCTTGCGCACCCACTCCCAGCGCGAACAGAACGCCGAATGGACGACCCTGCACCTCGGCCGCCAGCACACGTTTCCCACGGTGGGCTGCTACTGCCGCGAACCCTGCCGCCACGATCGCGCCGGGAAGCGCTTCCGCGGTGCTGATGACGTAGACCAACCGTCGCACATGTCGTTCCTCGTGCGCGGAGAAGCTCGATGGCTCCTCCAATCCCGCGCCGAGGAAAAAATGTGCGACGTCTTCGAGCTTGCGGGTCATCTCGGCCTTGAGCTCTGTTGAACCGTGGCCTCAGGCGGCTCGGCCGTGGCTTCCGAAACATCGGAAGGGATGGCGCGGCGAAACCGCCGGACGCGGCTCACGCGGCGCTGCCATCGGTCGACGTCGCGCTGAACATCCGCGATATCCAACAACCACTCTTGACCGGTAATGGCCTCGAACGCGGTGTCCTCGTAGAAGACGAGGACCACGTCTCCGGTCGCCACCAACGTCAGTTCAACCAGGGGTTTCTTGATCGTCGGCAGAATCTCCTGGAGCCTCACCAGGACTTTGCGGATCCGCTGGAGTGACACCCCCCCATCGAGAAGCTTTTTTGCGGTTTTGTACGCGACGAGATCTTCGAAGGTATACCGGGCGTGTCCACCCTGGGTTCGCTGAGCCGCGGTGACCAAACCCGTCTGATCCCAGTACTGCATCTGCCGTCGGCTGAGGCCGACGATTTCTCGGACCTCTTGGCTATGGAAGTACTGCTTTTCAACACCCACGGCCCCACACCTCCCCCAGCGTCGCCATCATAGCGAAGGCGGTCGAGTGGTGTCAAGAAAAATGCACAAGTTCTGGGTCTTTTGCGCGATTCGACCGGGAGAGCGGCGGGCCCGAACGGGAATCGAAACTTAGAACAACCCGAGCTGCACCAATTCCTCTTTCGTGAACGGAACTGGGTAGTTACCGGTAAAACAGGCATCGCAGAACGGCCGACCTGCGCCATCGGCGGAAGGAAATGGGGCAAACATCCCCTCACGGCTCAGGTAGGCCAACGTGTCCGCTCCGATGTATTTTTTCGTCTCTTCAATAGTGTGGGACGTGGCAATCAGTTCCTGGCGGGTCGGCGTGTCGATCCCATAAAAACACGGAGAGATGATCGGAGGAGAGGCGATACGAAGATGAACTTCTTTCGCCCCAGCTCCCCGGATCATTTTGATCAACTTGCGACTGGTCGTACCGCGAACCAGCGAATCGTCGACGACCACCACGCGCTTCCCTTCCAGCACTTCGCGAATCGGGCTCAGCTTAATACGGACACCGAAGTTGCGAATAGAGTCCTGGGGTTCGATGAACGTTCGCCCGATATAGTGGCTGCGGACCAATCCTTCCTCAAACCGCAGACCCGATCCTTCCGCAAACCCGAGCGCGGCCGGAATTCCTGAATCGGGAACGGGAATCACGACGTCGGCCGGGACCGAGGCCTCTTTGGCTAAGCGGAGGCCGTGCTGTTTCCTCACCGAATAGACGTTGTGGCCGAAGACCCGGCTGTCAGGCCGGGAGAAATAGACGTGCTCGAACACGCATTGGGCCTGACGCGTGGGGGCGAAGGGGTGATAGGACGTCAGGCCATGTTCGTTGATGACCACCAATTCGCCCGGTTCGACATCTCGAATATAGTCCGCCTCCACCAGATTGAACGCGACCGTTTCAGACGAGACCACCCATCCGTCCCGAAGGCGAGCAAGAGACAAGGGACGAACACCGTAGGAATCGCGAACGGCAATCAACCCTTCGCTGGAGAGGAAGAGAAGACTAAACGCTCCCTTGACCTTGGTGAGCGCATCGACGATTCGTCCGACCAACGTCTCCTCACGTGAATGCGAGATGAGGTGAACGATGACCTCGCTGTCGGTGGTGGATTGAAAAATCGCGCCGTACGCTTCGAGTTCATCTCGCACCGATTGCGCGTTGACCAGGTTCCCGTTGTGGGCCATGGCCAAATAGCCCAACGTAAAATTAACGAGAAATGGCTGGAGGTTCTTATCGTGTGTTCCTCCCGACGTGGAATACCGGTTATGTCCGATCGCCATCCGGCCGGGCAGTCGAGCCAGTCGCTCCTTGGTGAACACCTCCAAGACAAGACCGGGCCCCTTCTCCTCCGAGAACTCACGGCCGTCCGACGAGACGATTCCGCTCCCCTCCTGCCCCCGGTGCTGGAGGGCGTGTAGTCCCAGATACGTGATATTGGCGGCCTCCGGATGGCCATACACGCCGAAGATGCCGCATTCCTCGTGGAACTTGCTCAACGGGATGAGATCGCCGCGCATCAGGTCCCTTTCAACCCCGAGGGAAGCCCCTCGGACCACGCTTTCGCGGCTTCGTCGATGGCCACGTCGATCGTCATCTCGCTGTCAATCGCGATCTGCAGCCGATTCCCACCGGTTCGCCCGACCTGCACGGCAGGAACTCCCCACCGGGCCGCGGTATCCAGCACCCTCCACGCCAGCTCCGGACGCGCCGACACGATCATCCGGGATTGGCTTTCGCCGAACAGCACGGCATCTCGTCGTATACCGACGGGGTTCGCGACGTCGATCGTCGCCCCCGTGCGGGCCACGGGAGCCAGACAGCACTCGGCCAGGGCCACGGCCAGTCCCCCATCCGAGCAGTCATGAGCGGATCGTACCAGACCCGATGCCATCAGCTCAATGCAGCACCCGTACAGGTTCTTTTCAGCGTCGAGGTCGAGTTCGGGGGGAAGCCCTTGTTCGCGGTGCAGGATCGACGCCAAGTATTCCGATCCGCCCAGCTCTTCCTTCGTCTCGCCCAACAGCACCACGGCGTCACCATCCCCTTTGAACCACTGCGTGGTCACCCGATCGATGGGCATCTTGCCGACAACGCCGACGACCGGAGTCGGATAAATACCCAGCCCATTCGTTTCGTTGTAAAAGCTGACGTTCCCGCTCACGATCGGGACCCCGAGGGCGCGGCACGCCTCGGCCATCCCCTCGATCACCATGGCAAATTGCCACATCACCTCGGGCCGTTCGGGATTGCCGAAGTTCAAACAGTCCGTGGCTCCGATCGGCTGCGCGCCGCTCGCCACCACGTTTCGACAGGCCTCCGCCACCGCGATCATCCCACCCACGTACGGATTGAGCATGCAGTAGCGGCTGTTGCCATCGACACTCATCGCCAAGGCGGTCGAGGTCCCCCTGATGCGCACCACGGCGGCATCCGAACCGGGAAGCACGACCGTGTTGGTGCCCACCATGTGATCGTACTGATCGTAAATCCATGACTTGTTCGCGATGGTCGGAAGCGCCAACAGCGTCAACAACGCCTGGTCGTACGACGACAGGGTGGGCAACCCCTCGACTGAGAGACCCTGCAACTGCTCCAGAAATTTCGGGGGAGCCAATGGACGCTCGTATTTTGGCGCGTCGTCCGTCAGGAGGCCGACGGGCAGTTCGGCCACCACGCGACCGCGGTCGCGGACGACGAGCCGGCCAGTGTCGGTCACCCGTCCGATCACCGCAGCCTCCAACTCCCATTTTGCGAAAATCGTGCCCACGGCCTCTTCGGAGCCCGGTTTTGCCACCAATAACATCCGTTCTTGAGACTCCGACAGCATGATCTCGTAGGCGCTCATTCCCGTTTCCCGCGTGGGAACGAGCGAGACGTCGATGTCGATCCCGGTTCCTCCGCGTCCGGCCATCTCGCACGACGAACTCGTGAGCCCCGCAGCCCCCATATCTTGGATACCGACGATCAGGTCCTGCGACATCAACTCGAGGCAGGCTTCGAGCAACAATTTTTCGGTGAACGGGTCGCCAACCTGCACCATCGGCCGCTTCGCGGAGGACCCATCGCTGAATTCTTCCGAGGCCATCGTGGCCCCGTGGATGCCATCCCGACCCGTCCGGGACCCCACATACATCACCGGGTTGCCCACCCCCGAGGCCTTGCCCAGGAACAACCGATCCTTGGGGGCAATCCCCAGACAGAAGACGTTGACTAAGGGATTGGAGGAATACAACTCATGAAAGACGACTTCGCCTCCCACCGTCGGCACTCCAATGCAGTTGCCGTATCCGGCAATTCCGGCCACCACGCGTTCGAGCAGATAGCGGTTTTTCTCGTCATTGAGAGGACCGAACCGCAATGAATCGAGCAACGCAATCGGACGGGCTCCCATGGTGAAGATATCGCGTAGGATCCCACCCACCCCCGTCGCGGCGCCTTGATAGGGTTCGATAAAGGACGGATGGTTGTGGCTCTCGATCTTGAACACCGCGGCCAATCCGTCGCCGATATCCACCGCGCCAGCATTTTCACCGGGTCCTTGAAGCACCGCCTGGCCGGTGGTGGGAAGTTTCTTGAGGTGGACGCGGGAACTCTTATAACTGCAATGTTCGCTCCACATGACCGAGATGATCCCCAACTCCACCAGGTTGGGGGCGCGCCCCAACCGAGACTGCAGGACGGCGTATTCGGCTTCGGTCAGACCATGCCGCGCGACGACGCGAGCGTCAATCGTCTCCAGGGATTCACTACCACCAATGGCCATGACGTATTCCGCTGGAAGGCCGGTCAGGCCCCGCACAACGAGTCGACCGCCGACTGAAAGAGGGCCAAACCATCCTGCCCCCCTAACCGGGTTTCAGAGGCCCGCTCCGGATGGGGCATGAGGCCCAGGATATTGCGGGTCTGGTTGCAGATACCGGCAATCCCATCGATCGAACCGTTCGGATTCACCTCGGCCTCGGAGCCTCCGTGGAGCGCCGCGTATCGGAAAATGACTCGCCCCTCGTCCCGGAGTTGTCGCAGAGTCTGAGGATTCGCCCAATACGCTCCATCCGCGTGCGCAATGGGCAATGCGAGAATCTGTCCGGCCACATAGCGGGTCGTGAATGGCGTATCGGTCCGCTCGACCCGAACACCGACCACTCGACACACGAAACGGAGCGACGCGTTGCGCAGGAGCGCCCCCGGCAAGAGACCCGCCTCGATCAGAATCTGAAAACCGTTACAAATCCCCAGCACCAGACCACCTCGGTCGGCATGCGCTCTGACCGCGTTCATGACGGGCGATGACGCGGCCAGGGCTCCGGTTCGCAAGTAATCTCCATAAGAAAACCCGCCCGGGAGAATGACGAGATCCACGGGAGGGAGCGACGTGTCGCGGTGCCAAACCGGTTGCACGGACGCTCCGACAACGTCGCGCACGACATCCAGGCAATCTCGATCGCAGTTTGAACCGGGAAAAACGATGACGGCTACCTTCATGCCAAGCCTAACGAGCCTGCCACGCACACCGCCGCCATGCGGTCACGCTGCCCACAACGACCAGCTCTCCCGCCGCGGTGAAGACACGCCGGCGATCTGCGACGTCACGCCGTTTACTCTTCAATCTTTAGCAATTCTCGGACTGTCTTTAATAATGCATTGGTTTGAATGGGTTTGGGAATGTACGCGTTGGCCCCCAACTGGAGGCCCTTGTCCCGATCGGCGTCCGCGCCCTCGGTTGTCACGATGATCACCGGGATGTGACTGTAGGATGGTTCCTTGCGGACAATGCTCAGCAATTTGAGACCATCCATCAACGGCATGTTGATATCGGCAACGATCAAGTGAAACGGCTGCTCGGAGAGTTTCTTCAGCGCATCGACCCCGTCGGTCGCTTCAACGATCTTCGCGCCTTTGATCCGCTTGAGACTGAAGGAGACAAGCTGGCGCATCGTGGGAGAATCTTCGACCACGAGGAATGAGTACTCAGACATACTCGTCGCCTCCCTATGCCGCTTTCACGCTCATCAACCCGATGAATCCCTTAATGGTCGACAAGGTGCGCTGCGACCTCGCATACAGCGTGGCGCTAAACATCGCCGTCGCCGCATGCCCGGCCATCATGGAAAAGAGTTCGTGATCCACTTGAGTCAAGCGCTTCTTTTTCTGCTCGAACAGATCAAAAATCGCGATGACCCCGATCACATCGTTATGAATTTTCAACGGGATACAGACGATCGGATGGTTTGGGGCCCCGGTCAGGGCGTGCTCCAAATCCTGCTGCACGTACATCTCCCCGCTTTCAGCGACCTTCCCCAATATGCCCTCGCCCAGTTTGATCTTCCGGAAGCCTGGATCGACCCCTTCAGCCGCCACCACGGTCAGCACCGGGGTCTCATCATCTCGAACGAGAATCGCAAATTGAGCGGAACCAATGAGGTTCAAGATGATTTCGCTGACGATCCGAAGGACCTCTTTGAAATCCATCGTCGAATGGAGCTGATAACTCGCCACATAGAGGTTGGCCAGGTTGTTATTCTCCTCTTCCACATCTATGTACCGAGTCGCGAAGTCCTTATTTTCCTCCTCGACGATCTTGTATTTGTTGAGAAGGGCCTCACGCTCGGCCATGAGCGCCATCAGCTGCTGTTGGAGCTTGGCCACATCCGCCGAGTTCGACCCCTTCTGAGCGCCCTTCAGCTGTTCCGTCAGCTGCACCACGGCGAACCGAAGCCGCTCATTTTCTTTCAGGAGGTCTTGCGTAAACTCAACGCCTTTACGAAACACCCCCAAGAACTCATCCGCTCGACGAAAGATTTCGGGCTCTTTATCCTTGTCCATCACCGGTCCCCTTTTCGCGCGCGCCCGGAGTATAGCATCGGGCTCTCCATGGCTGCAAGTTGTGCCCGTCTCTGCACCGTGATCATCGTCGGGCACCCACAGTCAGGCGCCTGACGATCTGCTCCACGATACCGTGTAAGGGGGCCACGACATCAATGGCTCCCTCCTGAATGGCTTCCTGCGGCATACCGAATACCACTGCGGTTTCTTCTGATTCCGCAATCGTAAAGCCGCCTCGCTTTTTGATCCGCCCCATTCCCCGTCGGCCATCGTGCCCCATCCCAGTTAAAATGACACCGATCACGTCGGCGCCGAACGTTTCGGCAGCCGATTCCATCAATCGGTCCACCGAGGGCGCATAGCGGTCGTTCGGACCGGCCTCTTCCACAAGGACTCGTATTCCCCCTCCCTGGCGTTTAAACGAGAGGTGACGGCCCCCGGGGGAGATGAGGATTTCCCCGGTACGACACCACCGCCCAGGCACCGCCTCTCCGATCTGCCACGGTGAGAGACGGTTCAGCCGCTCGGCAAACGAGGCCGTAAAACCCGCGGGCATATGCTGAGCAATCGCGACCGCACAGGGCAAATCAGGGGGCAACGTCGCCACAATCGACTGGATGGCCGCCGGCCCTCCGGTGGACGCCCCGATCACCAGCATTTTGAAACGGTCGGTGACGCGTGGCTCGGATCGCGCGGGCGGGGGGGCGACCATCCGCAACGCAGCGGTCCTTTCGACGCGCTCGCAGAGTTTCGCGGGGGAGGCTGCGAGGATCGCCCGCAGTTTGGATTCCAGGTCCTGCCGAACTTTGAGAATTTCCCATGAGGCCAAATGCGTGGGCTTGGCGAGAAAGTCCGCCGCTCCCAACTCCAAGGCCTGAAACGTGTTGGCCGCGTCGGAGGCGGCGCTGATAACCAACACCGGGGTCGGCATGGTCCGCATCAGCCACCGCAGAAAGCCGAAACCGTCCATCCTCGGCATTTCCAGATCCAGCGTGATCAGGGAGGGTCGGTACTTCGTCACCAAGTGGATCGCCTCCAGGCCATCGGTCGCCGTGCCGATCACCTCGATCCCCGGGATCTCCTTGAGCAACAACATCAGGGATTGGCGATAAAAGGCCGAGTCATCGACCACCAGCACCTTCGCCGTGCCTGATGCCCGAGACCTCTGGTCATCCACCGGCTCGCTCCTTCTTCTGATAGACGATGTCGTGGCGGAGGTGACAGAGATGAAAGGCGGTCGTAATGTTCATGAGCGATTCCGAATGACCGAGCAGAAGATAACCCTCCGGTCGCAGCCGATGCCAGAACATTTCCACCACGCGCTTCTTCACCGGCAGGTCGAAATAGATGATCACGTTCCGGCAGAAAATGACGTCCATCTTCGGGAGGAGCCCGGACCGTTCAACCTCCGCGAGGTTAAACGAGAAGAAATTCACCCTGCGCTTGATTGAATCATCAATACGATATCCTCCGTCGTCTTGATGGAAATAGCGCGCCTGAAGTTCTCGCGGCGTCGTCCGAAACGCCGACGCTGGATAGACCCCTCGACGAGCGGTTTCCAACACGCGTTGACTGATGTCACTCCCGGAGATCTCCAACCGCCAATCCCCGAGAAATTGCTGTTCGGCCAACAACATCGCGATGGAATACACTTCCTCTCCCGTCGAACACCCGGCACTCCAGATACGGAGCGTGCGGTCCTCCCGCTGCTTCATCAGTGCCGGGACAATTTCGCGGATCAACGCGTGGAGTTGGTGATCTTCCCGAAAAAAATATGTCTCATGGATCGTCAGCAGATCCACCAACGCGACAAACTCGTCCGTTCTCCTGGCGTCATACTTCAGGTAATAGTACAGGTCTTTGAAACTCGTCAATCGACGACGCCGAAGCATGTCCTGCAGCCGCCCCTCGACGAAGAACTTCGACTCGTCGTCCAGCCACACTCCACAGTGGTCATAGAGCATATCTCGGATGAGTTTATACACATCGGGAGGCAGACTAATGGGAGACTGTTCGGTAGCGATCACGCGTTCTCGCCACTCTTACGAGGCCTGTTCCCACGCGACCGCCAATTGATCGAGCGCAAAGTGGGCGGACTCGCGCACCAGTTGATCCGGATCGTGTTGGGACACCTCCCGCAACTTCGGGACAGCCGATGAAGCCCTGACTCGTGCGAGGGCGACCGCCGCCGCCGCCCGGACCCCCCAGTGTGAATCGTCCAAGAGCGGAGCGACGGACGCGGCGGCCTCTCCGCTCCCCAGCTCCCCTAACGCCACGATGGCCGCCTGCCTGACGTCATGGTCCGCTGAGGTCAGCACCCGTACCAGGGCATCCCGGGAGTCCCGCGCCTTGAGATTTCCCAACGCTTCACAGACCGCGATCTGGATCATCCCGAGCGGATCGTTGAGCATCGGGATAAGAATCGCCGCAACCGACGCTCCCCCTCGTTCGCCCAACAGGCGAATGACTTCGGCCCGGATCCACATATCTGGATCATGCAACAGCGGGCGTAGCAATCCCTCGACAGCCGGGTCAGGGCGCCGGGCCAGTATCCGTATCGCCTCGAGCCGAACCGCGGCGTCTTCATCGCTCAGAGCCACGTGAAAGAGATCCGTCGCATTGCCGCCAAGCGTGTCCAGAACCGCAAGGGCCGTCCGTCGCACGGCTGGATCTGGATCTTTGAGGTCCAGCGTTAAGCGACCCTTCGCCTGATCGACCTTGAACACGCCGAGCAGCTTGGCGGCGTGACAGCGGAGCCCCGGCTTGGCCGTCTCGAGTAATTCCATCAGACGGCTGATCAGCACGGGCCCCTTGAGGCGGGTGAGCGCCGCGTAGGACGCCTCCTGCACATTGGGAAACGGATCTTCCAAGAGGTGGATGAGCGGACGAATCCCCATCGGGTCTTCCAGCTGCCCCAGCGCGACCGCCGCCGACTGCCGGACGTGCCCGTTGGAATCGGCGGCCAATACGGCGAGGCCGTGGACCGCCTTCCGATCGCCAATGTCACCCAACGCGCGGGCGATACCCTCTCGTAAACCATCGGGAGTCCGCTGGACGATCTCCAGCAGTTTGGGAACCCCTTCGCGCTGCATCCGGATGAATGCGGAGACGATTTCTTCCTTTGATCCTTCGTCGTAGGCCGAGACCAACGAGTCGATCGCCTGCACATCCCCCATCCACCCGAAAAAGACGATCGCGTTCCGCTTCACCGTCAAATCGTCGCTCCGCAGGCATTCCTGCAGGTATTGGCCGACCGACTTCTCATAGACTTCGCGGATGCGACAAATGATTTTGGTCTTGGTGTCCGGAGGCATCCGCTGATGCAAATCGATGAGAGCTCGAACGGCGGTATGTCGTATCTTCGTCGTCCCGAGCCGCACCGCCTGCACGAGTGGGTTCAGCGCTCGAAAATCGCCAATACGCCCCAGTGCCTCCAAGGCCGCGCGCTCCAGCGTTTTGCGCCCAAGACACGCGATCAGCGGTTCAACGGCACGACCGTCACCCAACTCTTGGAGGGCCTTTACTGCGGAGAACTGTAAGAGGGGCCGGTCCTGCCGCAACACGGCGATCAGCGGATCAGCGGCACGGACGTCACGCAGTTTTCCCAAGGCTTCGATGGCCGCCATGGCCACGTTTTCGTCGAACTGCGGCAGCAGGCCCACGAGGACCGGGGTCGCCCTTCGGTCTCCGAGTTCCCCAAGGATATCGACGATGAATTTTTGGAGATCCGGGTCCGCCGACGCCACCACCGCGGTCAGTGCCACGACCGCGGGTGCCCCAAAGCGGACGAGGACTTCGGCGGCCGAATTCCGGAGCGCCGCATTGTCCTCGGATTTGAGCCCCGCCATCAGGCCCTTGACGATCTCTTCCCGGAATCCGAGCGATAATACCTGCTCAACCGCGCTTTTTCGAACCCGCCACTCGGCATCCCCCAGTGCTTCCAGCAGAAACGGGAATCCCTCCATCCCCCCCTGCGCCAGTTCCGCAATCGCGCTCAGCCGCTCCTCCACATCACTGTTCCTAAAACGCGCAAGCCATCCATCGGCGGGTCTTGGAGATTCTTGGGGCATAGCGGCACCTTCCATCAGGCGGCAGCCTGATTGTTTCGTTGAAGAAGTTGTTTGCGCGTCGCGACGAATTGGTCCAAGGTTTGTTGGAACAAGTCCACCGTCCGAGGGAGATCAGGTAGTCGACGCTCTTCATAAAGACGTCGCCCTTCCCCGATTTCGTGCCTCATCACATCAAAAAACGTCCCCTGCAGCACGCTTTCATCGACTTTCTTGGTGTTGTAGAGGGCGATGTCGGAGATGATAATCCGTGCAAGACGAAGTGCGGCCTCCCGTCCGGGATCCGACGGTTTGGACACGGGTCCTGTGGACATCGAGGTGGGCGGTGCCGCGTCGGTACCCGGTTGCGGAATCGCCGCGATCGGAGGCTTGGAGTGGTCCGGGGCGGCCGGCGGCGCCTGAACTGGGACGGCTCCCCCAATCGGGGCCGCCGCCCCCGCGACGGGCCCCGCTTGATTTTCCGCCGTCGCCCTGGAACGGGCCGGAGACCCCGCCGGAGACGGAGCCACCCCTGGCGAGGCCCGCTTTGCGGCAGCGGGCACCGCTGCCGCAGTGACAGGGTGGTGGGCCGGCGCGGGCAGGCCTGCCGTCGCACCTTCCGCCTGCGGCGCAGGCCCCCCAGCCACGTTCGTCGCCGGGGCCCCTTGTCCAGGGGCTGCCGCAGATACCTGCTCTCCTCGGCCAAGCGACACCGCTCCCGCGTCTCGAGACGACGAGGAGAGAGGACTCATCGAGGCGAGCTGGGGTGGACTGGATTGACACAATTTCAGCACCTTGTCGACGAGGTCGCCTTCGATCTGGTGGCGCTCGATGAAATCATCGGCCCCAAAGAGATTGCCCGGCTCCCGACGATATCGGGCTTTGTTATGAATAGCCGCCACGAGAATAATCTTGACGGAGATGGACATGGGGAGGCGCCGGATCACCTCGCAGACCTCGTGCCCCATCATGCCGGATAGATTGACATCAACCAGCACGAGGGCGGGTTGCTCTTGGTTGACCTGTGCCACGACCTCGCGACCGCTCGCCGCCTCGATGACTTCAAATCCGGCGCCAGACAGGAGCTCACGAATCATCTCCCGGGTGGCCTCCCCTTCCACAGCAACGAGAATGCGGCCCTGAGCCGGAGACGATGCGCTTCGCGGTGGCGATGAAGCAGCCGGCACATCGAACACCTGGAACGCCACCCGAAGACCGGCACCGCAACCGGAGCAGACCACCACGGTTTGATCGGTCAGGGACGCGAGTTCGTACGCCACGCCAGCTCCACATTTGACACAGACGATGTTCATCCGTTCTCCTTGGTCAGTTTGAAACGCGAGACATTTTCTTCCAGCCGGGCGGCCAACCGGAGCAGGTTCTCCACGGCCTGCGCTGTGTGATCCACCGCCACTCCATTATCGTATCCAATCCGCCCAATCTCACGAATGGCCGCCACCATCGCTTCACTTTCAGCGCGACGTTGGCGAACGAACTCCAACACATCCTTGACGTTCCGGTTCGCCAGCTCGATCAATTCACTGATCTGGCGATTACCTTTGGCATGTTCCGTCGAAGCATGGGTCACCTTCTGGGTCATCACCTGCATCTGCGCGCTGATGCGCTCGACGCCCTCCAGCATCCGGGCCTGGGCGTGGGCGGCCTCGACAATTCGCTGAATGGTCTCGTTGACGTTGTGCATTTCGGCATTGACGCGCTGAACCCCGCTGGTCTGTTGGTCGGTCTCCTGGGCAATCTGCATGATGCGATCCGTGGACTCCCGAGCACTGTCAAGAATTTTCTCCAGCGCGCGCTTTGCGGCACCGGACAGCCTCACGCCTTCTTCGACCCGAGCCGCCCCACCTTGAATCGCCCGCACGGCGCTGGCGCCCTCAACCTGGAGGGCGGCAATAATCTCGTGGATCTCCTTGGTCGATGTCGCGGTTCGCTCCGCCAGTTCCTTGATCTCGCCGGCGACCACGGCAAATCCCTTTCCATGTTCACCGGCTTGAGCGGCAATAATCGCTGCGTTTAACGCCAGGAGGTTGGTCTGGTCCGCCACCTCGTCGATCACAGTCAGAATCTGGCCAATATCTTCTGTTTTCTTTTGGAGTCGCCTAATGACAGCCGACATTTCCTCAGAATACGTTTTGATGCGGTGGATCCCTTCAATCGTCTGGTTTACGCAGTCCTGCCCGCTCTGAGCATCCTCGCTCACCCGGTGGGACAGTTCGACGGTCTCGTGAAGACTGTTGCGGATCTGCGTCGTGGATTGTTCGATGGATGTAGCCGATCGTGCCGTCTCCCGTACCGCTTGGGAGAGCCCTCCGACCGTCTGCTCGACCTGTCGGATGAATTCCGCCAGCCGCGCCACCCCGGTTTGCGTTTCCGATGCCGACGCCGACAGCGAGGCGGTTTCGCGAGCGATTTCTTCGGTGGAGGATGACATCTCCATCGTCGCCGCCGTGCTGTCCTCGATCATCGTCGATAGACCGTCCATCCCGGCGCCGAGTTCCTTCATCGCGTCGTGCAGTTCGGTCATCGACAGCGTCGTCGCGCTCACTCCCGCCGACTGACGGGTCGCACCCTGCTGGATGACCGCCGCGCTGCTGGCGAGATCACGGGCGTTGGTCGCCACCTGGCGGCTAATGTCGGACACATCGCCGATGATGACCTCCAGTTTCTCCACAAAGCGATTAAATCCCCCGGCCAGGTCACCGATCTCATCCCGAGAGGTGATCTCCAGACGCTTCGTCAGGTCCCCCTCCCCTTCTCCGACATCGTTGATCCGTTCGACAACTCGATGGAGAGGGGTGAATACGCCTCGATTGAGGGATACCCGCAACAAGAGGCCAACGATCGTGATCGTTCCGAACGCTCCCCAGAGCAACTGGTTGCGATTTCCGTTCACCTGGCCCTGCATGCGATCCGTAGCGGAGGAAATCATCAACACACCGCGCAGTTGGTGATCGGAGCCGTGGCAGAGATAGCACCGCTGGAAGTTAGGCAGCGGGCGGAGGTAGGTCAGCACCTCTTGATCGTGGATCCGCTCGAAATAGTATTCATCCTTCGCGTTCATGGGATCGGCAAGAATTCGTTTGAAGGCGGCTCGGAACCGCGGGGTATCGACCCCCTCCCCTCGGTTCGGCACGACATTGGGGTGATCCACCACCCATTCAGGTCGTACGGGAACACGGGTCTTGACTTCATCGATCGTTTTCAGATCCTGAAAACCCAGTTCAGTGCCCTGGCCATCCTTGCCACGGACGATTTGCAACCGAACCACCCCTGGTAATTCCTTGAGATCCTCCACTAAATACCTCGCCATATCGGCTCGAAACGCCACCATATCCTTGTCAAAACTCAAATGAATCGATTGTGCGAGCAGCGCTGATTTTTCGCGCTCGTGATCGACAAGGTCGCGCCGGATCTTGGACGACAGGACGGAAAACACCAAAGCAAAAGCCAGACCGAGCGTCACAAGGACCATCAGCACGACTTTCGACGACAGTTGCTCCCTGAACCCACGCCAGATGCTCATCAGACGACACCCGCCAACATCGTGCGCTCTTCAGGCGACAAGACGGCGTCCAGATCGACCAGCAACAGAAGAGCTTCTTTCACGCGACAGACGCCTCGACACATGCCGGGACGTTTTTCACTCGCGTCGGGGATCTGACACTGACCCGTGTCCACCTCGAGGACCTCGCAGACTTGGTCGACCACCAGCCCCGCGACCGTCTCACCCAGCCCCACCACAAGAATATGCGTGGGGCGAACGCGGGCCGACGAGGGGATTCCCAGCCGCTCGCGCATGTCGATCAGTGGGATGACCAGCCCGCGCAAATCAATCACGCCTTCGAGAAACGCTGGTGAGTGTGGCACGGGAATCGACGGTCGATACAGAACGATCTCTCGGAGCCGGTCGATGTTGGCCACATAGTGCTGCTCGGCAATGACAAAGCGAAGCACTTTACACAGCGTGCCAGATGGCTTCTCGAGGTTGAGCATCACGCCACTTTAAACCGGCTGACTTCCGCTCGCAGGATCTCGGCCTGTTTCACCAGCCCCGCCACGACGTCGCTCATCTGATGGGCTACCACCGCGCTTTCCTTGGACACCAACTGAATTTCCTCGGCCGACTTCATGATGATTTCACTTCCCTTGCGCTGCTCACGCACGGCCGAGGCGATATGTTGCACGCGATCGGTAACGTGCTCAACCGCCTGAGTGATCTGCTTGCTTCCCTTGGCCTGCTCTTCGGTCGAGAGCCGGACCTGGCGTGTGGTATCTCGCATGCGTTCCGCGGCTTCGCGAATCTGTTCCGAGCCTTTGCTCTGCTCCTGGGTGGCCCGTGCGATTTGTTCCACCATCTCCGTGATTTGGCGCATCGAATCCGTCACCTGCCGGATGCCTTTAACCTGCTCGACCGTCGCCAGCTCGATGCCGCGAGCCATGTTGCTGGATCGCGTCGAGCTCTCCACGATTTTCTTGAGCGCGTCTCCGGCCTCCAGCGCCATCTTCATGCCTTCTTCGACTCGGTGATACCCATCCTGAATCGATTCCACGGCATCGCGGGATTCGCCCTGCACCGCTCCAATCAACTGGGCGATCTCTTTGGTCGAAACCGACGTCCGCTCGGCCAGATTCTTGATCTCGTCGGCCACGACCGCAAACCCTTTCCCTTGTTCGCCTGCCTGAGCCGCGAGAATCGCGGCATTTAAGGCCAGCAGGTTGGTCTGCTTCGTCACTTCATCGATCACCGTCAGGATCTTTCCAATCTGCTCGGAGCGCTCACCGAGTTGGTGGATGACATCGGTCGTTTTCTTGACGGTCTCGCGGATCTTTTCCATGCTGGCGATCGTCTTGGTGACCGACATCATGCCGATTTCCGAGGCCTCGCCTGTTACGCGTTCAGCGAGGGTCGCGGATTCTTTCGCGTTCTGTTCGACTTCCTTCACCGATGCATTGATCTCCGTAATGGCGGAGGCCGTTTCTCCCGAAGCGGTCGACAACAGCACGACGTGATTCGCCACCTCCTTGATCGAGGCTGACATTTCGATAATCGCGGATGAGGTCTCCTCCACCGATCTGGTCAGGTCGGCGGTATTCGTGGCAACCTCGCTGATTGCGGCGCTCATCTCCAAAATGGAAGATGATGTCGCCTCCGACGCCGACGATAACACCTCGATCCCCTCCCCGACTTCGCGCAAGGAGGCATTCATCTCGACAAGGGATGACGATGTTTTTTCCGTGGAGACGGACTGGAGATTCGCCCCGGACGTCACCTTTTGGCTGTTCTGTGCGATCTGATCGGACGCAGTGGTCACCGCGCTTGCCGCGTCTTGAACCTTGCGGATCATTCCCTTCAGGTTCGTCGCCATCCGGTTGAACGCGCTCCCCAGCACACCCAGTTCGTCACGGCTCTTGACGTCGACGGCCTGAGTGAAGTCGCCGTTGGCGATGGTCGTCACCACGGTCACCATTCTTTCCATCGGGGCCATGCTCATCCGGACGAAATAGGACGCGACCGCAATCCCGCCCGCCACGATCACGATCGTCAAGAAGATGCTCCACAGGACAATGCTCCTTAGATGGGCATCCATCTCCCGCGTGGAGAGCCCCATGACCACCGTGCCGATTCGAGCCTTTTCCCCCGGCCCCGAAGACCCTGGGGAGCCAGCGTCAAACAGCACGGGCTCGACCACGGCTACGAGTTCCTCCCCATCCCAAGTGATGTGCTCGACGAACCCCTCCACAGACTGGACCGCCTTATGG
>Ga0180094_1000056_pt1 | contig 27368 bp, 28 predicted proteins | sample EasRivT47_16_1Da_FD_121786 | JGI IMG/M metagenome (GOLD analysis project Ga0180094, IMG submission 121786) | Soil microbial communities from meander-bound floodplain in the East River, Colorado, USA - East River metaG ERMLIBT47_16_1Da | ecosystem: Environmental > Terrestrial > Soil > Floodplain ... | reverse complement strand
TCGAAGTGGGATCCAAGCACGGTCTCACGGACGGGTTACGGAAAATCGCGGCGGACATCGCTGATGAATGGCTGGAGAACGTTCACCGGGTGACGAGCCTGATCCTCGAAGAAAAGGTGGCGCTGTATTGAGAGCCGCCGATCTCCGATGCTCCGTGCGACGCTGGGGATGGATGTGCCCATTGGTGATGCTGGGGGGCGCGGCAGGGATTCTGATGCTGTGGGGATTCTCGGTGTGGACTGCCGTCCTGGTCGCGGTCCTCTTGGTCTGCCCGGCGATCATGGTGTGGGGGGCGATCCAGGTGCTGCGCCGTCCCACGGAGCTCCTCTTGGAGCCGGTCCCCGAGACGCGCGGGATGTCGCTGAACTGGGCGGCTCCGTTTTATGATCGGTGGTGCAGCGGGATCGGTCTTGGAGACGCGTTTCGAGCGGAGACCCTGCGACATGCGGCGCTCCAACCAGGCGAACGCGTCCTTGATGTGGGCTGCGGCACCGGGGTCCTGACGCGCCGGGCGGCGGTGGCGGTTGGTCCGACCGGATTGGTCGCCGGGATCGATCCCGCGCCGAAAATGATCGCCCGCGCCCGAACGAACGCCGCCCGTGAGGGCGACCGGGTCGCCTTCAGGCTGGGGGTTATCGAGAGCCTTCCGTTCGACGATCGGAGTTTCGACGCGGCATTGGCCAGCCTGATGATTCACCACCTTCCGCCTGACGTGAAGCGTGAGGGATTACGAGAGGTCTACCGCGTGCTCAAGCCCGGCGGACGTCTGGTCGTCGCGGACTTCTATTGGTCGCCGGCCCATCCCGGCTGGCGGTTGTTGGCTTGGCCGTTGCGGATCGCGCCCATGCTCCGCGACCATGCGGCCGGACGCCTCACCCCATACTTCGTGGAGGCCGGCTTCCGACCCGTGGATGTCGTGGGAAGCTGGCGGTGGTGTGTGAGCTTCTGGGTGGCTTGCAAACCCGACGAGGCGAGAGGACCGGAAAAATGAGAGTCGAGAGGTCGATATGACGAACCGGTCTTTTCGCCTGACGCTGGCTGATCTGAATCGTTTACGCAAGATTCTGATCATCGTCTTCGAGTCGGGCGGGGGCTTGCTCGTCGACCGATTGCGGCTGAAATACCTCGTTCCGCTCTGGTCCCGCGTTCGCCGATGGGGGAGACGGCAACCGTCAGCGGCGGACCTGGTGAGGATGGAGGGGGCGCAGCCGATTTGGTCTCCGCCCGTGTTGCGAGGAGTGTTAGAGAGGCTCGGGCCAACGTTCGTCAAGCTGGGACAGGTTCTCAGCCTCCGGGCGGATCTGGTGGGAGAGGAGTTGTCGGCGGAGCTCTCCAAGCTGCACAGTGACGTCGGGCCGTTTCCCTACGACACGGCGCGACAGATTGTCAAAGACGAGCTGGGCGGATTTCCCGAGGAGGTCTTCAGCTCGTGCGAAGACAAGCCGGTGGCCGCCGCGTCCTTGGCCCAGGTCCACCGGGCGTGGTTGAAGGACGGGACCGAAGTCGCCATCAAGATCCAGCGCCCCGGTATCCGCAAGACCATCGAGCAGGACATCCACATTCTGTATCACCTGGCGGGCCTCGCGGAGCGGTTCATTCCCGAACTGAGAATCTATCAGCCGACGAGAATCGTGAAAGAGTTCGCCGACTGGACCTTGCGGGAGCTCGATTTCTCGGTGGAAGGCCACAACGCCGAACGCTTCCGCTACATCTTCAAAGAGCATCCCCGGATCTCGATCCCGAAGATCTACCAGGAATTCACGACCTCCCGGATTCTCACGATGGAATTCTCGCACGGCGTGAAGATCAACGAGATCGAGAAGATCCGCGCGTTCGGGGTGGATACCAAACAGTTGGCGTCCGTTGGCGTGGACGCGTTTTTTCAGCAGTTTTTTATCGTGGGGTTTTTCCACGCCGATCCGCACCCCGGGAACTTCTTTGTCCTGCCCGACGGATCGCTGTGTTTGCACGATTGCGGCATGGTCGGCTATTTGGACCCCACGGCCCGCCGGGAACTGCTCAGTTGTCTGGTTTCATTCGTGAACCAGGATATCGAGGCCTATACGAAGCACATGCTCCACTTGGCGATTATCAACGAGCAGAGCGACGTGGCCAGTTTTGAAAAGGACGTCGCGGCCATCCTGAGCGAGTTTTTCTTTTCAGAGCAGCAGCCCAGCGTGGCGTGGGCGTTCTTCCGCGTGATCAACAAGGGGGCGCAGAGCGGCATTCGGTTTCCGGCCGATTTGGCGTTGTTCGGCAAAGCACTGGTAACCACCGAAGCCATGGGATTGAAACTGTACCCGCAATTCAACTTCAACCAGGAGTTGGAACCCTTTCTCAAGAAAGCCCTGAAGAGCTATTTCAGTCCGACGAAGGCAATCCAGCGGCTCGAAACGAACCTTTTGGATTACGTGGGGGCTTTGACCGATCTGCCCGAGCGGATGCAAAACGTCCTAACCAAGATCGAGAAGGGGGAAATCGGCATCAAGCTGGACGCGGGAGACTTGCAAGGGATCAAGAAGGAGTTCGACCGGCAAAACGATCTCAGAATCCTGGGCATCGTGCTGACGGCGGTCGTCTTCGGAACGTTGGGGCTGCTGTATGTGGAGGGACGAACGACTCTCTGGAGTGTTCCTCTGAGCCGAATCGGAATCGGCGTTTCGCTCGTCTTGGCGGTGTGGTTCGTGGTCCGGTTGAGCCAAGGGCCTCGGGAATAAACGACCGGTATGATTCGGACATCGTTCGCCGTGACCATGCTCCTCTGGGCGCTCGTCGGTGCGACCGCTCCGGCGCTGGCCGACGAGTACAGCCTGGTGATCGACGAAACAAAAGTCAACATCACGGGCCGGGAGCGGACCGCCATGGCGATCAACGACGCCGTGCCGGGCCCCGCGCTCCGGTGGCGCGAGGGCGAAGAGGTGACCCTTCACGTCGCCAACCGACTCAGCGAGCCGACCTCCATCCACTGGCATGGCGTGATCGTGCCGAACACCATGGACGGCGTCCCTGGGATCAGTTTCGAGCACATCAGACCTGGGGAGACGTTTACGTATCGGTTCACGGTCAAGCAGAGCGGTACTTATTGGTATCACAGCCACTCCGGCCTGCAGGAACAGGCCGGGGTCTATAGCCCCCTGATCATCGACCCGGCCAAGCCCGAGCCATTTCGATACGACCGGGAGTACGTGGTCATGCTCTCCGACTGGACCGATGAAAATCCCAATAGGGTCTTGGCCAAGCTCAAGAAACAGAGCGGCTACTACAACTTCAACAAGCCGACGGTCGTGGATTTCTTCCGGGACGTTGGTCGGACAAGCTGGCGCGCCACGCTCTCCGACCGGCTCGCGTGGGGGCGTATGCGCATGGACCCGACGGACATCGCGGACGTCACCGGCTCTACCTACACGTTCCTCGTGAACGGCCAGCCGCCCAAGGCCAACTGGACCGCGCTCTTCACGCCCCGGGAGCGCGTGCGCTTGCGGTTCATCAACGCCGCGTCGATGACGTACTTCGACATTCGCATCCCCGGTCTGAAGATGGAGGTGGTGCAGGCCGATGGTCAGGATGTCGAGCCCGTGGTGGTGGATGAGCTCCGCATCGCCGTCTCCGAGACCTACGACGTGATCGTCGAGCCCCGGGAGAATCAGGCCTACACGATGTTTGCCGAGGCCATGGACCGCAGCGGGTATGCCAGGGGGACGCTCGCGCCTCGTTCCGGGATGTCGGCGCCCATTCCAGCGCTGCGGCCGCGGCCGATCCGCACCATGGCCGACATGGGGATGGCGGACATGGATCACGGGATGCACGAGATGCAGCAGGACGCCAAGGCGCAGGAGAAGGAGGCTCCCGTGCCGGGGATGGATCACGAGGCCATGGGCCTCGGGCAAGCAGACGCTATGCCCGGCATGTCCTCCGGTGAGGAGCCCATGGTGATGCACGGCCCCGACGCCCACGGGCGGGGCAACTCGATGGTCGTGATGATGCCGAGGAGCCGGATCCACGAGCCCGGCGCCGGCCTCGAGCACACGGGTACACGGGTGCTCGTCTACACCGACCTGCGAGCCCGGGAGTCCGGTTACGATCGCCGGAAGCCCGAGCGGGAGATCGAGCTGCATCTCACCGGCAACATGGATCGCTACATTTGGGGGATCGACGGGAAGCGGTATGCGGAGTCCGAGCCGATCCGCCTCAGATATAACGAACGGCTGCGCGTCATCCTGGTGAACGACACGATGATGGAGCACCCCCTTCACCTGCACGGGATGTGGATGGAGCTCGACAACGGGAACGGCGAACACAACCCCCGCAAGTTCACCATCAATGTGAAACCGGGTGAACGGCTGGCGTTCAACATGACGGCCGACGCGCTGGGTGCGTGGCCCTTCCACTGCCACCTGGGCTACCACATGGCCGCCGGCATGATGGTCCACGTGGTCGTCTCCGAGGACGGGGCAGAGGCGCACTGATGGTGTGCGGGAACTCGGCGCTCACCGGCAGCGCGCGGCTCGCGGCCTTACTCCTTCTGGCCGTGACCGTGCTGGCCGGGCGCCCCGACCCCGCGGCAGCGGACGAATCCCAGCTCTTCACCCTTATCGAGGCCGAGCAGTTCGAATTCCGGGCCACCAACGGAGAGGGCACGGTCAGTTGGGATGCTCAGGGCTGGATCGGCGGGGACTATGACAAGATCTGGCTCAAGACGCAGGGCGACGACCTCCGCGATGGACCTGTCAGAAACGCCGAGATACAAGTCTTGTACAGCCGGACCATCGCGGCGTTCTGGGACCTGCAGGTCGGCGGCCGCTACGACGTGAAGCCTGATCCGTCGCGCGGCTTCGCCGTCCTCGGGATCCAGGGACTCGCGCCGTACTTCTTTGAGGTGGACGCGGCGGCTTTTATCAGCGACGAAGGCGACGTGTCAGGCCGCATCGAGGCGGAGTACGAGCTGCTCCTGACGCAGCGGCTCATCGCCAAGCCGTCGGCGGAGCTCAACGCGGCCATTCAGGACGTCGAGGAGCTTGGCATTGGCTCCGGCTTGAGCGAGGTCGAGTTGAGCGTGCGACTCCGGTACGAGATCGTGCGCGAGCTTGCCCCGTACCTCGGCGTCTCCTGGGAGCGCAAGGTCGGTCCTACGGCTGATTTCGCGAGACGCCAAGGGGCGGATGTCGGCGATCTGACGTTTGTCAGCGGCGTCCGTTTCTGGTTCTGAATCACGTCTTGGGGAACGAGATGCAGAGCTGTGAACGTCCCCAACCCACGATCATTGCGTGGTTTCTCGAAGGGAGGCCGCGGAACCGCGTGGCCTGCTGGCGTTCGGGGAGGGCGAAGCCCTCCCGTGTCGGTCCAACCGATCCAAGGAGGTAGCGATGCCCAAGGTCAGAACGGCGAAGCATGCGATCACAACGATCCTGGTTCCAACCGATTTCTCGGAGTATTCCAGGCAGGCTCTGAGCTATGCCGAGATGTTAGCCAAGACGTTCGATGCCAAGATCGTCCTGATTCATGTGATCGACACCGTGAGCTACGTTGTGAGCGAATCGGTGCAGTGGACCGATGTCTACGCCCGTTTGGAAGGGATCATCCAGCCCATGCTCGAGGGACTGATTCGCGAGGCGGAAAAGAGGGGTGTGGCGGCTGAAAGCAAGTTGACCCAGGGCGTGCCCTACGACCAGATCATCAAAACCGCCGAGAACGTGAACGCCGATCTCGTCGTCATGGCAACCCATGGCCGCACAGGCGTGCGTCATGTGCTGTTAGGAAGTGTGGCCGAGCGAGTCGTTCGCCTCGCGCCCTGCCCGGTTCTTACCGTTCGAAGCAGAGGGGGAGAAACATGAAAACGATCAACGTGGCCGTCAACGACTATGGAGGGCGATCGTGATCCCCGAGACGATCGACGCGATTCGCGCGCTCTCGGGTATTGAGCGAGGCGCGATGCAGTCCATTGCGAAGACGAACCAGTCGCTGGGCATCGTCACGGAGTTCCTGTCGGTCAAACAGCGCGTGTCGGCGGCGTAAAGGAATGCTGAAGGCCGTTCGGTTTTGAAACGAGTAGGAAGGAGGAGAGTCCATGAACGTGCTCAAGACCGGTCTGCTGCTGGCGGGTCGCCGCCTCATTAGGTGCGGCGGTTCGGCTTGCCGACACGCAGACCCGGATCGCGCGGGCCGGCGACAAACCCACGGTGTTGCTCTCGGCGAACTACTTCGGCACGTCGCCAGAGTACTTCATGGCGCCGTCCGAGGATCTGCGCTGGAACTGGATGGCGGGGGGGGCAACGTGGGCTTGCCGCTGTTCTCCGGGCTCGAAACCCGCGGGCGGGTCGCCAAATTTCAAGCGGAATCCGAGGGTGCACAAGCCCAGCTTCACGACGTGGAGCAGCAGGTCCGGCTGGAGACGCGCCGGGCCTTTCTGCGTATCAGGGAGGCCGAGGAACTCGTACGCTCACAGGCGCAAAAGGTCGTTCAGGCGCAGAGGGCGCTGCGCATTGCGCGCCGACGCTATGAGCAGGGCCTGGGCACGCAACTCGATGTGACGGACAGTCAGGTGGCGCTGACCCAAGCGCGGGTCAAGGAGCTGTCCGCCCTCTATCGACATGAGCTGGCCGTGGCCGAACTCGAACGGACTGTGGGATGTCCCCCGGCCGCGCCAACGGGGGGACCGAAGGAGGGGAACCGTGAACGTGCTGTGGAAACGAGGGCTGTGGGCGGTCGGGCTACTTTTAGTGACTGGCGCGATCTGGCTCGCGTGGCGCTGGTTCGCGCCGTCCGGTCTGCCGGAAGGCATCCTGGAAGGGTACGGCCGGATCGAGGGCACCGAAGTCACCGTGAGCAGCAAGGTGTCGGGCCGTGTCACCACGTTGGCGGTCACGGAAGGCGACCGCGTGGAGCCGGGCGCGCTGATCGCGGAGCTGTCGGCGGAGGAGATCGACGCGCGCCTGGCGCAGGCTGGCGGCAGGTTGGTGGCCGCCGAAAAGCAGGTGAAACAGGTCTTGGTGCGTGTTGCAACCGTTGAACACCATGCCGCCAAGGCGAGAACCGATCACCGGCGGTACCAGGCGCTGTTGCAAGAGGGCGCCATCTCCACGCAGCAGCTAGACCAATCGGAGAACGCGGTGCGCGCGGCTGAAGGGGACCTCGCGGCCGCACGCGAACTGCTGGCCGCGGCCCGGGCGGAAGCGACCGCTGCCCGCGCCGCGCGGGATGAGGCGCAAGTCGCCGTGACCGAGACGCGCATCATTGCGCCCGTGGCCGGCACGGTCGTGACCAAGGCGGTGGAGGCCGGCGAGCTCCTGTTTCCGGGCAAACCGCTGGTGGTGTTGGTGGATTTGACCAGGCCGTATCTGCGGGTCTATCTCCCGGAACGCGACATCGGCAAGGTCAAGCTGGGTGATCCCGCTCGCGTGTACGTGGACTCGTTTCCCGGCCGCCCGTTCGAGGCCACGGTGACCGAGGTCGCCAACAAGGCCGAGTTCACACCCAAGGACGTGCACATGCCCGATGAGCGCGTGACCCTGGTGTACAGCGTCAAACTGGAGATCACAAACCCCGAGGGGATTCTGAAACCGGGCATGCCGGCGGATGCGCTTATCCGCTGGAAGCCGGATGTGCCGTGGGGACGATAGGCTGATGAACGAGCCACCCGTCATCGAAACCCATGGCCTCACCCGCCGTTACCGGGAGCGCATGGCCGTGCAGGCGCTGTCCCTCTCCGTGCGACGCGGCGAGGTCTTCGGCCTGCTCGGTTCCGACGGCGCCGGCAAGACCACGACGCTGCAGATGCTGGCGGCCATCCTCGACCCCACCGAAGGATCGGCGAAGGTACTGGGGTACGATACGGTGCGCGAGTCATCAGCGGTCACCGCGCGCCTCGGCTACATGTCGCAGGCCTTCAGCCTATATGGGCGGCTGTCGGTGGACGAGAACCTGGAGTTCTTCGCCGACCTGCACCGGGTGCCAGAGCCAATACGGAGTGAACGCACGCGGCGGTTGCTCGAGTTTGCCCGCCTGGTGCCGCACCGCGCGCGGGCCGCGCGCCACCTCTCGGGCGGCATGCAAAAAAAGCTCGCGCTGTGCTGTGCCCTGATCCATCAGCCCGAGCTGCTCATCCTCGATGAGCCGACCACGGGCGTGGACCCGGTCTCGCGCCGCGAATTCTGGACCATTCTGTATCAGGCGCTGACCGAGGGCGCGACGATCGTCGTGTCCACGCCCTACATGGACGAAGCCGAGCGCTGCACGCGCGTGGCGCTGCTGCATGAAAGCCGGCTCATCGCCTGCGACGCCCCCGCGCGTCTACGCGCCCAACTGCCCGGACGCATGATCGAACTCAGCGTGCGCCCGCAGCGTCAGGCGCTTGCGATTCTGCATGACGCCATGCCGAAGGCGCGGCCCTATGTCTTCGGCGAAACCCTGCACCTGCATCAGGACGAGGGGGCCGAGTCGGTCACCTCGTTGCAGGACCTGCTCGTGTCGCGCGGAGTGACGGTCGCGCAGGTCCGTCCGGTCAGTCCCAGCCTGGAGGATGTGTTCGTCACGCGCCTCACGGAAACCGCGCCGGCCGCGCCGCTGGCGCCGGTCGCGATGTCGGCAGGAACCGGCATGGAGGTCGCGGTGCAGGCGCAGGACCTCACGATGCGCTTCGGCAACTTCACCGCGGTGGACCGGGTGAGCTTTTCGGTGCGGCGGGGGGAAATCTTCGGGTTTCTCGGCCCCAATGGTTCGGGCAAGACCACCGCCATCCGCATCCTGTGCGGCCTACTCGCGCCCACCGCGGGCCGGGCCACGGTGGCGGGATATGACGTTGGCCGAGAGCCTTCGGCGGTGAAGGCGCGCATCGGCTACATGTCGCAGCGCTTCTCGCTGTACGAAGACATGACGGTGGACGAAAACCTCGCGTTTTTCGCCGGCGCCTACGGCGTGCCGGCCGCGGAACTCCCGGCGCGGCGCGACTGGGTGCTGACCCTGGCGGGGCTCAACGGCGCGGAAGCGCGGCTCACGCGCTCCCTGTCCGGCGGCTTGAAGCAGCGCCTGGCCCTGGCCTGCGCCGTGCTGCACGAACCGCAGGTGCTGTTTCTGGACGAACCGACGGCCGGCGTCGATCCGCTGTCGCGGCGGCGCTTTTGGGAGCTGATCTACCACTTGTCCGACCGGGGCGTCACCGTGTTCGTGACCACGCACTACATGGACGAGGCGGAGCACTGCCACACCCTCGGGCTGCTCTACTCCGGGCGTCTGATCGCCCTGGGCTCACCGGAAGCGCTGCGCACCGGCATGCGCGCCGGGGAGATGCTCGAGCTGGAGTGCGACCAGCCGATCCAGGCGCTTGCGATCTTTCAGGAGGCGGAAGGAATCCGAGCCTCCTTCTTCGGCGATCGGCTGCATCTGTTGGTGGACGACGCGGAGGCGGCGAGGCCACGGATCATCGAGCGCCTACAGCGGGAAGGTCATCGGATCCACCGGGTCGAGCGCGTGCCCCTGAGCATCGAGGATGTGTTCATCGCCTTCATCGAGATGGAGCAGGCCCGCCTCGATGCGGCCCAGGCGCCGGCCAGGGATGCGGCATGAGGAGCCTGATCGGCGCCGTGATCTGGAAGGAGGTGCGCGAGATCCGCCGCGACCCGGTCACGGTCTCGTTCGCCATTATCCTGCCCCTGCTGATGCTCTACTTGTTCGGTTCCGCGCTCTCCTTGGATGTGAAGGACGCGACGCTCGCGGTCTACGATCTGGACAAAAGCCCGGCGAGCCGGGCCTTGATCGACGCCTTTCCGCATTCGGGTTATTTCCGACGCGTGCACGACATCCGCGCGGAAACCGAAATCGCACAACTGCTCGACCGGGGCAACGCGCGGCTGGTGCTGGTGATTCCGCCGGATTTTTCCGAAAAACTCGCGCGCGGGCAAACCGTCGGCGTGCAGACCCTGGCGGACGGATCGTTCCCACCCACCGCCATGGTGGTGGCCGGCTATGCGGCGGCCATCGTGCAGAACTATAACCTGGAGCAGCTGCGCAAGGCGGTGTCCGCCGCGGGCCACGGCGCCGCGCACCTCTCGCCGATCGACGTGGACAGCCGGGTGTGGTTTAACGCCGCGCTCAAGAGCGTGAACTACATCGTGCCCGGGTTGCTCGGCGTGATCCTGATGGCGTTTCCGCCGCTGCTGACCACGCTGGCGGTGGTGCGCGAGAAAGAGACCGGCTCGGTGCAGCAGATTTTCGTCTCGCCCATCCGCCCGTACCAGTTCATCGCCGGCAAGATGATCCCGTATGCGGTGATCGCCTTCATGGAGATGCTCATGATCCTGGCCGCCGGCGTGTGGTGGTTTCAGATCCCCTTTCGCGGCAGCCTGCCGTTGTTCCTGGGCGCCACCACGCTCTACGTGTTCTGCACCGTGAGCCTGGGGCTCCTGATCTCGAGCGTCACACGCAGCCAGTTGGTGGCGATGCTGCTGGCTCTGCTGGCGACCCTGATGCCGTCGTTCCTGTTTTCCGGGTTTCTGTTTCCGATCTTCACCATGCCCGCGATGTTGCAGATGTACACCTATCTGTTCCCGGCGCGCTATTTCATCGAGATCGTTCGCGGCATCATGATGAAAGGCATCGGCTTGGAGATGTTGTGGCCGCAGTTCCTCATGCTGGTTATATACACGGCCACGGTGTTCACCGCGACCACGCTGCTGTTCCGCAAGAAGGTGGTCTGATGATCAACAACGCACGCCTGGCCGCGCTTGTCCGCAAGGAGATGATCCAGTTCCTGCGCGCCCGGTTCATGCTGGCGCTGATCCTGTATATGTATACGGGAGAGGTGCTGATGTGCACCTTCGCCATGTCCTTCGACGTGCGCAATCTGCCCACCGTGTTCACCGATTTCGACCGCTCCGCCGAAAGCCGCCTGCTGGCCGAACGCTTTCGGAGTTCGGGCTACTTCAGCATCGAGCACATGACGACGCGCGATCCCGAGATGGCGCGGCTGCTCAACCGCGGCGAGGCGCTGGCGGTGATTGTCGTGCCGCCGGAATTTTCCCGGCGTTTGGCCGAAGGGTCGCCGGCTTCCGTGCAACTCCTGCTGGACGGATCGAACGCCAACACCGCAGCCGTGGCGCAAGGCTACGCCCAGCGCATTGTTCTGGATTACGCCCTGGAGCGGATCCGGGCTTCCGCCGCCGGACCGGTTCCGTTGCCGGTTGAGCACCGCCCCCGGGTCTGGTACAACTCCGAGCTCCGGTACGCCTACTTCATGGTGCTGTCCATGATTGCGCTCGCCGGCATGATGGTGGGCGTGATCACGGCCGCGGCCGGGATCGTGCGGGAGAAGGAGTCGGGCACCATCGAGCAGATGATGGTGACGCCGGTGACGCCCGCGGAGATGATCGCCGCCAAGATGATGCCCACTTTGACGATAGGTTTGCTGGCGCTTGTTCCCAGTCTGCTCATCGCCGCGTGGATCGGCGTGCCCATACGCGGGAGTCTCGCGCTGTTCTTTCTGTTTTCCGCCGTGTTCCTGGTGAGCAGCATGGGTATCGGCATTCTCATCGCGACGGTCGCGGAAACCATGCAGCAGGCGCTGCTGATTTCTTTCCTCGTCCTGTTTCCCATCCTGTTTCTTTCCGGGACCGTCGTGCCCCTGGAGAGCATGCCCTTGGGACTTCAGTATCTGGCGGAGCTCAGTCCTCTGCGCCATTACATGGATGCGATCCTTGGCATTTTCTTCAAGGGCGTGGGACTGGAGATGCTGTGGCACCGCGTCGCGGCCATGGCCGTGATCGGGGTGGCGCTGTTGGCTGGCGGCATCCTGCAACTACGACGGCGCATGCGTTAGAAGATGAGAGCTTTGAACCAACAACGGAGACACGACCATGGAAAAAGATCCGGTGTGCGGGATGCTGGTGGACGAGAAAAGAGCAGCGGCCACCAGCAGCTATAAAAAGAAAACCTACTACTTCTGCTCCGCGTCTTGCAGGGAGAAGTTTGAGAAGAATCCCGGAGGGTTTGTCACACAATCATAGAGGAGGAACCCACATGAATATCAGAACGATCGGAGTGTTTTTGTTTGCCCTGCCCCTTGTGGTCGCCCCGGTGGTGTTCGCCCAGATGATGGGCGGGGGGCCGCCTCAAGCGGAGATGAAGGGTGGAGAGATGGAGATGAAGGGAATGGACCGGGACCAGATGATGCACGAGATGATGGGAATGATGCGCAACATGATGAACCGTATGGAGGGGATGGCGCAAGATCGGCAAATGAAGCACGAAATGGGTGAGATGATGAAGAAGATGGACGAGATGATGAAACAGCACGAAACGATGATGAAAGGGCCTGGCATGATGCAGAAGGGGTCGCCGAAGTAGGCGGCGAAGAAGGGGGTATCCATTTGGAGGCCAGAGGCTTGTGAATCAGACCAGCGTGATCCCACAGAGAAAACGGCTGACGCTTCGGGGTCTACCGGTAACCGTTCAGTGGTTGTTCAGCTACTTCCTGGTAACCGTGGGGCTGGGCTACCTTCTTGCCATAACCTACCTCTTTCTCTTGGACGTCGAGCCGCATCGGAAGATGGGGATGAACGCGGTTCAGGCGACGATCGTAAAGTACTATGGAAACCGCGGAAATACGAGGCTGGAGGCCGCGCTGAACGGCTCCATGGCGGACAAGATCAGCCCGGCCGAGAGGGCCGAAGTGATCGGGTGGATCCGCGACGGCGCGGCGGCAACGGAATATGAGAAGGTCCAGCCATTGTTTGCGAAGAACTGCATTTCCTGCCACAGCAAAGATTCCGGTTACCCTATTCCACCGTTAACAAGTTATGACGAAGTCCTCAAGGTCACTGAGGTGGATTGGGGACAATCCCTGCTCAGGCTGGTTCGCGTGAGCCACGTCCATTTGTTCGGCATGAGCTTTATCTTTCTCTTGACCGGTCTCATCTTCGCGCTGAGCGAGATCAACGAACGGCTGCGGCTGGTCATCGTGATTCTTCCCTTCATCGCGATCTGGCTGGATATCGGATCCTGGTGGTTCACAAAGTATCAGCCGGTCTTCGCGTACACCGTGATTATCGGAGGGGCCTTGATGGGCCTGGCGCTCGCGGCCCAGATCCTGATCTCGCTCTGGGAAATGTGGCTGAAAACAGCAGATGATGAACATGACGCGTGATTCGACGGACGACGGAGGAGGCTTTTCAGCGGTACCGATTCGCCGCAGAGCCGGACCGCTACGGTTTTCAGGAAGCCGAGGAGAAGACCTGATGTGCTGCTGGTTCTTCGCACACGCGAGGACGCGGTTCTGCGATACTGACTCATGACATCGCCCCGAATCGGTGTGGTGTTGAGTTCGGGTGGCACGCGAGGCGTTTATGCTCACACCGGGTTTCTCCTCGCGCTGGAACGAATGGGGATTCCCGTCGTCGCCGCCACGGGGTCGAGCGCCGGTGCAGTCGTCGGCGGTATGGCCGCAAGCGGCACCGATCTGCGCGCGTGGTCGGAAACCATCGCCCAGATTGATCGTGCATGCTTCTGGCGGCCGGACCCGCTAGCGTATGTGTTGTGGCAGTTTCTTATCCACCGGGGACGAGGCTACACCGGATTGTCCAGCCCCGAAGCGGCGATCGAGTTCTGCCGCAGCCAGTTGGCGGTTCAGACGTTTGAGGAATGCCGGTACCCGTTTTACGCCCTGGCCGTCAGTCTTGGGCGAGGACGCAAGGTGGTCTTCTCGGAGGGGCCACTGGCGCCGCGCATCGTGGCAAGCGCCGCGATGCCGGTTCTGTACCGACCGGTTGAGATCGACGGCGATTGGTACTGCGACGGCGCGCTGGCTGATCTGGCGCCGACGGATGCCATCTGCTGTAAACATCGCCTGGATGCGCTGATCATTCATCATGTCTCCAGCCGGTATGAGGGCCAGAAGGACCTGAAGCGTATTCGGGAAGGTCCTTGGTCGATGCTTCGTATCCTGGAGCGGCTCTTGTTCCGCCGACGTCCGTGGTATCTTTCCGACGAGCGATTGAGCTCTCACCGATGTCCGTGTGGGTGCGGAGCCATCGTCGTAGTCGTCGAACCGCAATTGCACGAACTCCAGTGGACTCTCGATAAAAGCGGCCCGCAGATCCAGAAGTCGGCCATGGAGCAAACCCAAGCCTACTTGCAACCCTATGTGGATGCCCTATTGAGCGACCCGAGGAATCATTTGCCCCCCGCGCAAAGCGGTGGTCTTGCTTGAGCTATTCGCTAGCCGATGGGAGCGAATACGGGGCGTTCCATAGCCTGTCCTACGCCCAGCTCCAGTGGTTTTTCTAAAAACAACCCTTTCGTGGGGTTGTCCTTTCCCTTCAGTCGGCACAGAATAGCCCGACGGAGAGATGAGTGTTCACTCGAAAGGGGAGACGATGGAGCTCGCGTTCTGGGGCGCCGCCGGTACGGTGACCGGATCCAAATACCTAGTCACGACCGGCGGGCGGAAGGTTCTCGTCGATTGCGGGCTGTTCCAAGGATTTAAACAGCTCCGGTTGCGAAACCGGGCGCCGTTGCCCCTCGATCCCCGCGAGATTGATACCGTGGTGTTGACCCACGCCCACATCGACCACAGCGGGTATCTGCCGCTGTTCGTCAAAAACGGGTTTGCGGGACGCGTCTATTGCAGTCACGCCACGCGCGGTCTCTGCGGCATCTTGCTGCCGGACAGCGGGTACCTTCAGGAAGAGGAGGCGGCCTTCGCGAATCGGCACGGGTACTCCAAGCACGCGCCGGCGCTGCCGTTATATACCCGGGAGGACGCCGAGCGCTCACTCTCGCGGCTTACCCCGGTTGCGTTCGAGCACACGGTCGATCTGGGCGACGGACTGACGATGCGGCTGGTGCCCGCGGGCCATATCCTGGGCGCGGCGTTGGTCGTGCTTTCGCACGCCAAGTCGGTCCTCGTGTTTTCCGGCGACCTCGGACGACCGAATGACCCGATCATGCGCGCTCCCGCGACCATCCCGAGAGCGGATTACCTCGTGATCGAGTCCACGTACGGCGATCGCCGCCACGATCCGACCGATCCTCAAGCCGAGCTCGCGTCGGTGATCAACCGCACGGTCAAACGGGACGGGGTGGTCGTGATTCCCTCGTTCGCGGTGGGCCGCGCGCAGACCGTCCTGTATTACCTGCACATCCTCAAGTCCTCGGGCGCGATTCCGGACGTGCCGGTCTTTCTCAACAGCCCGATGGCCGTCGATGCGACCGGCATTTACCGAGAGCATCGCAGCGAGCACCGCCTGACGCCGGCGGCGTGTCAGGCGATGTGCGGCGCCGCGCGCTTCGTGAGCAGCGCGGAGGAGTCCAAGCAGCTCAATACCCGGCGGGGCCCCATGATCCTGATCTCGGCGAGCGGCATGGCGACCGGAGGACGCGTGGTTCACCACCTCAAGGCCTTCGCGCCCGACCCGAGGAATACGATCCTGTTTGTGGGGTTCCAGGTTCCAGGGACGCGCGGCGCCGCCATCGTCGACGGCGCGGAATCGGTCAAGATCCATGGGAGCTACGTGCCGATCAAGGCCGAGATCGTCGCCTTGAACAACCTCTCCGCGCATGCCGATGCGGCGGAGATCATGGAGTGGCTCACGCACATCCATCCCGCGCCCCGGCAAACATTCGTGACGCACGGCGAGTCCGCCGCCGCGGATGCGCTCAGACATCGGATCGAAGAGACCTTGAAGTGGAATTGCCGCGTGCCCGAGCATCTCGAAACGGTGACGTTGCGGTGACCGCCCCCGTTTCCCACCACGCGGCGCATCGCCTGCGGTTACGCCGGCTGGGCATCGAGACGTATCAGGAGCCCGTGATCTATATGCGCATCGACTGTGACGTGTGCCGGTCGGAGGGGTTCGAGGCCCAGTCCCGCGTGGAGATCTGCCGGGACGGCCGATCGATCATCGCGACGCTCAACGTCGTGACGTCCGATCTGTTGGCGCGGGATGAGGCCGGCCTTTCGGAAGTGGCGTGGCGGATCCTCGGCGCGGAGACGGGTGATTCGGTCACCGTGCGGCATCCCGCGCCCTTGGAGTCGCTGGGTGCCGTGCGCGCGAAAGTGCATGGGAAACGATTCGACGACGCGGCCATGACCGCGATTGTGCGAGACATCGCGGCCGGTCGCTACGCGGACGTGCACGTGGCGCTGTTCTTGACGGCGAGCGCGGGAGGTCGGCTCGATCTCGATGAGACGACCGCGCTCACCCGCGCGATGGTCGCGGTGGGGGAGCGCCTGGAGTGGGATCGAAGCCCGGTGGTCGACAAGCACGGCGTGGGCGGGCTGCCCGGGAACCGCACCTCGCTGGTGGTGGTGCCGATCGTGGCCGCCTTTGGGTTGACGATGCCCAAAACCTCGTCGCGGGCCATCACCTCGCCGGCGGGCTCGGCCGACACGATGGAAACCCTCGCGCCGGTGGCGCTCGATCTGGCGGGGATGCGCCGCGTGGTGGCGCGCGAGGGAGGCTGTATCGTGTGGGGCGGGTCGGTCCTCTTGAGTCCGGCCGACGACGTGTTGATCCGGGTCTCGCGACCGCTCGACCTCGACGGCGAGGGACAGCTCGTGGCGTCGATCCTCTCGAAGAAGGCCGCGGCGGGGTCGAGCCACGTGGTCGTCGATTTGCCGGTGGGGCCGACCGCCAAGATCCGCAGTGCGGAGGCCGGCCGGTCGCTCGCGCAGCGATTGGAGGACGTGGGGCGCGCGGTGGGGTTGACGGTCCGTGTCGTGATCACCGACGGGTCGCAGCCGGTGGGCCGGGGCATCGGCCCTGGGCTTGAGGCCCGGGACGTGTTGGCAGTCTTGCGCGGCGACAAGGACGCGCCCCCGACGCTGCGCGAGCGGTCGCTGTTGCTGGCGGGACACGTGCTGGAACAATCGGCGCGCGTGCCGAGCGGACGGGGTCGGGCGCTGGCCGAGATGATTCTCGACGACGGGCGCGCGTGGCGAAAATTCCAAGCGATCTGCGACGCGCAGGGAGGGATGCGCGAGCCCCCGCGCGCGAAGCACACGGCGGTCGTGACGTCACACCGAGCGGGGAGGGTCGCCGAGATCGACAACCGCCGCCTTGCGCGCGTCGCCAAGCTGTCGGGGGCGCCTCGTGCGGCGGCGGGCGGCGTCGATTTGCACGCGCCCCTGGGAACGCGGATCGCCGTCGGAGAGCCCCTCTTCACGGTTCACGCCGAAACGCCGGGCGAGTTGGCCTACGCCATGGGCTACGCCGAGACCCAGACGGATCTGGTGCGCGTTCAGGAGGACGCATGAGGTCCGTCATTCTCCCATTTCCGGACAACGCCGAGACGGCGGCGTCCCTCGCCAAGCGCCTGGATGCGGAGGTGGGCGTGGTGACGCTGCGGCGCTTTCCGGACGGGGAGACGTACGTGCGGATCGAGACGCCGGTGACGGGGCGCGAGACGATCCTGGTCTGCACGCTCTCGCGGCCGGACGAGAAGATGCTCCCGCTGCTGTTGACCGCGGCGACGGCGAAGGATCTCGGCGCGACCCGGGTGGGCTTGGTTGCCCCCTATCTCGCCTACATGCGCCAGGACGCCCGCTTCCAGCCCGGCGAGGGGATCACGTCGAGGTATGTCGCGCGCCTACTGTCCCAGGCGGTGGACTGGCTGGTGACGGTCGATCCGCACTTGCACCGGTACCGGTCGCTCGCCGAGGTGTACTCGGTTCCGACCCGGGCGGTGCGGGCGGCGCCGCTCATCGCCCAGTGGATTCGGAAGCACGTCTCCTCGCCGGTAGTGGTGGGGCCCGACGGCGAAAGCGCGCAATGGGCTCAGGTGGTGGCCGACGAAGCCGGCGCGCCGGCCGTCGTCTTGAACAAGACCCGACGTGGCGATCGGGACGTCGAGGTCTCCTTTCCCGACGCCGAGCGGTGGAAAGGGCACACGCCAGTGGTGGTGGATGATCTGATTTCGACGGCTCACACGATGATCGAAACCGTGGGGCATGTGAAGCGTGCCGGGTTACCGTCGCCGATCTGCGTCGCCGTGCACGCGGTCTTCGCCGAGCGGGCATATGCCGACCTCGTGGCGGCGGGACCGGCGCGCGTCCTGACGTGCAACACGGTTCCCCACGCCTCGAACGGGTTGGATGCGACGGATCTATTGGCGGATGGAGTGCAAGAAATACGAATGGTATAGGGGTTCAACGGGTTGAACCCCTGTGCAGGCACAGGGGTGAGCGAGGGGCGGGGCAGTTCACGCGCGGAAGGAGGAGACCATGACCGTGTTGCGACGGCTCAAAGCGTATCTGGACGAGAACGAGGTGGAGTACGAGGTGCTAGTGCACCCGGAGACGTATCGGGCGCCCGCCACGGCGGAGGCGCTGCACGTGCCGGGAAAAGAGATGGCGAAGGTGGTCATGCTGAAAGACGGCGCGGATGATCTGATGGCGGTCCTCCCCTCGACCTTCAAGCTCGACCTCCACCGCCTCCGGGAGGTGCTGAGCAGTCAGACGATTCGGCTCGCGACGGAGGAGGAGATGGCCCAGGTGTTCCCCGACTGCGAAGTCGGGATGATGCCGCCGTTCGGCAATTTGTACGGCCTCGACGTGCTGGTGGACGGCGTCTTGACCGAGGACGAAGAGATCGTGTTTCCCGCCGGGACCGCCCGCGAGGCGATCAAGATGGGGTACGACGATTTCGAAGAGCTGGTGGTGCCGCGGGTGGTAGAATTCAGCGACCGAGAAGTGAAGTACTAGGCGCCTGTCCATGAATGGTCATCTGCGGCGTTGCCGCTGCGCTTCCGGTGCTCACGTCTTGGTAGGGGCGCCATTCATGGCGCCCAATCAGGAGGGCGTGATAAATCACGCCCCTACAGTCCGGTTCTCGCGGCGCCTTGCATCTGACGCACTCCTGAACAGGCTCAAACGTTCGGTTACTCGGGCAGACTAGACGGGCGGTTTGATCGGCGCCCACCGCCGTCCTTCGCTGAGCAGGGACGAGAGGGCGTGGTGGGAGACCGGCCGGCTGAAGAGGTAACCCTGCATGGCGTCGCACCGACGCGAGCGCAGGAATGCGGCCTGTTCCTCGGTTTCGACGCCCTCGGCGACGACCTTGAGCCGGAGGTTTTGCGCCAGGGAAATGATCCCGGACGCGATCGCCGCCTGATCCGGGTCGGTGATGATGTCGTTGACGAAGGATCGGTCGATCTTGACCGTGTCGATGGGGAATCGCTTGAGGTAGCTCAGCGATGAGTACCCGGTTCCGAAGTCGTCGATCGACAAGGAGACTCCCATCGCGTGCAGCTCTTCGAACCGTGTGATCATCGCCTCCGCGTGTTCCATGAGGAGGCTCTCGGTCATCTCCAGTTCCAACGACACGGGGGGAAATCCGGTTTCGCGGAGCACCTTCGCGACGGTCTCGGAGAAGTCGTTCTGTCTGAACTGGCGCGCCGAGACGTTGATCGAGACCCGAAGGAACCCAAAGCCGGCGTCGTGCCAGGCCTTGCCCCGCGCGCACGCGGTGCGCAGGACCCACTCGCCGATCGGCACGATCAAGCCGGTCTCCTCCGCCAGGGGGATGAAATCGGCGGGGGAGACCAGGCCGGTCTGCCGCTGCCAGCGCACCAACGCCTCCACGCCGATGATGCGGCCGGTCTGCAGGTCGACCTGGGGCTGATAGTGGAGCAGCAGTTCCCCGCGCTCCAACGCGTGGCGGAGATGGGTTTCCAAGGCGAGCCGTTCGCCGGCCTTGGCGTTCATGTCTGCGGTGTAGAACTGGTAGGTGTTGCGTCCCCGTTCCTTGGCGCGGTACATGGAGGTGTCGGCGTTCTTGAGCAGATTGTCGACGCTGGTGTCGTCCGACGGGTAGAGGGTGACGCCGATGCTGACCGTCACGAAGAGTTCGTGCTCGGCCACGCGAAGCGGCTCGGAGAACGCGTCAACGATCTTTTGCGCCACCCGTGCGGCGTCTTGGGTTTGCGCCATGTCGGCGAGGATGACCGCGTACTCGTCGCCGCCCAATCGGGCCACCGTGTCGCCCGCGCGGAGGCAGCCGACGATCCGCTCGGCGGCGGCCTTGATCACGAGGTCCCCACGTCGTGGCCCAGCGTGTCGTTGATGGTCTGGAACCGGTCGAGGTCGATGAACATCACGGTGACGACGCGGTCGTGACGGGCGGCGGCGATCGTGGTCTGTTTCAGGCGATCGTTGAACAGGACGCGGTTGGGAAGGGACGTGAGAGTGTCGTAATGGGCGAGGAGGTTCAGCCGTTCCTGGTCGTGCTTGCGCTCAGAAATATCGCGCACGATCCCGATGAAGACGCGATGGTTCTCGACCTGCATCACGCTGATGGCCAGATCCATCGGGAACACGGTGACGTCCTGCCGGCGTCCGAGCACCTCGCGCGGCCCCACGTCGATGATCAGCCCATGGCCGGATTCGCCGTATGCACGCAGGTAGCCATCGTGCTCGCTGCGGTAGGGATCGGGCATCAGCATCTTCACATTCTGGCCCACGACGTCGGCCGCCGCGTAGCCGAAGATCCGCTCGGCGGCCGGGTTGAACGACTCGACGTTCCCGCGCCCGTCGATCGTAATGATGCCGTCCGCCGCACTGGCTAGGATGGCGCGCGTGCGGCGCTCGCTGTGTTCCAGGGCATCGACCGCCCATCGGCGCTCCAGTTCGGCGGTTGCGCGGGCGGCAAAAATCTTCAAGAGGGGGTCGGCGGCCGGGGCTCCGATCATCGGGCCGTCGTGCATCACGCCCAGATGCCCGACCACCGCTCCGGAGGTGTTCACGAGCGGAATCGCCAGATAGCTTTCGACTCCCTGCTCGACAAGCCAGCGATCATCGGGAAACAGCTCCCGGATGCCGCGAGGGTAATAACACAGCTGGTTGGCGATGACCTGCTCGCAGGGCGTTCCTTTCGTCGCGTACTCAAAGGGCGCCTCATGCTCCCGGCCCGACCAGAATGCGATCAGTCGAAGTGTGTCGCCTCGCTCATCCGCCAACTCGGACACGAACGCCCACCGCACGTGAAAGGCGTCCGCCATGGTCTTCACGAGAGACCTGAAAAATTCCTCCCCTACGACCGACGAGGTGCCCTGAACGATCAACCGGATGGCCTCATCCGCCTTTTCGCGCTCGGCCTGACTGCGGGTGTTGGTCAAGATCATGGCCAGCGAGCCGGCAAAGCTCGAGGCCAAGAGTTCATCGTGAGCGGTAAAGGGCTCGCCGGTGGTCTTGTCGCACAGATAGACGCGGCCGTACACGATGTCCTGGTAAGAAATGGGCACCGCGAGGAGGGACTTCATCGGGGGATGATGGGGAGGGAAGCCCGCGGAGCGCGGATCGCTGGTCATGTCATCCAGCCGGAGCATCTGGTTTTCGCGAATGACGACCCCCAACAATCCGCGTCCCTGGGGGAGGCCACCGATGCGCTCCGCGTCCTCCGGCCCGATTCCGGTATAAAAGAAATGCGTCAGTTGCCCGGCGTCGTCCAGAATGCCGACCGCCCCGTAGCGCGCCTGAAGGAGCTTAGTCACCGCATCGATGCCGTTTTGCAGCAGGTCTCGTTCAATGGCGTGGGCCGCCAAGAGCCCCAGCAATTTCGTAGCGGCGGTGTAAAGTTCCTCGGAACGAGCCAGCCACGTCGACAAACACCGCCGGTCATCTTCCACCACCGCCTGCAGGCGCTGGGACTCCTCGAGCAGCCCCTGCTCGCGTTTCAGCAGGGCTGAGAACAGGCTGGTTCGGGAGATGGCGCCCGCGAAGGCCTTCTCGGCGTTCAGCACGGGGATCGCCTCCAACGACTCCGCATCCATCCGCGCGAGAATCTCCTCAAGCGGCGCATCCAACCTGGCCGGCACCGGGAGATGGTGGGGGAGTAAATCGGCGAAGATCCGATTGGGGAATCGAGAGATGTCGCGGGCGGTCACCAGACCGAGAAAGACCGGCTCCCGGTTGGCGGGTGGCATTTCGTCGAAGACGGCGTAGATCGCCGCGCGGGGCGCCTCGCCCAGCCCTCGGGGATGCGCATCGGAGGAGACCCGCAGCACCGGGTCATGCAGGGCGTCGGCGGCTGCGAGCAACGTCACGGACTCTCTTCTTCCAGCGTGACCTCGGCGTCAAGATCGAGGTGCAGGATCTCTTCGGGTCCCATGAGTGGTTTGATTCGTCTCAGCACGAACGCGACCAATTTCTCAGGGGGGATGCGGCGCAGGATCGTGCTCCGCACCAGGACGTCGCCGACCACCTCGTCGTGTACCTCGATGTGTTCGAACGGCGAAGGCACCAACAGGTCGATGGCCTTGCGGATCGCGGCGCAGACGATGGACGAACTCCGGCCCAAGACCAGGCCGTCGTGGATCGGGGGGATGGCGAACTCCTTGATGCGGACCTTGAGCGAGTGCTGGTGCTGGATGTGTGGGCCTTTCATGGAGTTCCTTTCAGGTGGGCGGTGAGCAGCGTGACGCAATCCATTGCGATCGATACCGGTTCGGCATGGGTGAAAGGGCGCTGTCTCAGCACGAGAAGGAAACCACAATTCAGCGAACGCGGTCAAGCCCCTCGAAACGGCTAAAAAACGCCCCTTTTGGGGGGTGGCGATTTCCACTCACTCGTTTGATACTTATAAAAGGGTGAAAGTGGTTTCGGGAGGTAGGAGATGGCCGAGCACCGTCGAGGAGATGTCCGGTCGGCGATGCGGTGCCAGCGATGCACCGGCTTGATGCGGTTCGAGCGGTCCATTGCGGCCATTCGGAGAGGGGGCGCGCCGTGGAATTGTGAAGCGTGGCGCTGCCTGCTCTGCGGCGAGAGTATCGATGTGGTCCTCCGCCGCGGGAATGGCGCGATCAGCGGAGGGGCGCCTTCGGTGTTCGGGGAAGTCTCGTGAGGCGGGACGAGGGTAAGGCGGTGATCAGTGGGGAGAGAGGGTGTTCGCCTGCGGCATGGGGAGGGCGGCGCTGGCAAGAATCTTGGAGACGAGGGTTGCTCGGTTGTGCACGTTTGTTTTCTGGTAAATGTTTTTCAAGTGGCCTTTGACGGTCAACTCGCTGATGAACAGCCGGTCCGCGATCTCCTTGTTGGCGTCGCCGCGGCAGAGTTGCTTGATGACATCAAGTTCCCGCTCCGAGAGGTCGAACTTCTCCCGGATCTCCGTCATGTCGATCACCCGGTCTCGGTGGTCTCCGTTGGACAGCGTCCAATGCGTTTGCAGGCGCATGGCCCGTTGTTCCACCGCCAGCCGAACCGCTTGGACCAATTGCGGGAGGTCATCTTTTGATTTCTCGATGTAATCGAAGGCGCCCCCCCGGCGAAGCGACTGGATGGCCGTTTGGAGCGAGGCCTTCGCGGTGAGCATGATCACGACCGAGTCGGGGTCGATTTGCTTCGCTTCCCGGAGGACTTCCATGCCGTCGAGTTTCGGCAGGTGGATGTCGACGATCAGGACGCCGGGAGGGGAAGCCGCTTCGTGCAGATAATCCAGCGCTTCTTCCCCGTCTTTGGCGACGTGGAGGGGATTCGTGAGGCGCCCTTTTCTGAGCGACCGTTGGATGATCTCGACGTCGGCACGGTTGTCTTCGACCAGGAGGATGGGAACGGAATCGGTGTTCATCGCCGCGAGCTCCACTCGCCCAAAAGGATTAGTTAGGTCGTATTATCTGGGATGAAGAGAGTCGATGTCAAACACGATGGGATGATGAAGAATCTTTCTGCTTGTATTCTTCAAAAGCGTCTGATAGTTCTATAATTTTTCGCAATGGTGCGCGCCGACGGACAAGACCCCGGTCAAACCCACGCGGAGCTCCTGGAAGAGCTCAACGCGCTGCGGGCTCGTCTGGAGCACGTTGAACGGTTGGAATCCGAGCATGGGCAGGCCGATGTCAAGTTCCGCGGGCTGCTCGAAGCCGCGCCCGACGCGATCGCGATCGTCGATCGATCGGGTCGTATCGTGTTCGTCAACGCCCAAACCGAGGCATTGTTCGCCTACAGTCGGGCCGAGTTAATCGGCCGCCCCGTCGAATTCCTGGTACCCGAGCGCTTTCAGGCCGTGCACATCGGACATCGGACCGCGTATGCATCCGCACCTCGGACGCGGCCGATGGGCCGGTGCGCGGACCTGTTCGGCCGACGAAAAGACGGGACGGAGGTCCCCATTGAGGTCAGCCTCAGCCCCGTGACGATCGGTGACGAGGTCCTCACCATCAGCGTCCTTCGCGACACGACCGAACGCAAGCAGGCAGAGAAAGAGCTCCGCGTCCAGAAGCGCGCCTTGGAGGAGAAGGTCCGCGAGATGGACGATTTCATGCATGTGGTCTCGCATGACCTGAAGGAGCCGCTCCGCGGGATCGAGGCCTTTGCCGGGTTCCTTTTTGATGACTACGGCCCGTGGCGGGACGAGAATGGAAAGCGGGACGGGACCTCCCTCAAGCAAGCCGCCGGTCGGATGAGGGACCTCATCAACGATCTGCTGACGCTGGCCTCGTTGTCCCGCAAAGGCCCGACGACGCAGACCGTCGACCTGAATCGAATCCTGGCCCAGGCCCAGCGCGATCTGGAGTACTCGATCCAATCCAAGCACGCCGAGATCCGAGTCGTCTCGACCCTCCCCACCGTGGTCTGCGACCAGACCCAGATCAGAGAGGTATTCAAGAACCTGATTTCAAACGCGGTGAAGTTCAATACCCGCCCGCACCCCACGATCGAGATCGCCAGTCGGGAAGAAGGGGATGCGCACGTGATTTCGGTCGCCGACAACGGGATTGGGATCGATCCCCGGTACATGGAACGGATCTTCGGGCTCTTTGAACGCCTTCATCCTCAGGAAGAGTTCGAGGGCACCGGAGCGGGGTTAGCCATTTGTAAAAAAGTGATCGAGGGCGGCGGGGGGCGGATCTGGGTGACCTCGCAGGCGGGAGAAGGCAGTACGTTCTCTTTCACCATCCTGAAAAGACGGGAAGAATCGTCGACCGCCGAACGACTCCCTGCGGATGGCGGCAACGCTGAAGGAAGGAACGTGTCATGATGGTGAATCACCTACAGCCCGTCACGATTCTCTTGGTCGAAGATAACCTGCAAGATATCGAGATCACGCGCCGGGCCTTCGCCAAGGGGCGTGTGAGGAACGATTTGATGGTGGTTCGGGACGGCGAGGAAGCTCTCGAGTACCTCTATCATCGGGGGAAGTTTCAGGATCCGGCGACCTCCCCGCGGCCGGGGATGATCCTGCTGGACTTGAACCTCCCGAAGGTCGGCGGGCTGGAGGTGCTGCAGCAGATCAAGCAAGACGACCACCTCAAGACAATTCCGGTCATCGTCCTCACCGTGTCGCAGCGCGAAGAAGACGTTGTCCGGAGCTACAATCTCGGGGTCAACACGTACATCCAGAAACCGGTCGAGTTCGACAACTTCATGCGCGTCGTCAACGCCGTGCACGAATACTGGATCCTGATCGCCACGCTGCCGCCGAGTTCCAGGGTGGCGCCGTAGCTTCACCCGACCGCTACGCCGTCTCTTAGAGAGGAGAGCCCATTCGAGGGAGGGCGCGCATCCTCACGGATATTCCCGAAGTGCTCCTGGCGTTGTCCGGTTTCTTCCTCAACTTTTTCTGGGAGATGGCGCAGTCCCCGTTGTACCGCGATGTGGCCGAGCGATCGTACGCGGAGATTCTCGTTTCGCGAGTACACTGCACCCTCGGGGACGTGGCGATTCTGCTGGTCGCTCACGGGATCGTGGCGTGGGCGCGTCAGGATCGGCAGTGGATGATGGACCTTCGATTCCGCGATCTTGCCGTCTTTACCGGCCTGGGGTTGGGGTATACCGTCGTGAGCGAGTGGGTCAACGTGGACCTTCGAAGCGGTTGGGCGTACGACCCCGCCATGCCCCGCGTGCCGTTGCTGGGCACTGGGCTGGCACCGTTCGTTCAGTGGATCGTGCTCCCGCCGGTGATCGCGTTCGTGTCCGCGACCCTGCTTCGAGGGAGGGGTGTTCGCGGGGCGTGAGTGGAGTCCCACGTTACTTCTTCGTCGTCGACTCCACGCTTAAAGTGCATTGCGAGCAAGATGGGAACCGTGCTTCTTCACTTCCTTGCACTTCGAAGATTCCCTGCAGCTTGCTGCAAGGAGCTTCAATTTCTCCGATGAGACGCGCTCGTTTCGAGCAAACCGGGCAGCGACTGGGCCGCCCCAGGCGCTCGCGCTTCCGAAAGACAAAGCCGCAGCCCCGGCAGGCGGCCGGTTCGACGATGAGGCGCGCGCCCTCTTCCTTGAGCGATCGCCCCAGGTGTTCCAGATGCGCGACCACGTCCTTTTCGGAAATCCTCACGTCCGCCGAGAGCTCCCGTGTGGTCTTCGGACCTGCCTCCAGTGCCGATCGCAAGAGGGACGGAATCGTGGCGGAGCGCTCCGGGGGCACCGGTTCGTGCTTGTCACCCATGGCTGACGGTCCATGTTCTCAAGCGGCCGATGCCTCGACGATCCGCCGCAGGATCGTCAGCTCTTCCCCGTGATACCTGGTGGGCTCGAGGACGGTCCAACCCAAGCGCTCGAACAGGCGCCCTCCGTCGCGCGCCGCGACGTACAGCGTCCGGAATTCCTGCCGCTCGGCTTCCTGAACCACCGCTGAGACCAGCTCGCCGGCGATGCCCCGCCGTCGCCGATCCGGCGTGACATAGAGACCCGAGAGCCACGGGCCGAGGTGCACGTGGGTCAGGATTGAGGCGGCCTTCAGCGCGGCGGTCCCGCACGGCGTCGAACCGTCAAAGGCGACGAGGACGAGCGGCAGCCGATCCCGGTTCGCGCACACCTCGAACTCGCGAGCGGTGTCGACGGCCGTCCGACATCCGTAGTGCCCGCTCCACTCGTCATGGAACCAGCGAGCCAACGTGGGGATGACGTTCGGATGGTCCGCCAAATACCCGATGTGCATGGCTCACGACCCTCAACGTTGGCTGTGCGGGTGACGCTAGATTGACTGAAGTGAGGGGTAAAGTAAAGAGCCCACCGGTGTGCTCAAATCGTGGGCGGTTCCGAAAAGACCCTCGATGGACCCGGCCGATAAACGGCTCGCCATCCGTGTGACGGATCATCCGCTGGAGTACGCGACGTTCGAGGGGGTGATACCGGAAGGGAGCTACGGTGCGGGGACCGTTGTCATTTGGGACGAGGGGATTTTCGAACCCGTGGACGACCCCGAGGTTGGGCTGTCGAAGGGACACCTCTCGTTCCGCCTCAAGGGAACACGCCTTCGCGGCGAATTCGCCCTCGTGCGAATGAAGCGGGACCTGTGGCTCCTGATCAAAAAACGCGAGACGAGCGACCGCCCTGGACGGCGATCGGCGTGACCCTGGATCGTGTATTTTTCTGGTCCGAACCCCCCACACCCCGGTCAAGTCACGACGTCAGACCGCTACCGCGCCCCAGATAGGCTGGGAACGCTA
>Ga0180094_1000053_pt1 | contig 27722 bp, 22 predicted proteins | sample EasRivT47_16_1Da_FD_121786 | JGI IMG/M metagenome (GOLD analysis project Ga0180094, IMG submission 121786) | Soil microbial communities from meander-bound floodplain in the East River, Colorado, USA - East River metaG ERMLIBT47_16_1Da | ecosystem: Environmental > Terrestrial > Soil > Floodplain ... | reverse complement strand
TCTCACGTACGACCCAGTACGCTCCGGTTTCCTCCTCCCTGCGACCTTGCGTCTGGAACTTTTTGAGCAGCCTGCAGGTTTTAGCGAGTTTTTCAGCACCCTGTTAGAACGGCGGTCTCCTCCTGCATACCACGATCGCCGACCCGATCGCCACTCGCGGGCGATCGTTGACAGCCCGGACGGGGCTGCCGTATGATCGCGGCGTCGCCCGACGCATCGGTGTCCGGGTGCACGAGTCGTCTGCCGAGGGAGTTCCCATGCGTGGTATCCGCCTCATTGCGTTATTCGTGCTTGCCGTGGTCGTGCTCGCCGCGCCAGCGGTTCCGGCGGCGGCCGCCGAAGCGCCGGCTAAGATGTCGGAACTGGAACGGTATATCCGGATCCAGATCGACATTGGAGCGGCCATGAAGGAGTTTTTCGCCGGGATGGGGCCGAACGCGGGCAGCCCGCCGGTCGAAGAGCGGGAGGCGATGGTCGAACGGATCGATCAGACCGTCTCTGGTATTTTGAAGACGTACGACCTCACCACCGAGGAATACAATCGCCGCAAGAAAGAGGTCTTTAGGGACGAGGCCGCCGTCACGGCGTTCCTCGAGGTCCACCCCGAGTTGAAAGCGAAGTGGGAGGCCCTTCCCTTCCGCGGCGGCTCGGGACACGGCCGCCGACCCCCGGCGGCCGAGTAGCTCCGGGGCGCTCACAGCCCCGGTCGCGCGATCAATCGGCCTTGCCCGCGAGGCGGTACAGACCGAGCCCGACCCACTCGTTGATCGCGAGCGTGCTCTGCTCCAAATACTTCACGTCGGGAAGGTATGCCATGACGCTTGACTCCGGCGGACCCACCAGGAATTCGCAGGGGAACGCCGTGGCGTCGAGTCCTTGTTGGCGAAAAAGGGCCATCGACCGCGGCATGTGCATGGCCGACGTCACCAGCGCGATCCGCGCCCGATCGTGCAGGAGTTTTCGGGTTTCCACCGCGTTTTCGTAGGTCGTCCGCGAACGCGTCTCGATCTGAACGGTCCACCTCGTCGGCCCCCAGGCCTTCAGAGTCTCGGCCATGATCGCCGCCTCGGCAGTGACCTGCCGAAAGGGGTCGGCGTTGCCCCCGCTCAAGACCAGCGTGGGTGCGAGGCCCTGGAGCATGAGCTCTCGTCCGCAGAGCAGACGGTAAAGCGATGGCGGGGCCAGCGTATCCGTGGGGCGCAGCCCCCCCTTCCGCGCCACGCCGCCGGCGAGCACCACGACGGCCTCGTAGGGTGCCCCGCCGACGTGTGGGTGGCCGGTGGCGGGGGGGTACATCAGCTCCAGCGAGCGGACGAGGCCGTGGCTGACCGGGGGGATCGATAACGCGTAGGCCAGGGCGAGCGCTGGGACCAGGCAGATCCGAACTCGGCGCAGGTGGGACGGCCGCGACCAGAGGAGAGCGAACGCGAGCAACGCGAGGATCCAGGTGAGGGGGTACACGAAAATTTTGGCCAGCTTGTAGGCGATGTAGAGCGTGGAGGACACGAGGGGTGGCTCCCGGGGATGGTCGAGGGATCTTTGTACCAGAATTTCGAGGCGCGGGGAAGCACGAAAATTTCTGGAATAATTTTTCTGTCATGCTGTTTTTGTTTGACAGATTTGAAGGCTCATGATACAGATCCCCCTTAAATTTTGCTGACTGTATTGATCACCAGCAAAAGTCAGTGGGGCCAACGGCTTTCATGTAGTCTTTCCCACGGATTTCTTACCGGCGCGGTGGCGGCCGCTCACTATTCATTCCACTCTCCGCCTGGAGGTCTATTGAAACCGATGCCCAACCAAGAAAGCAGTGGTTTATCACTGCTCCTGCTTTCCTATCCCATGGTGTGCCCATCGATCCTGCCGTCCAGATGATCAGTAAATCTTGTAGTCGCGCAATCGGTCTTGCATCGCTTCTGTTCCTGGGGCATGCCTTCTTCTCCCCGAACGCTCTGCAGGCCCAAACCGTGACGTATCACGTTCATAACGAGGCCTCGTCAACGGCGGGACTGCTTCAACTCAAAACCGCAAATCCCGATGTGGCGACCGTGACCTTGGCCTCGGCCAACCTCAATGGTGTCGCGATTGGCGAGTACCTCGTCAAGGCCTTCGATACTCAGACTGGCGTTCCGAATGCCTCCGGGGTGATCCCCGCTGGTTCCAGCGTGAGCTTCACCCTCTGGATGAGGAAATCAGCTTCGACTAAAGCGGGAACCATGTTTCCTCGGGCCAAAATCTATCTGAACAGCGACAGCGGGGCTCTTCTTTGTGTGGCAACGGGTACCACGGCGCTGACCACGACGGCGACGAAAGTTTCGCTGACATGCAATACTGCTGCCAATATTTCCATGACGACCGCAGACCGGTTTTATCTCTGGGTTGGGACAAATGTAACGGCAAAACCAACCGTGTCCGTGACGGCCCAGTTGAATATCGAAGGTGCTCTGAATGGAAATTACGACTCCTTGATCAGTGTGCCGCTTCCGACGCCACCACCGAGCATCAGTGGTCTCTCTCCCACCTCCGGTGCCAGCGGGACTGCCGTCACCATCAGTGGGGCGAACTTCAGGGCCACTCAAGGGAGCAGCACCGTCACCTTCAACGGCGTTATCGCCACCCCGAGCAGCTGGAGTGAGACCAGTATTGTTGCTCCCGTTCCCGGCGGAGCCACGACGGGGCCCGTGGTCGTGACCGTGGGAGGACAGGCGAGTAACGGCGTGACGTTCACGGTGCCTCCTCCGCCTCCCCAAATCAACAGCCTCTCCCCCACCTTCGGCCCCATTGGCGCCGGCGTCACCATCGCTGGTTTGAATTTTGGGGCAACGCAAGGCAGCAGCACAGTCACGTTCAACGGAATGGCGGCCACGCCGAGCAGCTGGAGCGGCACGAGCATTATCGTCCCAGTTCCGTCAGGAGTGACCACGGGGCCCGTGGTCGTGACGGTGGAAGGGCAAGCCAGCAACAGAGTGACCTTTACGGTGGGGGATATCCACCATCTACATGCCGAGGCCTCGGTGACCGAGAGGGTATTGCAGCTCAACATGGATGGGCCCGATGCGGCTGCCACCAGTGTGGCGGCGGTCATGACCGGGAAGACCGGCGAGCAGCTTATCAGAGCGTTTGACACATCGCTCAGTGCGGGGACCATTCCGGCAGGCGCGACGTTCAGCGCGACCCTCTGGATGAGAAAAGACACGTCCAATGGCACCATGACGCCTCGGGCAAAGCTTTATCTCAATGACCCCACGGGCACTTTGCTCTGCACGGCGACCACCACGACCACCCTGGCAGTGAGCACCAGTACCCCCACGAAGTATGTTCTGACCTGCACTACCACCTCGAGTGTGACAATCGCGTCAACCGATCGGCTTTATCTATGGGTCGGCGTCAATATTACGACCGGAAGCGGAAATAAGGCTGTCTCGGCCTATGCCCATCTGGAAGGCGCACTCAACGGTAACTATGACTCCTATGTCGTGGGGCCCCTGCCTAGCGGCGCCGGTCCGAAGATCACGGCACTCTCACCGCTTTCTGGCCCGGCCGGCACGTCGGTCACGATCAGCGGGGCAGGCTTTGGGGGGGCTCAAGGCACGAGCAGCGTGGCCTTCAACGGCATCACCGCGACGCCCTCCGCTTGGAGCGACGCGAGCATTACGGTCCCCGTTCCCATGGACGCAGCGACTGGTCCCGTGACCGTCACGGTCTCCGGCGTTACCAGCAATAAGGTGACGTTCACGGTGGTGAACCCGCCCAGCAATATCAGCTCCATCCCCGGCGAGGGCTACATTTATTTGCGTTGGGGCGCCCCTGTGAATTCGGATCCACTCACGACCACGTACAACGTGTACCGCCGAACGCCGACATCGAGCTACACCGTGCTCAGCACCGGCGTCACTGCAAAGACGTATCAGGACAGCACGGCGCAACCAGGTGTCATCTACCGGTATGTGGTCACAGCCGTCTATCCATCCGGGCATGAGAGCGTCTATTCCACCGAAACGCGAGAGTTGCAGACGACCCCCACCATTCTGAAAAGCTACAACGTGGCAAATGAACTCGTCTCGGCCCCAGGTGATCTCAACGGAGATGGTCTGATCGATTTTGCCTTTGGTTATCTGAATGCCCAGAATAATGCTCGGGTCGACGTATTCTTGGGGGGAAGCACGAGCAGTCGCCCTAACTATACCCTTAACGTGGCGGGATACGGCACTGATCCGTTTGGCTTGGCGATGGTGGACCTCAATCGCGATGGCTTTGCCGATCTCCTGGTTGGCGAGCCTGGATACAGCATGAGCGTGGGTCCCGACACCTATTCTGTCGGGCGGGTTTCGGTCTACGCCGGAGGGGCTCAGTTCAGCACCAGCCCGGTCTTCACCATGACCGGACCGCCCCAACAAGAGGGTTGTTTCGCGAATGGCGCTGCAGGGAAGCTGGGCTATTCCATCGCGTCGGCCGGTGATATCAACGGAGACAGCTACTTGGATGCTGTCGCGTCAGCGCCCTGGGTGAACAATTGTAGCGGCAAAGTCATTTTTATCATGGGGGGGCCGAATCTAGCGACCCCGGCGACCAGCGAGTGGGGAGGACCTCTTCAGTTTGGATTTGCTGGATTCGCCGTCTCTGCTGCCGGCGATGCGAACGGCGATGGATTTGGCGATGTCTTGGTCGGTGCTCCGGCTCGTAGCGGGTTTCAAGGCGTGTCGGTGGGGAAGGGGTATCTCCTCACTGGAGGGAGTTCGATGCAACTGGCCGCGACCTTTGAGACCGGCATTGTGAACGATTGGTTTGGCTACGCAGTATCCTCGGCCGGAGATTTCAACGGAGACGGCTTTTCCGATGTGGCCGTGCTATCCCGATCAGGAGGCCATGTCTATTTCGGGGGCGCGTCGGTCGATTCCACGCAGGACATGTTCGTGCAAGAGAACGCGTACTTTAATGGCACCGATGCCATTAGTGGGGCCAACAACGTCTTTCCCGCGGGCCGGCTCAACGGGGATGCGTTTGACGACGCGGTGATCGATTACGGGATCACCGCGTACTTTGGTGGTTCGGATCGAGAAAACTATGCTGATGTCAGAAATGGCGGGCCGCTCGGTGAACGCCGCGTGCTGGGGGTCGTGGATTTTAATGGCGACGGGGTCAACGAGGTTATTACCACGGATTCGGTATCTCCTCCTACAGCCGTTCGAATCGAATCGCTATCACCCTATTTGAGTCTTCCCGAGATCAAGATTCTCTCGCCGTCAAACTACGTCACGACTTTCAATCAAACGATCACACTTCAAGGTACGGTATCAGGCCCGGTCCTCAACCTCACGGTCCGGGGTTCGCCCGTCGCGGTCACCGACGGGACATTCCAAACCGACCTCGTGCTGGCGGAAGGCGGGAATATCATTGAAATCATCGCTGAGACCCCGGACGGTCGTCTGGTCAAGCGGACGCTCGATATTACCTTTACCGTTCCCCCGCCTCTCATCGTTGAGATCACCAATCCGGCCGATGGCGTCGTGTTGAATAGCACCCCTATTTCGGTAACCGGAACGGTCAGTGCCCCATCGGCCGGTGTGATCGTCCAAGGCGTCAACGCCACGGTCACGGGCAATACCTTTACCGCAACCGGCATCGCTCTGGTGGAAGGCGCCAATAGCATTACGGCAACAGCGACGGATGGCTATGGCCAAACGTCGACCGACTCCATCACGGTCACGCTGCTGACAAAGGGGACGGTCACCGGAACCGTGACCGATTCGGCCACCAGCCTTGCCCTCCCCGGGGTGAACGTGACGATCCAAGAGGCGAGTGGCACGGTCACCGCGGTCACCGATGCCAACGGCGTCTATCTCGCCACCGTGACGCAGGGCAGCATCACCGTCACGTTTTCCAAGGCCGGATACATTTCCCAAACTGCGACGGGTACGGTGACCGCCGGCCAAACCCTCACGACCGACAAGGCCTTAACCCCCACACCGCCGCTCACCATCACGATTAGCTCGCCTCAAGACGGCGCGGAGTTGAGCAGCACGCCAGTCACGGTGACCGGGTCGGTCAGCAACTCGGCGCAGGTCAGTGTGAACGGCAGTGCCGCCACGGTTACCGGCAGCACCTACTCGGTGTCGATTCCACTGAGCAGCGGGGCGAACACCATTACCGCCACGGCCACGGATGGCTATGGGCAGACCGCCACGGCCACCATCATCGTCACCCTGCTGCCGAAAGGGACGCTCGCCGGCACCGTGACGAATGCCTCCACGGCCCAACCGCTCCAGTCCGCCTCGATTTTGGTCACGGACGTGGTCGGCATCACGCAAACTGCTCAGACCGATGCGAACGGACAGTACACCCTCAGCAACGTCGCCGAAGGCACTGTGACCGGGAGCATCGCCAAGGCCGGGTATGTGACCTACGCCTTGTCCGGCGTGATCACCGCGGGGCAGACCCTCACGGTCAACGCCGCCTTGAGTCCGCTCAACCTGACGATTACCTCGCCGCTTGATGGCGCCGTCATCGAACGGTCGGAGATCTTGGTCCAAGGCACCTTCTCGGCCACCGCGGGACAGGACATGGGCGTGCGGGTCAATGGCGTGATCGGGAGCGCTGTTGACGGGGAGTTCACGGCCAACCACATGCCGTTGACCGACGGCGCCAATACATTGACCGTGACCCTTACCGATATCTTCGGGAACACCTCGACGGCCTCCGTGACCGTGCAGTCGGTCCCGGCGGCTGACGAGATCACACTGAACACCAACATCCAATCGGGGATCGCTCCGCTTCAGGCCACGCTGACGATCGATAGTACCTTTCCGTTGACCGCCTCGACCCTCTCGGCCAGCGGTCCCGGCCCGGTCGAGCTCACGGCGATCAGCCCGTCGCAGGTCCAAGTGGCTTTCTCAACGGTTGGGATGTATTTGATCACCGCCAGCGTGACCGACGCACAGAGCGTGGTCCATACAGACACGCTCGCGTTTGCGATCTGCAGCCCGAGCCAGATGGAAGCGGTGTTGCAGGGTAAGTGGAGTGGGATGAGAGCCAAGCTGATGAACGGGGATATCGAAGGCACCATGACGTACTTTGTCGGCAGAGCACAAGAAAAGTACAGACCCATCCTGCAAAGTCTCCAGGCGTCGTTGCCGGACATCTTCTCTGGAATCAGCACCCTGCACCTCCTCTCCGTAGCAGACGATGAGGCCGAAATGGAGGCCATCGTTAACGGCGATTCGTACCCCGTGATCTTTATGCGCGATGAGACCGGGATATGGAAATTGCTAGGCTTTTGATTAGCGACTCTGAGAATGGAGGCACGCAAAATCAACGTATGGCTATATACAGTTTGTATTGCTGGCATCGCTTGTGCGTATCGCAATGCCTATCCTTCTCACGGGCCGCGTGAAAGGTTCAAAGATTCATCGAGGACGGAGCGTTGCGAGTATTGTATTTCGACGAAGCGTGTCGGGCTGAAGGCTCATCTTATCAATTACGGAGTAGTATGTTTACTCGGCCTAGCCTGTCTGTTCGGGCCCACCGAGGCGGGAGCTGGATATCGGGGGCCGTTCGAAGGCCGGGTGGTGGATGCGGAGACGCTCCAGCCGATCCAGGGCGCGGTGGTGTTTGTAGAATGGACTTATATACCGGCCGGGGCAATCGCGGACTCGTTTTATGACGCCGCCGAAGTCCTGACAGATGAGAGAGGTCATTTTCACATCGGGACGAAACGGTCGTGGAACCCCTGGTTGAACTCGAGATTGGAAGCCAATGTGGTCATTTATAAGGCGGGATATCGAGAATTTGACACGCTTAATTGGGGGCGTATGGACGAACTCGTCGAAGAATCTCGGGTGTATTCATTGAAGAAAGAGCAACGGGTCCCTGCTGATGTGCCCTGGAAGCTTGAGTATGAGGACGGCAATGTTCTTGTTCTGTTGAAAGAGCTCACGACGCTTGATGAGATGGTGAAGAATTATCCTCGCGTCAATAGAAATACGCCCGAGGAAAAGATGAAGCTCCTTAGAGGAGAGGAAGCGCGGCAGCGAAAGGCGGCTGGCCGTAAAGATTAATTGTCTTCGGTAGTTGAGGCTCACGTGAAATCTGAGGGTTAGAATGGGAAGACCACAAAGCGTTGCCTTGGTGACACTTTGTCTGCTTGGTTTACTGATTCACGTTCGAGACGCTCAGGCTTGGTCCGTGCCGACACACGAGTTGCTCTCGGAGAGGGCGGCTGAAGGGTCGATATTAAATTCAGGAGTTCTAACGAATCTCGGTTTCCGGGACTTGGATGCCACCATTTCTGGTACTGACTTCAACGGAAGACCAAGAACTAAATCCGTACGGCTTTGGATCACTGGTGGTGCCGGATTTGAAGACGAAGGCAGTGTCATCTTGGGTACGGCGCGCTTTAAAAACCACTTTCACAATCCCTTGCGACTCTGGCCCGAGGCCGGGCTCAGCGACATTCTCTCCGGAGACTCTGCTCTGTTGTGGGCGCAAGATCCCTTGGCAAATCCTGACTGGTCCTGGCAGGGAGTCAGACAATCCTATTACCAGGCGCTGACCACGGCCCAGAGAGGGGATCGGGAAGCCCAGTTTGCACGGGTCTTTTCCGGCCTCGGCCACGTAATTCATCTGATTCAGGACATGTCACAGCCAGGCCATGTGAGAAACGATGCTCACCCATTGGATGGTGCTCAAATCACCAATGGGGCGGAGAGTTGGGCAAAGCGCCATCAAAATATACCTGGTGATAACAACGATGTCGGCGATTTCGCCAGAGCTCCTGTCTTCCCTTTGCTCTCGCTGAATACGGGGGTGACCGGAGATGGCATCGAGCCGATCTCGGATTTATGGGATACCGACCAATACGATGGCTCGTCCAACACCATCGGACTCGCTGCCGGTTTAACGGTAGGTATGGCCGAATACACCAATGCCAATTTCTTTAGCGAGGATACGATCAATTCCTCCCAGGTCAAGCATCAATTTCCCTTTCCATCGGTTAACATCCAGGATTATGTAGTGTGCGCAGATCAGGCACCGCCGGGTTCATTTGCAGCAAGGCGTTGGTACATAAGCCGGCTTTCCGCGATCCCGCAAGGCATCTGCCCTCAACAAGGAACGGATCATTTCTTAGCCGCAAGCTTTCTCCCGAGTCCACAACCCGATTCGATCAGCCCGAGTTTGCAGATGGACGATCGTGTCCATGAGGACTACGCACGCCAGCTCCTACCCCGCGCAGTTGGATATTCTGCCAGCCTAATCAATTATTTCTTCCGTGGACAACTGGGGGTCACAGGGTCGCAGGGCGGACTCACGGTCAAGAACCTCACCACCGAGACGATGTCCTCCGGCAACATCAGCATCTACTACGACGACCCCACCTCCACACGCCATCTTCTGTCCAACTACGATCTTCCCTCCGCCTTGAATACGGGAGATCAAACCCCGGTGATTCCGTTCGCCATCCCGACGAACAACATCAGACCGGGCCGTTACATCGTGGTCTTTCACGGCAAGCTGGGGGAGGAAGAAGGGGCCGTGATCGGGAAAGTCACGACGGAGGTCATCTACTATGTCTCCCGGCGGGGCGGGGTGGACAAGATCTACCGGATGGACGCCGATGGCGCCAATCCGAGCCGGGTGTATGACAATCCGGATCCGACCGTGCTCCTCGCCAAGCTGGCCCCCTCGCCTGATGCGAAGACCATTGCCTATACCATTGCGACGCCCACGCCTCCGTACTTCACCATCCACCTATTGAACCTGGCGGATGGGACGGAGCGGTTCCTCACCCAGGGGAACTGGCCCAGCTGGTCACCGGATGGATCTCGGCTTGTCTTTGAGCGGGATGTGGGCGTGGGGGGGGATAGTGATATCGAACTCTTTGCTATGGAGATGGTTACAGGATTTGAAACCCAGCTCACCCAGGTGCCCGGCTTGACGGTCAGCAGCCGGGCGGCCTGGTCGCCCGATGGCAGTCGCATTGCGGAATCGAAGCAAGATCAGGCAGTCTGTGGCAGCTTCCTCGGCCCGATTATTTTCCTGATCGACACGCTCGGCAATCCCGTGGGGCCCGTCACTTGTAGCGTTGGACGAACACCGGATAGTCTCTTCCCCTGGAATCCGTATCGGATCGATGGGGCTCCCGCTTGGCGCGCCGACGGGCAAGAGATCGTGTTCACTCGGAAGCGTCTGGACGGTATTGACCAGGATACCGGAGTCTATCGGCAATTTCGGGAAGAGCTGCATAAGGTGACCGTGGCGGGAGAGATCGTTACCAAGCTGACGGACTCGGATGGGACGGTGTACTCCGAACTGACGCCGGCGTGGTCGCCTGACGGCCGCGTTATCGCCGTCGGGTCCCAGCGGGATGGGGACTATGATATCTGGCTCGTGGACCCGAGCGGCGGAGGGTATGTGACAAACCTCACGGGTGATAACCCAGAGATGGATGGCTTCCCGGCCTATAGCTGGCTCCCCTAACTAACAGGCTACTGGAAGAGCCCATCTGCGGCGTTGTTCGTCGGTTTTCCGTGCTCACGCACACCCAGTGTGCTCCGCGCGCAAGACCTCCCTCCGCCTTGCATCTGGAGCTTTTTGAGCAGTGTGCACCCGTTACGGTTTTCGTCGTTGCGGGTGAAGTCCTGCACGAAAATTCCCCTTGACAAGTTCCCGTTGTTTTTGGTCAAATAGTATCTTTGTAACGCCGAATCACTTCTGGATCGAGGGCTATGAAAACGGTTTCAGCGAAAAAGGAAGAGATTGAGCGCGCGTGGCACCTCGTCGACGCCGAAGGCCAGATTCTTGGGCGGCTCGCCGTCCAGGTGGCGGTGCTGCTGCGGGGGAAGAATAAACCGATCTTCACGCCGCATGTCGATACGGGAGACCACGTCGTCATCATCAACGCCGACAAGGTGGTCATGACCGGCGATAAGCTTCGCCAAAAGTTGTATCGGCACCACAGCGGCTACCCCGGAGGTCTCAAAGAGGTCTCGGCGGGCACGCTGATGCGCGAGAAACCCGAGCGCGTCCTCACGATGGCGATCAAGGGGATGCTCCCCAAGAACAAGTTGGGGAAACACATCGCCACCAAGCTACGGGTGTATCGCGGAACGACGCACCCGCACGTGGCGCAGGGTCCGAAGCCGTTCGCACTGAAATCGTCCCGACGGGGAGGTAGCTAATGGTCAGCCAGTTTGCGGGGACGGGACGGCGGAAAAACGCGGTCGCCCGCGTGATTTTACGGCCCGGCGAGGGGAAGATCCTGATCAACGACCGGCCGTACGAGGAGTACTTTCCTCGCGACGCCTGGAAGCTCCAGGTTCGGCAGCCGCTCGAAGCGACGAGTATGATCGGTCGGTATGATGTGTCCGTCAACGTCTTCGGCGGCGGGTTGACCGGCCAAGCGGGCGCGGTTCGGCACGGCATCGCCCGCGCGCTGCTGCTGGTCAACCAGAGCTTGCGCCCGCGGCTCAAGACCGACGGTTTCTTGAGCCGAGACCCGCGGGTCAAGGAACGGAAGAAGTACGGCCAGAAGGGCGCCCGGCGTCGCTTCCAGTTTTCCAAGCGATAACGGCGTCACGAGGTTGATCACACGCATCGCAGGGCCGATGTTGGGGGCCGAGGCTGCGAGATGACATCGAGTGTTCTGACTCCCGCCTTCCTTGATCGGAAGACGCGTCTCGGGAAGGTCGTATGCGGCCTTCCTTTTTTTTGTGGATGACACCGTGAAGAACGGACGAGCCAATCCGGACGCGCCCGCAGTCAAAGCGCCCAAGCTCCGCGTCGCCGTGGTGGGCGCGACCGGCTACACCGGGGGGGAGTTGCTCCGCCTCCTGGTCGCGCATCCCTGCGTGACGATTGCCGCGGTCACGTCCGAGCAGTCGGCCGGCAAGCCGCTGGCCGAGGTCTTCCCATTTCTGGCCCGGCTCATCGATCTCCCGCTGGTCGCGTTCGACGCGGAAAAGATCGCGGCGCGCGCCGATCTGGCCTTCGTGGCGCTGCCCAGCGGGTCGGCGATGCAGGCGGTCGCGTCGCTGGCGGGTTTGCGCCGCCGCGTGGTGGATTTGAGTCCCGACTATCGCTTCTCGGATCCGGCGGTGTACCAGCGGTGGTACGCCAATCCCCACCGGTATCCGGCGCTCTTGGCCAAGGCGGTGTATGGGCTGCCGGAGCTCCATCGGCGGCGTATCGCCCGAGCGAGCGTGGTGGGCAATCCGGGGTGTTATCCCACTGCGGCGCTGCTCGCGCTCGCCCCGCTCGTCAAGAAGGGGCTGCTCCGTCCGGACGCCGCGGTGATCATCGACGCCAAGTCCGGAATTTCCGGCGCCGGCCGCGGTGCGTCGCTGCCGTATCACTTTCCAGAAGCCAACGAAGGGATGATGGCGTACAAGGTTGGCCACCATCGGCACCAGCCGGAGATCAGCCAGGAGTTGGCGCGGCTCGCGAAGGCGGCGCCGCCGGTCGTGTTCACGCCCCATCTCGTCCCCATGACCCGCGGGATCTTCTGCACGATCTACGCGGAGACGATCGCGGCGCTCGCCCCCGAGCGAGCGCTCGCGATCTACCGAAGCTTTTACCGGGACGAACCCTTCGTCCGGGTGCTGGAGGAAGGCGAATCTCCGCAGACCAAGGCGGTGTGGGGGTCGAACTACTGCGACCTTGGCATCGCGGTCGATCCAAAGGCGAAGCGCGTGGTCTTGATGTCGGCGATCGACAACCTGGTCAAGGGCGCCGCGGGCCAGGCCATTCAAAACATGAATCTGATGTGCGGGTACTCCGAATCCTTGGGGCTCACCGCGCCCCCGGTCTTCCCATGACGCGACAAGCCGATGCCCCCCTGCACGTGCCCGGCGGCGTGACCGCGCCCAAGGGCTTTCGCGCGAGCGGGGTCGCGTGTGGGATCAAGAAGAACGAGCAGCCCGACCTCGCGCTGCTCGTCTCCGAGGTCGAGGCCTCGGCGGCCGGAGTCGTCACGACCAACCGGATCAAGGCCGCGCCGATCGTGGTCGATCAGCCCCGGCTCAAGCGGGGCCGCGCGCGCGCCGTGGTGATCAACAGCGGGTGCGCCAACGCGTGCACGGGGGCGCCGGGGCTGGATGATGCGAAGGCGATGGCCGCCGAAACCGCCAGCCTGCTCCGTGTGGACGAGGCGGCGGTGCTGGTGGCTTCGACCGGCGTGATCGGGGTGCGCCTTCCGATGGACCGCGTCCGCGCGGGCATCGCGCGCGCCGCGACGCAGTTGTCCGCCACGGGGGGCGCGGCGGCGGCCTCGGCGATTCTCACGACCGACACCATGGCGAAGGAAATCGCCGTCCGAGAAACCGCGGGCCGCATCGCCATCACCGTCGGCGGGATGGCCAAGGGCTCCGGCATGATCCACCCCCAGATGGGGACCATGCTCGCCTTCGTCACCACCGACGCGGCCATTGCGCCGCGAACGTTGCAGGGCGTGCTCAAGCGGGTGGTCGACGCGACGTTTAACGCGATCGACGTCGACGGCGATACGAGCCCCAACGATCTCGTCGTGTGCCTGGCCAACGGCCTAGCCAAGAACACGCCGCTCACGGCGGGTCTCGCGCTCACGCGCTTCGAGGCGGTGATGCACCTCGTGTGCGAGCGCTTGGCGCTGATGATCGTGCGGGACGGCGAAGGCGCCACCAAGTTGGTCACGCTCCGCGTGACCGGTGCGGCCAGCGGGGTGGCGGCCAAGCGCGTGCTGCTGGCGGTGGCGCGCTCGCCCCTGGTGAAGACGGCCTGGCACGGCGAAGATGCGAATTGGGGGCGGACGATCTCGGCGATCGGCAACGCGGGCGTGCCCATTCGGCCGGACCGCATCGCGCTCCGCATCGGCCCGGTGGCGGTGGTGCGGCAGGGGGTGGGGGCAGGGTCTTCGGCGGAAGCCGAGGCGGCGATCATCCTCAAACAGCGCGAATTCACCGTGACCGTGGATCTCGGGCAGGGACGGGGTGAAGCGATGGTGCGGACGTGTGATTTGTCGGAGGATTATGTTCGCATCAACGCCTCCTATAGGTCCTGAGCGCCGATAAGGCGGCGCCTGCTGCGTTGTCGGGTCGGTTTCGCTCCTCACGTACGACACAGTACGCTCCGGGGCGAAACCTCTCCTCCGCCTTGCATTCGCCGCCTTCTTGGCGCTCAGTGGCTGCCGATGACTGAGTAAGGGCGTACTACTGTGCGTTCCTACCTTATGATGACGGGTTGCGGTATGCGCGGTCGGTTTTGGCGGCGAGGTAGAAGTCGCTTTCGGTCAGGCCATTGATTTTGTGGGTCCAGATCTCGACCTGGCAGCGGCCCCAGCCGACGTGCAGGTCGGGGTGGTGGCCCTCCCGCTCGGCGATCTCGCCGACCCGGTTGGCGAACGCCAGCGCTTCGGCGAAATCCTTGAACTGAAACGTCCGCTCGATCCGGGTTCCGTCGTGGGTGGCGGTCCAGCCCGGCTCCAGTTCGGTCAGCAATTTCTCCACTCGCTCGCGGGGGAGCGGGGGCACGCCGCCGCGGCAGGGGATGCATGCGTGATCGGCTAAGCCCATCGGGTTCTCCTTTCAAGACGCGAAAGTGTATTGTGAGCCCATTCACCGCAGCTTACTGCGGTGAATGCGAGCAAAATGGAAACCATGTTCCTTTACCTCCTTGCACTTCGAAGATTCCCTGCAGCTTGCTGCAGGGAGCTTTAACCTGATCGCCATCAGTATTTCGCGGGTGGCCTTGCCGAGGCAAGGCCACATCGCTCGCGATGCGGGCTACGCCGGGCGGCGAGTCGCGCGACGCGCGCCCAGCCAGCATTTCACCGCGATGGCCGCCTTCGTCGCGGCGGGTAGCGCGAAGGTCCGCTCGAAGAGGCGATAGCCCGAGGCCTCGATCCGGTCCAGGAGTGCTTCGTAGGTGCGGCCCATGATCTCGGGGGCCAGCAGCCTCCGCGGGTCGGGGAGCAGGGCCTTGGCCCGGGCGTGGGACTCGCGCGTGCGCCCGCACTGGAAAGCCATCAGCCGCTCGAACGCGGGGGTGTGCGCGTTGGCGAGCAACTCCTGCTCGGTGTAGCCAAACGCGTCGAGATCTTCTTTCGGAAGGTAGATCCGATCCCGCGCGGCGTCCGCTTTCACATCGCGGATGATGTTGGTCAACTGGAGCGAGAGGCCCCGCTCGATCGCGTAGGATTCCGCCGCCTTCCCCTCGCACCCGAAGATCGGCAGGCAGAGCAGCCCCACGGTGGACGCGACGCGGTGGGCGTAGTGCGACAGCTCGGCGAAGGATTCGTACCGGGGGCGCCCGATGTCCATGGCCACGCCGAGGAGCAGTTCGTCGAAGTGGACGCGCGGCAAGCGATACGCGGACACGACCGGCGCGAGCCGCAGGCCGATCGGGTGAGTGGGGCGCCCCGCGTAGACGCGGTCCAGCTCGTGGCGCCACTCGATCAGCGCCCGGCGGGCGTCGTCAAAATCGGTCGCGAGGTCCACCGCGTCGTCCACCACCCTGCAGAACGCGTACACGGCGTTCAACGCCGCGCGTTGGTCGCGCGGGAGCATCAGAAAGGCGTAGTGGAAATTGCTGGTGCGCGAGGACGCGGGTCGATTCGCGGTGGAAGGGGTCATCACCTGCCGGTGGAACGGACCGAGCCCGGCCACGCGGCGCGGGCCAGCAGCCGAGCCTTCGCGGCCCAGCCCAGGCTGGGGCGGGAGCGGAACACGTCATAGCCCGCGGCCTCGATGCGGTCGAGGATGGCCATCCCGCCCAGCCACGTGAGCCGCAGTTCAAAGGCCAGGTCGCGGCCGACCTCGCTCAACAAGGGCCGACCCGCCTCGAAGAGGGCGCGGGTCCTCGCCACCTGATCCGCCATCAGCCGCCGGAACGCTTCGTTTACCACGCCGGCGGACAAATGCACGTCGGGGTATCCGTGCTTGGCCATGTCGTCGAGCGGCACGTACACGCGGCCTTTGGCCTGATCGATCGCCACGTCCTGCCAGTGGTTGGTGAGCTGGAGCGCGGTGCAGATCGCGTCCGAGAGCGCGTGCAGCCGGGGATCACGGTACCCGAAGACGGAGAGCACGAGCTGGCCGATGGGGTTGGCCGAGCACCGGCAGTAGCCGAGCAGGTCGTCAAACGTCTGGTAGCGATCGACGATCACGTCCATCTTGAACGCGGTGATGAGGTCTTGAAACGGCTCGACCGGCAGGCGGAATCGTTCGATCGTGTCCTTGAGTGCGATGAAGACCGGGTGATGGGGCTTGCGCCACATGCACTGCAGGAGTTGGCCTTCCCAGTTCTCCAGCAGCGGCAAGCGCAGGTTATCGAGGTAGGTCGCTTCGTCGGCGAAATCGTCGGCCGTGCGCGCGAAGGCGTAGATCGCCCAGAGGTACTTGCGCTGGGCCGCGGGGAGCAGCCGCGAGCCCACCGGAAAGTTCTCGTAATGCGCGCGCGCAATCGCCTCGCAGTGGGCAAACGAGTCCTCCACCGTCCAGACTTTCTCCTCCGTCGCGCCGAATTCGCGCGGCCCAAGCGAAGCAGCCGACATAGGGGTGTGATAACACAGGCCGGAAAACCAAGTCAACGAACGGGCCGTGCGACGCCGCGGCTTTTCGGTCGCCGCCTCCTCATGGTATGATGCAGCTCTTCCGAGGATGGCCGCCATGAAGATCGGCACCCCCTTGAGCCCCACCGCCACGCGCGTCATGCTGCTGGGCGCGGGCGAGCTGGGCAAGGAAGTGATCATCGCCTTGCAGCGCCTAGGCGTGGAGGTGATCGCGGTCGACCGCTACCCCAGCGCCCCCGGCCACCAGGTCGCCCACCGCTCCCATGTCGTCAACATGGCCGACGGCCGCGAGCTGCGCGCTGTGATCGAGAAGGAGCGGCCGCACCTGGTCGTCCCCGAGATCGAGGCCATCGCCACCGACACCCTGGTGGAGATCGAGCGCGAGGGCTGGACGGAAATCATCCCGACGGCACGTGCGACCCGGCTCACGATGAACCGGGAGGGCATCCGCCGCCTAGCCGCCGAAGAACTCAAGCTCCCCACGTCTCGGTATGCTTTTGCGGAAAGCCAAGACGAACTGCTCAACGCGATCGAGGGCGGCATCGGCTACCCGTGCGTGGTCAAGCCGGTCATGTCCTCCTCGGGCAAGGGTCAGTCGATGGTCCACGCTCGCGGCGAGGTGGAGGCCGCGTGGCGGTATGCGATGACCGGCACCCGTGTCAACCGCGGCAAGGTGATCGTCGAGGAGGTCATCCGCTTCGACTTCGAGATCACGCAGCTCACGGTCCGGGCGATCGGCGACTCCGGAAGCGTCGAGACCTTCTTCTGCGAGCCGGTGGGCCACATCCAGATCAAGGGCGACTACGTGGAGAGCTGGCAGCCGCAGCCCATGACACCCATCGCGCTGGCCAAGGCCCGCGAGATCGCCAAGCTCGTGACCGACAACCTCGGTGGCCGGGGCATCTTCGGCGTGGAACTGTTTGTGAAGGGTGATCAGGTCTGGTTCTCGGAGGTGAGCCCGAGACCGCACGACACCGGCATGGTCACTATGGTCAGTCAAGCGCAGAGCGAGTTCGACCTACACGCTCGCGCGATCTTGGGCCTGCCCGTCTCCACTGCATTGAAAGCGCCGGGCGCGAGCGCGGTGATCTACGGCGGGGTTGAAGCCAAGGCGGTTGCCTTCGACGGACTGGCCGAGGCCTTGCGTGTGCCGCAAACAGAGATCCGCTTGTTCGGCAAGCCCGAGTCGTTCCCCAAACGACGCATGGGGGTCGCCCTGGCTACCGGCAAGGACACGGACGAGGCGAGGCAGCGGGCCAAGCTGGCGGCGAGCCTGGTCAAACCCGTGGTGGCGTGAAGGTTTTGCCGGACTCGGTTCGGGTGCAATCGCATGCCGGAAATTAGTCGCTTTTTTGGAATTATCATCCGGATCTTTTTCAGCGATCATGATCCGCCGCACTTTCACGCCGTGTATGGCGAGTATGAGGCGTTGATCGAGATCGACACCCTCGCAATGTACCGAGGAGGCCTGCCCCGGCGCGCCCTCGCCCTTGTGTTAGAATGGGCTGCCCTTCATCGGGCGGAACTCCGACGAGATTGGGATCTGGCTCGAACCGGACGTTCTCCCGAGCCGATTGCGCCGTTGGAATAGGGAAAGCATGTCCTTACTCAGAATCAAACACGTTGTTCCGCTCGAAGGATTCCGCCTCCGTCTCACCCTGACCAATGGGACCGTGGTCGAACGCGACGTGTCGCCTCTCTTGGTCGGACCGGTGTTCGAGCCGATCCGGCAGGATGTGGCCCGCTTTCGCGAGGCGCGTCCCGACGCAGGAACCGTGGTGTGGCCGAACGGCGCCGACCTGTGCCCGGACACGTTGATCTGGGGCGGCCCGCCGCCCCGCGAAACCACCGCGCCTCCGGCGGTGCTGGATCTTCGCAAGACAGCGTAGGGGTTGGATTGGCGTGGGCCGGTTGGGCCTACCGACAACTCCGTGCCGAATTGAACCAGCGGACGTGTCACCATCTGTTAAAAAGGTGTTAAACGGGTTTCTTAACAACTGAGGAACATTCCCGGTCCGTTCGGGGAACGAGAACGGGAACGTGAGCAATCAGGAGCAGGCCATGGAGCGAGTGTCCTCGTTGACCATTGAACGGTTCAAGCGGCTTCCCCGCGTATCGTCCGAGGTCTGGCAGGGTGGGCTGGTGCGGCTGCCGACCTGGGTTGACGACGCTCCGGACGGTCGGCCGTATCGCCCCTGGGGTGCGCTCTGGGTGAGTCGGACCAGCGGGACCATCCATTTGAAGATGGAGTCGGAACCTGTTGTCCCCGACTGGTCGCTGGCCTTTGAGGCGCTCTTGGAGTTTGGTCTCAAACACCGACGCGCCGGCTGTCGACCGGCAGGTCTGGAAGTGCGTGATGAGGTCTTGGGCGGTCGCCTTCACGAAGCCCTGGGCGACAAGGATCTTACGGTCACGGTGAGCCCCAGCCTCCCCGCCATCCGGTCCGTGTTGTCCGAGATGGCAAAAGGGATCGGGGGAGGGCCGCTGCCTCCCGAGGCGCTTGGGGCGCCAGGCGTGACCGAGGAGCGGATGCGGGGATTCGCCGACGCGGCCAAGCGCTTTTACGACGCGGCTCCCTGGCGCCACCTCACCGACGAAGACCTGATCGTGGTGGAGGCTCCGACAGCGCTCGCTGGACTTCAGTATGTGACGGTGCTCGGCGCGGGTGGCCAGACCTATGGGCTGGGCTTCTTCGATTCGGCCGAGGAGCACGCCGCGCTCTTGGCGGGACTGGAACCAGCCGTGTTTCTCCAGCGTGCTCGCTGGTCGGTGTGGTTCGGCGAGATCACGGAGATGCCGTTCGGCGACGCGGATCTGTGGGAGGACCACCGTCTGCCGGTGGCGGGGGACAATGCGTATCCCGTGGCAATCCAGGTCGTGTCCGATGATGTCATGCGCCGGCCCGATGCACGGACGCTGGCGTATCTTGAGGGGCTCCTGGCCGCACTGGCGGAGACAACCGAGGACCAGATCGATCACGCGCGGTGGTCGCGCGAGGTCCAGACCTGCGACGGGCCGATGCGGTTTCAACTCTGCCTTCCGGGATTACTGGCGCCGCTTGACGCGCCCCAGACTGCTCAGGCCCGAGGCCCGCTGGATCGGCGCGCGATGGAGCGGTTCTCGGCGGAGATCGAACGGTTTATGGCGGGCGCACAGTTTCGCGACCTCGATGAGGCGAACGAGGCGCTCCGCCGAGAATTTTCCGGCTCCCGTGGTGGACAGTCTTCCGCCGCCACGCCGCTGGAGAGGGCGCAGGACCTCGCGTTCAGGGCTTTCGAAGCCCGGGGCCGGCGTCGAGTCCAACTGGCTCGAAAAGCGCTCGAATTGTCCGCCGATTGCGCGGATGCGTACGTGGTGCTCGCCGAGCAGACCTCCGATCTTGCGCGCGCCCGTGACTGGTACGCACAAGGCGTGGCTGCGGGCGAGCGGGCGCTCGGAGCCCGCACGTTCGCGGAGCAGGCCGGCAGTTTCTGGGGGCTGATCACGACCAGACCATACATGCGTGCTCGCCTCGGGCTGGCGCAATGTCTGGAGCAGCTCGGCAAACCGAACGAGGCCATCGCGCACTACCAAGAACTCCTGCGTCTGAATCCGAACGACAACCAGGGGGTCCGCGATCTCCTGTTCCCTGCATTGCTGACAGCCGGCCGCGACGAAGAAGCGGGTGTCCTGCTGAGACAGTACGAAGACGATGCGACAGCGCTCTGGCACTACGGTTGGGCCCTGTGGGCCTTTCGTCGGGAGGGGGACAGTCCGGCCGCGCGGGATCGGCTGCGACTGGCGCTCAGAGCCAATCGCCGCGTGCCGAAGTATTTAAGCGGGGAGGAGGATTGGCGCGACCGGGCGATCACCTCGTATGCCCTCGGCAGCGACGAAGAGGCCGTGGTCTGTGCCCGTGCGCTCGACGACGCGTGGCGCGGGACGCCAGGCGCCCAACAGTGGCTGGCCTCTCGGGTGCAGGCGACCAAGACTCGCAGACGGCAGAGGTGAAAGTTACCGGGAAGCCTTCTCGTCTCAGGTGAGGTTGCGAGCGAAGCGGATCGCCGCTCCTGGTCGGACCGGTGTGAATGGACTTTTCACGATCTCAAGGAGAGTGACAATGAAATCTTATCTCGTCATGTTCTTTGCATTCGTCAGCTTGACCGCCTGCGCCTCGATGCGCGCGCAGACCATGACTGTGGCCAAAACCAGCGCCACGCCTGGCGATGGTCAAACCGTCGCGTTCAAAGGCGACCCGCTGGCGCTGGAAGGCTCGGCGATCAAGGTCGGCGACACGTTGCCCTCGGCGATGGTGACGGGCAACGACCTCAAGGCGGTGAACCTCGCCGACCTCAAGGGCAAGGTTCGGATCATCAGCGTGGTCCCGTCGATCGACACGCCGGTGTGCGAGGAGCAGACCCACGAGCTGAGCGAAAAGACCGGCGGCCTCGACAAAGAGGTCCAGCTGATCACCGTGAGCATGGACCTGCCCTTCGCCCAGAAACGGTTCGCCAAAGAAGCCAAGATCCACAATGTCCTCTTCGTCTCTGACTACAAGGCCGCCGAGTTTGGCAAAAGCTCGGGCTTGCTGATCCAGCCCCTTCACCTCTTGGCGCGCACCGTGCTGGTGGTAGATAAGGACAACGTGATTCGGTACATGCAGGTTGTGCCGGAGATCACGAACCTGCCGGATATGCAGGCGGCGATGAAGGTGGCGAAGGGGCTGCTGTGAAATCTGGGCGAGGAGATCTGAAAATAAATCTGTCCCCGTTTTGTTCTTGAGAGGGTGGGTATAGAAACCTCCTCGTTTTTATATGGCCCATCCCTTAAGGGATAAAAAGAAGTTTGATGATGAGTAAGAGGAGAAAAACCCAAGACCGTGACAAGGAGTCACATGTAGGCCAAGGTTATCCTAATTTAGGAAGTATCATAAGAAATCCTAAGTCATGGATAATACTGGCCGTATGGACGTTCCTAATTATAGGAGCTGAGGAAGCTGTTAGGCAATATGTAGTAGGTTGGTTTGAGGAACCTGAGGAACCAAGAATTACAATTGATGGTTTCCTCCCTGTTTTTGTATGGATTCCAGACCAAGGAGACTATAGGAGACGAGGGGAAAATGCTCCAAGAATGTGTGAATTTCCTATGTTTTCTTTCAATGGCATTATAAAAATGTCTAATAGGTCAAATTTTAAATCGTATTTCAACCAAGTCACCGTCGATGGTGAGGTCACGGATACTTTTGACGTAATGTTCGATGGGAAAGAAAAGATGACAATGTCTCTAAAATACCATCCCCAGAAACCATCAGCAAGCTTATTTGTAAAAGAAGGAGTTGCGAAAACTTTTTATGCATATTTATATTTAATTAGCCAGTCTCTGCCAGAAGAAAGGTCGTTGTTGGACACATTTGAGACCGAATACTTCAAAATTAAGCTCACTGACTTTACTCCAACGTGTCTGCAGGATATTAGATTGGGCGCGTCATATACACGTAGTCCACTTGGGCAGGGCCAAGTGATTATTGGTTCAAGCGAAGCTCCCGCCGATGGTCACGAAGACTCAATAGTTTACTATTATTTGGATAGAGCGCCAGCATCTATCTTGGGAAGACTATCCCCTGGAAAAGACATCTTCGAGCTAGTTCCCGCTTTTTATGATGGTGCTGTGAGGGTTATTGCTTCTATAGGTACTTATAATCTCTTGGTCAAACCTGAGACCATTTTAAAACCAGTAATGCTTGGCGCGGACGAATGGGATAAGGTGAACGATAGGGAATTATTTGAGAAGCGATTTCTTTATTCGCGAAGTAAACCTTAAGATGCGAGGACCACTCGGGGAAACTTAGGGGCGGAGTACTATTTCGGACGAATAAAGGGGACGGATTTCTTTTCTTCCTCTCCACCGTATCATCCCAAACGAGGGTGTCGGCATGACCAAGAGCGGGGATCATCGGCGTAGTTGTGCGATTTGCGGCCAGACCTTCGCCGCCCGCGATGTCGTCGCCGGGACATTCGTTCGTGACGCGGTCGCCGACGAGATTCGGCGGGATCATCCCGATTGGTCGGCCGAGAGCTTTATCTGTCGGCCCGATCTGACGAGATTCAGAACGCAGTACGTGCATTCCATCCTCGCGTCCGAGAAAGGAGAGGTCACCTCGATCGAGCAGGAGGTGTTACGCAGCCTTCGGGAACACGAGCTCCTCTCCACGAATATCGACGTAGAGTTCGAGCGGGAGTGGTCCTTCGGCGAACGGTTGGCGGACCGCATCGCGTCGTTCGGTGGGAGTTGGACGTTCCTGATCTGGTTCGGCGTCTTCATCGCGCTCTGGATCGTGATGAACTCGCTCGTCTTCCTCTGGCGCCCCGCGGATCCGTATCCGTTTATCCTCCTGAACCTCGTGCTCTCGTGCCTGGCGGCGATCCAGGCGCCCGTCATCATGATGAGTCAGAATCGCCAAGAGGCGAAAGACCGGCTTCGCTCGCAACACGACTACCAAGTGAACCTCAAGGCGGAGCTGGAGATTCGCCATCTCCACGAGAAGATCGATCACCTCCTGTCGCACCAGTGGGAACGCCTCGTCCAGATCCAAGAGCTTCAACTCGAACTACTCTCAGAGCTTGGCCGGAGGGGATGACGCCCTCAATGGGTGCGCGGGGGCGTGGCTTGTTCCTGGGGAAACAGATGCCGTCACGGGAATCCTAATGGTCAGGGGGCGACGTCACGAAGGAATCAGGTGGAGTGGACGCCCGGCCTGGAGTGAATACCTCTTCCTGTGGTTCGTGACCGTGGTCTTTGGAGTTCGAACTGGACTCTCGATTTGGTTTGGGCAGTGGGGCACCGCGATCATCTTAGGGGCGGGCTTGGCGATGTCCGGGGCTCTTGCTGTCTTTTTCCGGCACACGACCCGCTACACCGTGACTGCGGACGCCGTGTACAAGACGACGGGGCTTTTGGGGGAGTCCGAGTCCAGCATCCCGATTTCAGGTATCGAGTCGGTCAGCGTGCGACAAAGCTCTTTGGACCGGTTCTTCGGCATTGGAACGATCGTGTTGCATCTGAACGAAGGAACGCTGGAGCGGCTCGCAGGGCTCAAAGATCCGGATGTGGTACGCCGCAAGATCGAGGCTCTTCTCACGCCTGCACGGAGGGCCTCAGGAGGTGAGCCTGGAGCGGCCTTGCTGCCATGATGCTTGAGCTCCTCGGGCGCGCTCTCGCCCGATACTTGTCGAAACCCCGTGAGCGTGGCCTCCGGGTTGCGATCACGAAGCCGGAGGCCCTCGCGGCCACGCTGAAGAAGGGCGATGTGCTCCTCGTCGAGGGCAATAGCCGGATCAGCGTCGCCATCAAGTATCTCACCCAATCAAGTTGGTCTCACGCGGCGTTGTTCGTCGGCGATGCGTTCGGTCCGCCAACAACAGGGGATGAGGCGAAGGTTCTGGTCGAAGCCGATGTCCTTGACGGGGTCCGCGCGATTCCACTGAGTACGTACTCCGCCCTCAATACGCGAATCTGCCGCCCCGTGGGCCTGTCACCGGAAGAAATCGGCAAGGTTGCGGCCTACGCCCTGTCGCGAGTTGGGCATCGGTATGACCTGAAACACGTCGTCGACCTGATGCGGTACGTGATCCACACGCCCCCGGTCACGAGCCGATTTCGGCGTCGCTTGCTCGCATTTGGAAGTGGCGATCCCACTAGGGCGATCTGCTCATCGCTGATTGCGCAAGCGTTTGAGGTCGTTCGTTATCCAATCCTCCCCGAGGTGGTGCTGGAGGGGTCACCTAACTCCGCGTCTGTCGAGTCCTACCACGAAGTGCTTCACATCAGGCGCCATAGTCTCTACGCTCCGCGAGACTTCGACGTATCCCCGTACTTCCAGATCGTCAAACCCGCGATCGACCGGGGATTTGATCCACACGCCTTGAACTGGGAACCGACCGATGATATGGGCGAGGCCTTATAGCACGCGACGATCGTGGAACGTTGGGACGACTCCAAGGGATAGGTTGGGGCCGTAGCGACTTGAACTCTTACGAGTTGGGATGCTAACCTCCTGCTGCGAAATGCCTCACCCGGAGGGCTGACGATGAAGATCGGACCGACCAAGGTGATCATCAAGAACGGTGGGCTCTATAACGCCGTGACCGGCAAGCTCATCAAGGACGGGCTGGCAACCCGGAAAGCGATCGAGGACTACGCGGCCCACCACTTTATCGCCTTGCCGGTCGTCGATCACTCCGGGCACGCCTGGTCGTTCGAGGCAAAACCGGTCTATTGTCTCCACGGCGCAACGTACGAGACGCTCGACCAGGACCTCCCCCATGCCAGACCCTGCCCCGATTGTGGCGGGATGGCTCTGCCCAGCGACGAAGTCACCGTGGAGCGGGACTGCGTCCGCTGTACGCAGTGCCGCCACGAGTTTGAAGCCAGGCTGGAAATGATGGAGAGCTGACCGCGGTGGCTCTCACCGAGTCACTTACTCGTTCACCACCTCCCTCGGCAGACTAATCATCCGTGAGCCCATCTCCATCCAAACGGATCTTGTGGGAGCCTGGTCTCCCTTCGGAAGGAGGGCTCTTCTCGCGCCTCAAGCGGCTCTTGATCGGCAGCCCGATTCCGAGCGCCCGCGAACGACAACAACGGGTGTCGATCTTCGTTGGGCTGGGGGCCTTCGCCTCGGACGCGATTTCCTCCGTCGCCTATGCGACGGAGGAAATGCTGTTGGTCTTGGTTGCGTTCGGCGCCGCGGCGATGGCCTGGGGACCCGCCGTTGCGGGCGTGATCGCCGCCCTCTTGGCGGTGGTGTTGATCTCCTACTACCAGACGGTGCATGCCTATCCCGCCGGTGGCGGGGCGTACAACGTCGCGCGGGACACCCTCGGCGTGTACCCCGCGTTGGTCGCGGGGGCGGCCTTGGTGGTCGATTACATTTTAACGGTCGCGGTCAGTGTGGCCGCGGGGGTCGCCGCCATCACCTCGGCCATCCCGACCTTGCACGAGCATCGCATCGCCCTGGCCATCGCAGCGGTCGTGCTCCTGACCCTGGGCAACCTCCGGGGGGTGCGCGAGGCGGGGTGGTACTTCGCCCTTCCCACCTACATCTTCGTCCTGAGCATCCTGTGGCTTGTCGGAGCCGGGGCCATGCAGCTTGCCGAAAGCGGACCCGCGGCGGGCGACGTGGTCTCGCCGATCGTCCCGGCCGAGGCGGCGTCGGCGGTTGGGCTGTGGGTGATCATCAGGGCGTTCTCCGCCGGCAGCGTGGCGCTGACCGGGGTGGAAGCGATCGCCAACGCAGTCCCAGCGTTCCGAGATCCGGCTCCGCGCCACGCCGGAATGGCTCTGACTTGGTTGGGCCTGATCTTAGGGACTCTCTTCGCTGGAATCACATTTCTGACCTTTGGTTTTGGAATCAGCCCACGCCCGGACGAGACGGTTCTCTCCCAGCTCGGGAGCGTCGTCTTCGGTTCGACCCTGGCATATGCGCTGCTCCAAATCACCACCGCGCTCGTCCTCCTACTCGCGGCGAATACCAGCTTCACCGGTTTTCCTCGACTGGCGTCGCTGCTCGGCCGTGATCGCTTCTTACCCAGGCAACTGGCCCATTTGGGTGACCGTCTCGTGTTCTCCAACGGGATTGTCATCCTCGGGATGGCGGCTGTCTCGCTGCTCGTGGTCTTTCACGCGGACACCCATGCGCTGATCCCGCTCTACGCGGTGGGAGTGTTTCTCTCCTTCACCATCTCACAGACCGGGATGGTCCTCCGCTGGCGCAGGCGTCGAGACCCTGGATGGGCGTGGAGGGCGGCCGTGAACGCGACTGGAGCGCTGGCCACGGGGACGGTCTTACTCGTGATCGCGTCGGCGAAATTTACCCATGGAGCGTGGATGGTGTTGGTGGTGATCCCGCTCCTCGTGGGGGTCTTCCTCAGCATCCACCGCCATTACGAGAACGTCGAACGGCAACTCCGAGTGGACCTCACACGGCCCCCGCATGGGTTCAATCACACCGTGCTGGTCCCGATCTCGGGGATCAACCACCCGGTCGTGCTGGCGCTGCAGTACGCCCGTTCCCTGTCGGCCCGCGTCCGAGCCGTGTACGTGAGCCTCGATGCGGCGGAGACCAAGCAGATCCAGGCGCAGTGGGACCAATGGAACCCCGGTATCGAGCTCGTGGTTCTGGAGCCGTCGTATCCGACCATCATCGCCCCGCTCCTTGAATACATCGATGTCGTGAAGAACGAGCGCGACGACGACCTTGTGACCGTTGTGTTACCCGAGTTCGTGTCCCGGCGCTGGTGGCATCACATGCTGCACAACCAGACGGCCCTCCTGCTGAAAGGCGCTCTGCTTTTTCGCAAAGACGTGATCGTAACAGACGTCGCGTACCATTTGGACCGATGAGACGATGCCTCGCTTGGAGTCGCCTCTGGGGAACGAAAAACACGGAAAGGACACCTGGTGTGCCATTGAACCGTTGATGGTAGAACTCGTTCCCGTTCTGGGAATCTCCTGAGTGTTCATCGGCCACATTGCCGTCGGTTTCGCGTCGAAGCGCCGTGCCGTTCGCCTTTAGGGCGCGGCCTCGTCGTGGGGATGGCCGCCCTCGTCCGCGTGCGGCATCGGCATGTCGTGCGACATGCCTTGCGGCGGGCCGTCGTGAGGCATCGCCTGGGGGGCCGACCCTTCGTGCAGCGTTCCCTCGTGGTGGTGCATCTGTGGTGGGGTGACCGCGGCGTAGACCGATAAGCCGACAATGGTGAGCAGCACGACGGCGCCGACCACGATCGTTCCCCGGCGCTTCATCGGGTTTCGTTCCGGACCGCGATCCAGGAGCGGGACGACGGCGAGCACGAGCAAGAGGGTCACGATGCCGTGCACCATGGTGTCCATCCGGCCGGTGAAGTTCTCGATCGCGTAGAGCCAGAGAAAGGGCCACGGCGGTTTGATGCTCATCTCCTCGCCCGAGACGGGAGGGCCCAAGGGTGCGGGGATGGCCCACGCGAGGCCGGCGACGAGCGCGTAATAGATCGCCCCATAGAGAAGGATGCTCCGGGTGTGCTCCATGAACGTCCCGGTCAGGCGTTCCGACGGCAGGGTGGAGCGGGCCGAGTCCTCTCCGAAGGGGAGCGGCGAGAGGTTCAGGACGTGGACGAGGTAGAAGTGCCCCGCGATGAGGAGCACCAACACGAGCGGGAGGAGTGTGACG
>Ga0180094_1000052_pt1 | contig 28070 bp, 20 predicted proteins | sample EasRivT47_16_1Da_FD_121786 | JGI IMG/M metagenome (GOLD analysis project Ga0180094, IMG submission 121786) | Soil microbial communities from meander-bound floodplain in the East River, Colorado, USA - East River metaG ERMLIBT47_16_1Da | ecosystem: Environmental > Terrestrial > Soil > Floodplain ... | reverse complement strand
GAGGCAACGAGGATTCTCGTCGGTCCCTCCCAGAAACGGACAGTGAAAGACCAGTTTGCAGCACCGCCCGCATCCGACGCACTCGCCCTGGCGGAGCGCGGCCTGACGGCGAACGTAGTCGCTGGGCATTGCGCACAGCACAAATCGCCGAATCTTATTGGCGATCTTGGTGAGGTACGTCGAAGACGCACTTCTCATCAGCCGCCGCAATCGTAATGGACGCATACGAGCTCCCTCTCGGACGAAATGCCGTACTTGTACCACAACAGAATTGGAGAAGACGAGTCGGGGGTCGCGACCCCTACTCGGCGGTGTTGACGAGGTCGGCAGCTACCGCCGTCAGCACGCGGGCGTGGTCCTTGAGTCGCTCGGTCAGCGCGCTGACCCGCTGGTCCAGCGCGTTGGTGCGCTGCTCCATCAGCATGCGGTCCTGGAGCCACTTGGCCTCCATCTCGTCCCACCCATGCTGACGGTCCTCCAGCGTGCGCCGCGTGTGGTCGAACGCCGCGCGCAAGTCCGCGGCCTCACGTCGGGCGCTCTCGGCGTCGTCGGCGGCCAGGCGAAGCTCCCGCTCCCGAGCCTCCACCTCGTTTCGCAGTCTCGCGGTCTCATCGCGATGTGTGCGCAACGTCTCGTCGACCCGGAGGAGGGACCGAACGATCTCGCCGATCGCATGGTCGGGAATGGAGTCCGGCGGGGAGAGCGGGCGGCCCTCCGCAAGCGATTGGGAACCGGCGTGAAGCCAATCGAAATGAGTGCAGAGATCCTTGAGCCAAATAAAGGGCGACGAGGATGTGGTGGATGTGGATGTCATGACGTGGTCTCCTTTCTAGAAACCGGGCTGCGCGCCCGACGCGGCGCGATGAGAGAGATTGATCTGAGTATGTCGTCACTGCCGATCATCTGAGATACGCTTCCGTCACATACCGTCTCATCATGCGGTGACAGTTAAAGAACGAGGCGTTTTTCCCGATGGCGTGTTTCATCACGGCGATCCACCCGTGACGGTTCTCACGGTAGAGCGGCACGATCACCCGTTCGAGCTTCTCGTACAGATCGTGGGCATCCCGAGCGTCGTCGCTCTCGGTGAGGGTGGACTCCCGGGGTGGCGGGCCGATCGACCATCCCGTGACCCCTTCGACGTGCCCTTCGATCCACCACCCGTCGAGCACGCTGAAGTTGGGAACGCCGTTGTGCGTGGCCTTCATGCCGCTCGTGCCCGACGCTTCGTGCGGCCGTCGGGGCGTGTTCAACCAGAGGTCGGAGCCCGCGATGACCGTGAGCGCCATGTCCATGTTGTAGTCCGGGAGGAACGCCGCGGTGACTCGGCCGCGCAGCGCCTGGATGGCCTGAACGAGCCGCTGAATAATCCGCTGCCCGGGTTCATCCTGGGGGTGGGCTTTGCCGGCAAAGACGATTTGAAGACGGCCCTCGCCGATATCGGTCAACCGCTTGATGTCGGACAAGAGGAGATCGGCACGCTTGTATTGGGTCATGCGCCGGGCGAAGCCGATGGTCAGAATGTCCGGACTCATGACGGCGCCGGTCAGACGAGCCACCAGGGCGAGCAGACGAGTTTTGGCCGTCTGATGGGCGTCCCACAACGTGTCGTCGGGAATGTTGTCCACGCGCACCAGCAATTCCGGGTCGTTGGCCCATCCCGGGAGATGGGCGTCGTACAGCGCCGCCATCTCGGGGCACGTCCAGGTAAACGTGTGCACCCCGTTGGTAATCGCGGAAATCTCGTAGCCTGGAAAGAGCGTCCGCGACACCTCCCCGTGCTTTTTGGCCACCCCGTTGACGAACCGGCTCAGATTCAAGGCGAGCAAGGTCATGTTCAGCATGTCCTTTCCCGCGAACCGCTTGAGAACGGGTAGCGGAAGCGGCGTCCCGAGGACGCGTTCGACCAGGTCGTACGGAAAGCGATCGTGACCGGCGTCCACCGGCGTATGCGTGGTAAAAACGCACAGATCCTTGATACGCTCGACGTCCCACACCAACTCTTCGTGCCAGACGCTTTCGATCGGCCGACGGAAGCGTTCCAGCAACTCCAGCGTCAGCAGAGCCGAATGGCCTTCGTTCATGTGGTATTTGCGAACGGTGACGCCCAAGGCCTGAAGCATCTTGCCTCCCCCGATGCCGAGGATGGCTTCCTGCCGCAGGCGGTAGGCCGCATCGTGACCATAGAGGAACGAGGTCAATTCGCGGTGCTCAGGCCTATTGTCGACTAAATCGGTGTCCAAAAACAAGACGGGGACGCGGCCGCCCGTGGGGCTTTCCACCCAATACAGCCATGCCGCGACGACGACCGGCCGTCGATCGATGGTGACCCGCACCTGGGGCTTCACCAGGGTCATCACCCGGCGCGGATCCCAGGGGGCTGGTTTCGCGAGCTGTTGGCCGTCCGCGTCCAGCTCTTGCCGAAAGTATCCTTGGCGGCTGACCAGTGTGACGCCAACCACCGGGAGTTTCAAGTCGGCGCAGGTTTTGATCGTGTCACCGGCGAGCACGCCGAGCCCCCCGCTGTAGGTGGGGACGTCGGCGCGCAAACCGATCTCCATCGAGAAGTAGGCGATCTTGGGTTCGTTGAGCAAGGGATCAAGGGTCGACATAATTTTGAACTATAAAGCGAAGACGGGGGCGAGTGCAAGTCAGACGCCGGAGCGCCTGGCCGCCGAGACGGGGCGACTGCGGCGTTGTCGGGGCGGTTTCGCTCCTCACGTACGACCCAGTACGCTCAGGGGCGAAACCTTCCCTCTGCCTTGCATTCGCCCCGTCTCGGCGGCCAGGCTACTTGAAAATGCCGTGGACATACGCTACAACTACGCGCATGGCGGGAATAGACGGACAGAGCCGATTGGTCCAGAACGAAATCTGGGCGGTCGGCGGCGGAAAGGGCGGCACCGGGAAGACCTATCTCTCGGCCAGTCTCGCCATCGGTCTAGCCAAGCTCGGCAAACGGGTGATCGCGATCGATGCCGATCTGGGATGCGCGAATCTCCACACCGCCTTGGGGGCGGACCCGCCTGCGGCCACGCTCTCCGATTTCATCAAGGGCCGCGTCAAGAACTTGAACGACGTGCTGGGGGATACCTCGTTGCCCACCTTGCGTTTGATCAGCGGCGCCCACGACTTCTTGGAGATCGCGAATCCCAAATATACCGAGAAGATGCGCCTGATCCGGCAGATCCAGGATCTCGATGTGGAATACATCATCCTGGACCTCGGGGCCGGCACCGCGTTCAATAGCCTGGATTTCTTTCTGGCGGCCGATCGCGGGATCCTGACCGTCATTCCGGAACCGACCTCGATCGAGAACGTCTATCGGTTCATCAAGAGCGCGTTCTATCGACGTTTCAAACGCGCGGTGCGACACCCCGAGATGAAGGCGTTGGTATCATGCGCGATGGATCAGAAGAACGAGCGTGGAATCCGGACCCCCCACGATCTGATCACCGGCGTTGAGGCGATCGATGCCGAGGTCGGGGGGCGATTGAGAAAAACCATGGCCCAGTTTTCTCCCAAGTTGGTGGTCAACCAGGTGCGATCGCAGGACGATGCCGCACTGGGATTGTCGATGCGCAGTTCCTGCTCGAAGTATTTCGGGATTCAGGTCGAATATTTGGGTTTCGTCGAGTACGACGATTGCGTGTGGCGAGCGATGAAGCGCAAACGTCCGCCGTTGATGGAGTATCCCGATGCCCCTTCCTCCCGCGGAGCGGGGACGGTCCTGGCGAATCTGTTGAAGGGTGAGCAGATCGCCTTCGATCTCTGCGTGCGCGGGTGAAACCGTTTCGGGAGCAGAACTATTACGAACTGTTGGACGTGCGGCCGGATGCCGAGAAGGAGGTCCTGGCGAAGGCCTACGAGGCGGCCAAGCGGGCGTTCGCGGGCGACGCGTTGGCCAGTCACTCGCTCTTCGACCCCCGCGAGCGCGCGGCGCTCCTGGGCCGTCTCGACGACGCGTGGCGGACGCTCTCCGACCCCGCGCTCCGCGCGCGCTACGACGAAGACGTGCTCGGGATCCGTCCCGCCGTCGGACCGCCCGCACAATCCCCGGTGCCGGAGCCCCGACCGATGGCGTTTCGCTATGCCGACCTTCCCATCGGCGTGACCGGCTCCGTCCTCCGAGCCCGCCGCGAGGCGGTCGGGGTGCCGTTGCAGGAGATCGCGCGGACCACGAGGATCAGCATTGCGTATCTTCAGTTCATTGAGGAGGATCGCGAAAGAGGTCTTCCCCACGAGTCGTATCTCCGCGGATACCTCGCGCAGTACGCGCGGGCCATTGGCCTGGATCCCCAGACCGTGGCCGATGGGTACCTTCGCCACCTGAAGGCGCTTCGCAGCGCGAAACGGTGAGACCAGGCCTACCGGTCCCGCTCGACCATACCGGAGCGGGAAAGAACGGCCGGGGGCGAAAGTGCATTGCGAGCGCATTCCCCGCAGCTCGCTGCGGGGTAAGCGAGCAAGATGGAAACCGTGCTTCTTCACTTCCCTGCACTTCGAAGACTCCCTGCAGCTTGCTGCAGGGAGCTTCAATCTGTTCGACTCCCGAGGGTGTTGACAAGCGCTTGATGAAGGATGTTTACCATCGCGGTCAACTCATCGGGGGTGGCGGCGAGCGGGGGAACGAGGATGACCACGTCCCCGAGGGGCCGAGTCAGGAGGCCCAGCGCCCGCGCCTCCCGGCTGACCTTCCATCCGATTCGCGAGGCGACCGGGAAGCGAGTCTTGGTCTCGGAGTCCTGAACCAGTTCGACCCCCACCATCAGGCCGCATTGGCGGATGTCGCCCACGTGCGGGTGCGCAGCCAGGGGTGCGAGAGCCTTCCGCAGGTGGGCGATCTTGGACGCCAATCCTTCGATCACGCGCTCGTGGACGAAGACGTCCAGGTTGGCCAGCGCCGCCGCGCAAGCCAACGCGTTCCCGGTGTAGCTGTGGCCGTGGAAAAAGGTGCGAAACTCCGGGTAGTCGCCTAGGAACGCCTCATACACCGCCTGTGTCGCGAGCGTCGCGGCCAGCGGAAGATAGCCGCCGGTCAGGCCCTTGGCGATCGCCATCAGGTCGGGTGTGACCCCTTCCTGCTCGCACGCGAACAGGGTGCCGGTTCGTCCGAATCCGGTCGCCACTTCGTCCGCGATCAACAGGACGTCGTACCGCGTGCATAAGTCGCGGAGCCGCCGCAGATAGCCCGGCGGCGCCGTCAGCATCCCGGCAGCGGCTTGGACCAGCGGTTCGACGATCACGGCGCCCAATTCCTCGTGGTGAGCACGGAAGGCCGCCTCGACGTCGTCCACGCAGGCCGTGTTGCACGACGGATAGCTGAGGCCGAGGTGGCAGCGATAACAGGAGGGGGGGCTGGCCTTTACCGTCGGGAAGAGGTAGGGTGCGAACCGGGCGTGGAAGACATCAATCCCGCCCACGCTTACCGCCCCGACCGTGTCGCCGTGATACGCCAGTGAAAACGCCATGATCTTGGTTTTGCGCGGCCGAGCCGGCGTCGTCTGCTGCCAGTATTGGAGGGCCATTTTCAGGGCGACTTCGACCGCCGTCGAGCCGTCGTCCGAGTAAAAGACCTTGGTCAGGCCCGGCGGCGCGAGGGCGACCAGGCGCTGGGCGAGCAGAATGGCGGGGGGAGACGAGCAACCCAGCAGGGTCGAGTGCGCGATCCGACTCAACTGGGCCACGATCGCCCGATCGATCTCGGGCTTGCGATGGCCGTGCACATTCACCCACAGCGAGGAGACGCCGTCCCAATACCAGCGTCCCTCCGTGTCGCGAACCCTGCTTCCTTCTCCTTCCTCGATGATCAAAGGAGGTTCCGTCACCCATTCTTGCATCTGGGTGAACGGATGCCACAGGTGGGCGTGATCGAGCGCGGCGAGAAGGTCTTGGTTGACCTCCTTATTCGGGTTTGTCATTCAACACGACGAACAAGCCCCGTTGCTCCCGAATCAAGCGGACCAACACGCCCTCCTCGGGTTTGAGTGCTTCGCTGGCTTTGCGGAAGTCCTCGGCGTTCTCGATGGCGTGCCGGTTGATCTCCTTGATCACACCGCCCTCTTTCAGACCGCCGCGATCGGCGAGGCTGTCTGGTTCGACTTTGGTGACCAGGACGCCCTTGGTTTCCTTCAATTTCAGGCGGTCGGCGATTTCCTTGGTGAGGTCCTGAATGTTCAAGCCCAGCACCGATTCGGGGGATTTAGCGGGCACGGCCTCCGCCGCCTCCGATTCATCCTTTCGTTCCGTGAGCACCACCGAGAGCTGGCGCTGCTCGCCGTTCCGGAGAATCTTCAGCGTGGTTGGTTTCCCCGGAGTCAATCCCGCCACGGCTTTGGCCAGACCGCTGGGTGTGTCGACCGCGGTGTGGTCGACCATCAAAATGATGTCTCCCGGTTGAATCCCCGCCTTCTGCGCCGGTTCCCCCTCGAAAACCTCGTTCACCAGCACGCCCTCTTCCCGTTCGAGTTTGAACTGACTCGCCAAGTCTTCGGTCACCGGCTGGATGCCGACGCCCAGCCAGCCGCGGCTGACCTTCCCTTTGGCGATGAGCTGGGGCACGACGTCCTGCACCATGTTCGACGGGATGGCGAACCCGATGCCTTGCGCGAAATTGATGATGGCGGTGTTGATACCGATGACTTCGCCACGGATATTGAATAACGGCCCTCCGCTGTTCCCGGGGTTGATCGACGCGTCAGTCTGGATAAATTCTTCGTAACGGGACAGGTTGACGTTCTCCCGTTTCAGCGCGCTGACCACGCCGACCGTCAGCGTGCTTTCCAAACCGAACGGGTTTCCGACCGCCACCACCCACTGTCCGACCTTGACCTGACTCGAATCGCCCAGCGGGACCGTGGGCAGCGGGGTCTTTGAGGTGATCTTCACGACCGCGAGGTCGGTATCGGGATCACGCCCCACGACTTTGCCGGGGAACTTTCGCTTGTCCAACAGCCGAACTTCGACGTCGGTGGCGTCCCCGACGACGTGGTTGTTCGTCACGACGTACCCCTCCTTATCGATGATCACCCCGGAGCCGCTGCTCGGAGAGTCGGGGCGTTGGCGAAAACGCTCGCTTCGAGAAGGAGCGGGGGCGCCTGATGTGGAGATATTGACGACCGCCGGTTTGACGTGCTCGGCCAAATCGACGAACACGTCTTGAAGGTCGATCAATGCCTTCATACCCGGCAGGTCTTTGGCGTATCCCGGCATCGAACCCGAGACGGCGAGGACCCACACCACGGAGAAGACGACGAGTCCAAGCGTGCGGCGAAGGCGAGCGGTGCGAGGCTGAACAGGGCTTACCAGCATGGTGCACTCCTTGTGTGGTGGACTGTACAACGCCGTACGACGTTGCGACCGGGGTGAATGACTCATGGGTGTGCCGGGACGTCGGGCGGCGCGGTGCGGCTTGCGGGGCGGGTTATCGTTGGAGGGCATGGAGTAGGGTGTTGTCGAGTCGGTGTTGGTGAAAGTACTCCCGCTCCAATTCTTCCAGGTCGTACCGGTCGACCCCGCTCGATTGGAGATACGCGTCCCGGCGCCCCTCCGACCCTTCAGGCGAGGCGACCAACGTCGGCAGGACCTCGTAGAAGTACACGGCTTCCCGGTGAAGATCCCTGATGGCCTTGCGGAAGATCGCTTCCGGAATCGGCATGGGGATGAGTCCCTTCCGCTGAAGTTCCTGGGACAGCTGATCTCGGAGATGCGTCAGCTCCTCGGGTTGCGCCGGCTTCACGAACTGCTTGAGAAACCGCTTCAGTTGGCGGCGGACCTGGCGGTGGATGAGCGCTTCGGTATTGACTTGTCTGACTTGGTTGGCCACCTCTTGGAGCGTGAGACGCCCCTCGTCGACTTCCTTGAGTCCCTGGAACACGATGAAGATCTTTCGGCGTCCGAAATCGGTCAGATAACGGTCCTTCACGATCGAATCGATGAAGAGCTCCTTAAACAATTTCGGGGCGAGGTCGTCGAAAATCTTTTTGTTGGAATGGATGGTTTTGAGCACGGCCTCCGTCGTCTGATCGTCGTCCATGAACACCATCTGATTGAGGTAGGTGTATGTGGCGTCGAAGCGATCGAAGCAGGTGACGATGAGGCTGAAGCGCTCCAAAATGCGGGTGTCTCCCGATTGGCACGTATATTCGTCGCAACTTTTCCCGACGTCGAGCAAGAGCGCGTCGAACGAGAAATCCCTACGCTCGATGGCCTGGCGCTTGGCTCGCAACAAGGTGGCCAGTTCCTCCTTCAGCACGATGTCTTTGGTTTCACCGGTTTGGAGGAACAGGCTGTCGAGAATGCTTCTGGCGGCGTCGAGATGCTCGGGTTCCTCGAATCGCTCGGTTGTCTTGTCCTTTAAGAAGATGCCGTCGAGCGTGTGAAACACTTCGAGCGGGATGGCGTTGCGAACGCTGAGTGTCCGGAGGCGGTTGAGCTTGACGAGGATGGCTTGCGTCGAGCCGGGATCGGCCAGCATCTCGGTCAAGAGGTCCTTGTAATCGTCAATCAGGCGTTTGTTGTCCGGGTGCTGATACACGACGTCGATTTGCATCCGCGTTTGCTGGTACAGATCGATCGTGTATTGACGGGCGATGTCTTCCAATCGACGCACGACCCCTTCGTCTCCGTTGGTTCGCGCGGCGTAGACGTGTTGGTAGTACTGGTAATACGCGGCGTGGCCACGATGGGTCAGTTTGAAGAGGTAAATCACGGCGCGGGGCTCCGCCAGCGCGTCGTGGAGGCTGCGGACGATCTGAATGTCGTCTTGGGCGGCCACGGAGCCGGAGTGTTTCACGGGTCGCCCGATCATTCGAAGCAGGAGTTCCTGCTGCCTGTGCAGCGGACCTTGCTCGGGCAGCTGGACGAAGAAATAATAATTGCACAAGGCGTTTCCGGTCCGGAAGACTTCCTCGTACGATTCCCGGCCTTCGGTCCGATCGGTGAAGCGAATGGATTGGCCGGTCGGATCGAGAATGGCCCCATTCAGCACCAGGCGGTTGACGACCTCTTTTTTGAGCAAATCTTTCAGCGGAAGATTGACGCCGAACATGTAGCGACAAAAGCTTCCGCCGTTGCCCGTATAGCTCAGGCCGTCTCGTCCGATCAGGAATTCGTGCCCGGCGGCAAAAAAGCGGATGGTGCCGGGATGGCCGTCGGGAGAGGGTTCGTAGAAAAATTGGTGACTGACCGACCGTCCTCCAATGGTCGCACAATATTCGACCACGGAAGTCACTTGCCCATGGAGACGGATGTCTTCGATCATGCGAGCATCAGACGTCACGCAACGGCATTGGGGGAATCCACGCGGCTTATTATAACAAATTCGAACCAGCGTTGAAGCTCCCTGCAGCAAAGGGAATGCGCTTGGTGCATCGCGCAGCAATCTTCGAAGCGCAAGGAAGTAAAGAAGCACAATTTCCGTTTTGCTCGCAATGCACTTTCAACAAGCAGGTCAGGGGAGAATCAGTCCCGGCGTGAAACCGTCGCGGACGGAACGCGACGCCCGTCTCAGCCTTGTGCGTGGTCCGCGGTCGGCTGCGGCGGTTCTTGACAGGTTTTTGACTCGTCTGATACGGTAGGGGACCGCTATGAAGAGACAAAGCAGACAGGGTGATGGTGCATCCGCACGATATAACCGACGACGCGACGGCCATCTGTGAACGATAACGGGCGGCCGCGTCGAATCGATGGTCCGCTGCCGCCGATCGTCCAACTCGAAGGAATCAGCACCGGTTACGATAACAAGACGGTGTTCGAGGGGATCGACCTTTCGATTCCGGACGGGTTGTATACGGGGATCGTCGGCCCGAGTGGCTCGGGGAAAACCACGCTGCTGAAGGTGATCCTGGGTATCGTGAGGATCGCCACCGGCACCGTCACGGTGGCCGGACAGCGCGTTGAGGGCCAGACGGTCCGTGGGGTCGGCTACGTTCCCCAGATCGAAACCGTGAACTGGAATTTCCCGGTGACCGTCGAGCAGGTGGTCCTGATGGGACGCCACCGCGAAATGGGCTGGCTGCCGTGGCCCAGTCGCGAGGACCGTCGGGTCGCCCTCGACCTGCTGGACCACCTGGGCATCCGGCAATACGCCAACCGGCAGATTCGGGCGCTCTCGGGCGGAGAGCAGCAACGGGTCTTTCTCGCGCGCGCGTTGATCAGTCGGCCCCGTCTCCTCATCTTGGATGAGCCGACCGCGGGGGTCGACCTCAAGACCCAACATCACATCCTGCACCTCCTGTCGCAATTGAACCGGGAGGGGGTCACGATCATTCTGACCACCCACGATCTCAACAGCGTGGCGCGACACCTCCCCTGGGTGATCTGCTTCAATCGGACCATTGCCGCGCAAGGGGATCCCCACGAGGTGTTCACCTCTGAAATCCTCAGCCGCACCTACAATTATGAAATGGTGGTGGTCCGACAAGACGGGCTCTTGTTGATCGCCGACAGCCCAGACGCGGGGACGCACGATTCCGCTCGGACAACCCGGCAGGAGGACGGCGATCGAGATCCTATTTGAACCCCTGCAGTACGAGTTCTTCCGAAACGGGCTGCTCGCGGCGGCGATGACCGGCGCGATTTGCGGCCTGATCGGCGTCTACATCGTTCTCCGCAACATGAGCTACATCGGCCACGGACTCTCGCATTCGGTGTTCGGCGGCGCGGTGGTCAGTTACGTCATGAACTGGAACTTTTACGTCGGCGCCGGCCTGTGGGGGTTCCTGTCCGCGCTCCTGATCAACTCCGTCGCCAAGCGGAAAAAGATCGGCGCCGATGCCGTGATCGGCATCGTGACGACGGCGAGCTTCGCGGTCGGCGTCGTGCTGATCAGCCGCGTGCGGAAGTTCACCCGCAACTTCGAGGCGGCGCTGTTCGGCAACATCCTCGGCGTGACCACGGAGGATCTGATCGTGATCGCGGGGGTGGCGGTGCTCTCGGCGCTCGTGATTTTCGTGCTGTACAAACAGCTCCTCTTCACGACGTTCGATCCCGAGGTGGCCAAGGTGTACGGCGTGCCGAGCGAGTGGGTCGATACGGCGTTCGCCCTGGTGCTGGCGGCGACCATCGTGGTGTCGATGCAGGTCCTCGGCGTGATGCTGATCGTCGCGGCGATCGTCATCCCAGCGGCGACGGCGCGTCTGCTGACCCACAATTTCCATCGGCTGGTGTTCGCGTCGGTCGGGATCGGCGTCCTCTGCGGAGTCGGCGGGATGTATATCAGCTTTCATACCAATGCTTCGTCCGGGGCGACGATCGTCCTGTTCGCCGCGGCCGTGTTCGCCGCGGCGGCGGCGTATGATTCGCTCCGCCGAGCCGTTGTCCGGCCGCTCCCCGTGCCCGTGGCGCCCGCGCTCGGCCATGAGCACTCCCACCAGCACGGCGACATCCTCCATCAGCATGTGCATCCCTCGCTCCGCGATACCGAGCACAGCCACCATCCGACCGCCGAGCCGCCCGGTGCGGTGCCCGGCGCCCCCGCGGCGGGGACGGAAGGGAACGGGACGCGGCGCGTTCGAGTGGTGGTCGACGGCATGACGTGCTCGTATTGTGCACGGGCGGTGGAGCGGGCCATCGGCCGCTTGGAGGGCGTCACCGCCGTTCGGGTCGATTTCCCGTCGCGAACAGCCGACGTCTCTCTGGAGGGAGGGGCGGTGACGCCCGAGCGCATCCGCCAGGCCATTCATCTCGCGGGCTTTCGGGCGGTCGACTAAGCCCTCCACGGTACCTCTTCCGGCTGATCCCGGACCAGGAGACGTCCCCAGGCGATTCGGAGAGATGACGGCCGGATGGCGGGGGCTGTCCTCGGCGAGGTTTACCACGTTAGGAACACGTATTTGAGGTGAGCGGAGAAAGCGATGTCCGACGCGGGACCCCGGTAGCCGGATGTTTCGGTGGGCGAGCAGGAGTGGCCAGGCTACGATTTGGGCCGCGTGCGGAGTGTGTGTGGCGGTGGGGATGATGAGTCCACCCGACATGACCGAGGCGGCGCTTTTGTTGACCCCGTCGCTGTCGGTGTCGGAGCGCTATACCGACAATCTCCTGCTGTCGCAGACCGAAAAGGTCGGGGATCTGGCGACGTTCGTCGCGCCGCGCCTCTCCCTTGAGTATGCAGGGCGCAATGTCGTCTGGAGCGGCGGATATCAAGGTACCGCGGAGTTCTACCGGCAGCGGCCGGATGAGAATCGGTATTCTCAAACCGCCACCGCGAACGTTCGGAGTCCATGGCTGACCCACGCCCTGAGGGGGCTCGACCTCCGGCTTGCCGGCTCGCTCATCCGGACCTCGGAGCTCCAGGCATACTCGTTCACTCAACCGCTGGGTGAGAGCAACGAAGGGATCTCGGTTCCCCGCGTCGAAACGCGGCGGACATGGATGGAGATGACGGCGGACTATCCGTGGTCGCAGCGGACAGCCGTTGTGGTTTCGTCGTCGCTCCAGATCACCCGCTACGGACAGATTGCCGACCAAGGATCGCCCGGGGGAACCATCCAATTGCAGGATTCAACGGTGAGCGACGGGACGATCCGCCTCCGCCATCAATGGTCCCCCACGACGACCTTGACGGCTGCTTCCGGTGTCAGTGTCACCGTGTTCGACGCGCCCGAGGCCGGGCCGTCGGAGCCTGGGCCGGATCACGCCAGGACCCAACGCCTCACGGCGGGTGCCGAGTACTTGATCAGCTCGACGACCACGGTCAATGGGAGCGCGGGGGTGACCTGGGTAGAGGACGATCAGTTGCAGTTGACCACTGATTTTGGCGTGCGGCGCGCCTTCGCGACCGGTCATGGTGTGTTGCAGTATTCACGCGGCGTGGGAACCGGCGGCGGGCTGAGCCGGGCCGTGACGGTCAGCGAACGGGTGATCGGGCGACTGGCGAAGAATTGGGGAGAACGGACCACGGGATACGCCAATTTGGGATGGTCCAGAAGTGTCTCGACTTCAACGTCGAGTCTTAGGGTTTCGTCATACGAGGCCGGGGCGGGTTTCGACAGGGCAATCCTCCCCCGGCTCGGCGGAGGATTCAGCTATTCGTACTTCAATCAGCGATCGCAGGGCGGTCCCGGAGACGCCGAGCGACATCTCCTCATGGTGACCCTGACCGCGACGGGTTCGCCGTGGAGACTTCTTCGCTGAGAGTCTGTGAATAAATCCCTGGACCGAGCGGAGTGGCCGAGACGCAAGCAGCGTAAGGCGCGACGACGAGGCGTAGCCGGAGCGCTACGGGAGGAGGAGCAACGCAGTGATGCGTAGCGGACCGGTCTCCCAGCGACGGGAGGGGGTTTGTTCACAGACTCTGAGCCCTGCTCGACTGAAGATCCCCGGTCAAGGGGGCTTGTGGCGAAGCCAGGTCGGATGGGTGATCCGATGTGTCTTGATCTTGTAATTGAGCACCCTCGGGCTCACCCCCAAGAGTCCTGCGGCGTCCTTCTGAACCCAGTTGGTCTGGGCCAAGGCATCCAGGATCGCCTGCTTTTCGACCTCGTCCAGCCGTCGGTCTGCGACGCCGAGCCGAGGATCGGCGCTCCCCTTCTCCGGCGTGGGCGCGGTGCGGATCGGCTGAAGGAAAGCGGGATCTCCAGCCGCCCGGAGGGCGCTCACCAGGCCGAGATCGCTTGTCCGGATCGTCTCCCCCTCGGCCATCAGGACCGCGCGTTCGATCGTATTCGCCAACTCGCGGATGTTGCCGGGCCACGGATACTTGCAGAGAAGCTCCAATGTGACGGGATCCACCTGACGGATCGGCTTGCCCAATTCGTTGGCGTATCGATCCACGAAATGCTTCACCAAAAGAGGGATGTCCTCGCGTCGTTCACGGAGCGCGGGAAGGGTGATGGTGACCACATTGAGGCGGTAGAAGAGGTCATCTCGAAACCGCTGTGCAGTCACTTCGGTTCGCAGGTTCTTGTTGGTGGCCGCGATCACGCGGACGTCGACGGCGATGGTCTTTTCACCCCCAACCCGTTCGAATTTCTGCTCCTGCATGATCCTGAGCAGCTTGGCCTGGGTGGCGAGGCTGAGCTCGGCGATCTCATCCAGAAACAGACTCCCCCCATGGGCTAATTCGAATCGGCCGATCCTCTGCCGGTCGGCGCCCGTGAATGCTCCCCGCTCATGCCCAAAGAGCTCGCTTTCGAGCAGGTGTTCTGGAATCGCCGCGCAATTGACCTTGATCAGACTCCGGCCGGCGCGTGGACTCGCGGCGTGGATCGCGTTCGCCACCATCTCCTTTCCGGTCCCCGTCTCGCCCTCGATGAGGATGGTGGTGTGGCTGGGCGCGACCTTCTCGATCATGGTAAGGACGTGCCTCATGTGCGGGCTGTTGCCGACAAACTCGCCGGGCCACCCGGTGTGCTCCCGAAGATCGTCAAGGGCCTGGACGAGGACCTGACGATCAAGGGCTTTAGACACCTTGAGTTCGAGTTCTTCAATAGGGAAGGGTTTCTGAATGTAGTCATCCGCTCCGAGGCGCATGGCCTCGACGGCGTTCTCCACCGTACCGTACGCCGTCATCACGATGACTGTTGTGAGCGCGTTGGTGTGCTTGGCGGCTTTGAGCACGTCGAGGCCGCTGCCTTGGGGGAGCGACATGTCGGTCACGACGACGGGAAAGAACTCCTGGCCGATCAGGCGGAGTGCGGTCTGAGCGTCTCCCGCCTCGGAAACCACGTGGCCCGACCGCTGGAAGGTTTCGACGATACCTTCTCTCAGCGCGTCGTGGTCTTCGACAACCAGGATCTTTTTCATCACCTGTCGCTCAGCTCGCGCGCGCGAGCGCGTCCGAGACCAACGGAATGCGGATCGTAAACGTGGTTCCGACTCCGATTTCGCTGGTGACCTCGATGGTCCCGTGTAAATGGTCGATGATCTTCTTCGCGTTTGCCAAACCGAGCCCGGACCCCTTGTTTTTTGTGGTGAAGAACGGCATGAACAACTTCGGAATCCGCGCAGGTGGAATACCCTCACCGTTGTCGCTGACCGTGACGATGAGGCCCGGGTTCGTGTCTTCGCTGCCCGGTGGCCAGGTCACGCCCGTCGAAATGACGATGGTGCCGTGCCGTTGGCGGGTCGCGTCGATGGCGTTATTGATGATATTGTAAAGGACAATCTCGATCTGCTGGGGGTCAAGCCACGCCTCCGGGGTCGCGAGATCAAACCGCCGGACGATTTGGAAGGGATACGTATGCTCGAACGAAATGATCTGGCTCAACACGTGCTCCACAATCTCCTCGATTCGGGCGCGCCGCGGCTCGAAGCGGATCGGTCTGGCGAACGCCAGGCAGTCGGTGATCGTTTGGTTGAGTCGTTGCACCTCGCTAAGAATCGACCGGAGTTTGCGGTCGAGATCGGGGTCCTTGGCGAAGGTTTTCATGAGAAGGCCGACGGTCACCTTGATGCTGGCCAGGGGATTGCGCATTTCGTGAGCAAGTCCGGCGGCCATGTGTCCCAGCGCGGCGAGGCGATCCTTCAATTGCGCTTGTTCTTCCCCTCGTTCGATCTGGGTGAGGTCTTTAAAGAGCGCGACAAGGCCCAAAGGGGTTCCGTCGGGATGGGAGAGCGGGGTGACGGTCGCTCCAAGGATCAGAGATCGTTGGCCGGTGACGCGAACCTCGGTCCTATCGACGGACGTTCGATGGTGGAGAGCCTTGGTCAACAGGGCGACCAGCTCGGGATAGGGAGCGAGGACCTCCTCGATCGCCCGACCTTCGGGGGCCGGGTTTGCGGGCAACGACAACAGAGCGCGGGCGGCCGGATTCATGAGGAAAATCTCTTTCCGGGTGTCGATGCCCAGAATGCCCGCTCGAATGGTTGAGAAAACCTGGCCCAGCAGCACGGCAGTATCCATGGGCTTCAAAGTGTATCGGGCGATGGTCAGATCGGCAAGGATGGCGTTTTCTTGAAAATGCTTAGCGAGCGCATTTCCCGCAGCTTGCTACGGGGTAAAGCGAACGAATATAAATAGGGGGCCTTCCTTACATTACATTACATTTCGAAGGTTCCCTGCCGCGTACTGCCGGGAGCTTCAAAGGCGAGTACATTTTTGAAATGTCCCGGTGGGAGGTCAGTGGGATCCGGCAAATCACGGCCTGAACGAGCACGAGGCGTGGTTTTGTTATTGATTTTTTCCCCGGGATAGGGTACTTTGGGAGTCCTTGTGCGGCGGATCGGATTCCCACCTCCCGGCAGCGGGAAAGGGGGAGCGTAGGCTCTTATCCCGCAGGGAGTTCAGATCACAACCTCACTGTTTCCGCGATGACCGATGGGGAATAATCGCCCTGTCCGCGTGGTTTATTTTTCAATCACCTAAAGCTGAGGGGGCTACCTTGCGGATGGGCGTCCATGGGCGGGAATCCTGTGCCAGAACTCGGAACGCGCCGATGAGCGGTGGGCTAGCCCAAAGGGAGGAGTTGTTGGGGCGGGGGATTGGCTCCATCCTGGGCGTCGTGGCGATGGGACTCGCCGTATTGGCGGCTGGCTGTGGGGTTCAGCCGAAACGGGATGCGGGGAGGGTTTCTATTGCTCCTGGAGCCGCTGATCCTCCCCCTGTTCAGGAGTATCGCATCGGTCCCGAAGACGTCCTAGAGATTGTGATCTGGAAGAACTCGGATCTGTCAAAAAACGTGACGGTTCGGCCTGACGGCATGATCACCCTCCCGCTCATTGGAGAGTTGCGGGCCGGAGGGCTGACCCCGAACGAAGTACGGGATGGCATCAAGGTCCGACTGGAACGGTACAAGGAAGTCCCAGAGGTCTCGGTCACCGTCGCGGACGTTCGGAGCTATAATCTCTATATCCTGGGCGAGGTCAGAACCCCGGGGCGCTATCCGGTGAAGAGCCATACGACCTTATTGCAGGTGTTGGCGTTGGCCGGAGGATTCACTCCGTTCGCGGCGACCGAGAAGATCGTCCTGGTGCGACGCGACCAACACGAGAAAGAACAGCGCATTCGCATCCGGTACCAAGATTTGATCAAGCGGGGTGACGTGGGACTGTCTCCGGGTGACACCGTCATCGTTCCGTAAACGTTGGAGGGAGTAAGGGGTGGCTCAGTCTGTCAGCCGAGGGGGCGTGTTCGAGTACCTGGAGATCTTCAGGCGCCGGCGATGGGCCGTTATTGTGCCCGCCGTGGTGATCAGCGGGCTGACGGTACCGATCGTGCTCTCGATCCCTGCCACGTATCAGTCCACGACCCTGATCTTGGTCGAGGCGCAGAAGGTGCCCGAGACTCTGGTGAGAACGACGGTGACCACTCCGATCGAGGATCGCCTTCAAGCCATCAGTCAGCAAATCTTGAGTCGAACCCGTTTACAGCGGGTGATTGAAAAGTTCAATCTCTACCAAACCAAAGACCCAGACTCGGATGGACGGATCTCAACGTGGTGGACGCGTCTCCGGACCGGCCGGCCGCAGGAGTCCTCGTCTGGGCCGGTGACCCTCGATCTGGTCGAACGTCTGAGACGGAACGTCGATATTCAGGTGCCAAGGGGGCGGAATCCCGGCAGCACCATCTCCATTGCCTTTATCGGCAGCGATCCGCGAACCGTCATGGACGTGACCAACGAACTGGCGTCGCTGTTCATTGAAGAGAACCTCAGGGTCAGAGAAGCCCAGGCCGAGGGAACGACCGAGTTCTTGGAGAACGAGTTGCAGCAGATGAAGGGCCAGATCGAAGCCCAAGAAGAGGCGTTGCGCTCGTTTAAGGAGCAGGCTATGGGCGAGCTCCCGGGTCAATTGGACACCAATTTGCGCACGTTGGATCGCCTCCAGATTGAGCGACAACTGCTCGACAACAGCCTCAAAAACGCGGAAGATCGGTACGCCGACCTGAGTCGTCAACTGACCGGCAGCGCACCGGGAAGCGGCGATTCGCCGTCGACGGCCGCCGGCCGCTTGCAGGCGTTACGGACCCGGTTGGCAAATCTCCGAACCGAATACAAGGAGGAATATCCCGACATCGTCTCCCTGAAGAAAGAAATCGCCTCGATCGAGGCCGAACTCGCGGCTCAAGCCGCCGCGCCGGCGCCCTCCGTCCCGCTGGGGGGAGACGAATCCGCGAACACGCAATTGGCTGACCAGCGGCGGGAAATCCAGACGATTAAACAGCGCCAACAGGCGGCGGCCGCGCAGATCAAGGAGTACGAGAAACGCGTGGAGAAGACGCCATACCGCGAACAACAGTTGGCGATGGTGCTCAGAGATTACGAGAACGCTCAGAGAAGTTATCAGGCCTTATTGGATAAGCGGCAGGAGGCCAAGATCGCGGAGAGCTTGGAACGGCGCCAGAAAGCCGAAATCTTCCGGATCCTTGATCCGGCGAATTTCCCTGACCGGCCGTATCAACCGAATCGCCTGCTCTTGATTCTGCTGGGGATCGCGGGAGGGCTTGCCGTCGGGGTCGGTCTCGCGGTCGTCCGTGACCAGCTTGATGCCTCGATCAAAACCGAAGCCGATCTGGTGGAAGCCACGACCGGCGTTCCGTTGCTGGCCGTCGTGCCCTTCGTGACGCCGATCGGCGCGAAGAAAACGGCGCGGACCGCGGCAGCGCCGATGCCCAAGGTGAAACGCGGACGATGAGCGATCAGAAGCCTCGTCACCACTACGGTTCTTGGATCACGCGAATCCGAAGTCGTACCGCTTCGGTCGATACCCGACCGCCGGAGGAGCGATTGGACGACGTCAAGGAACTCAAGGAGGCGACGCCGAAAGGTGCGGAGCCGTCCGATCGCTATGTCGTGGCGATGGACGATCGCCATTCGGTGTCGGCTGAGCAGTACCGGGTTTTGGCGGCGCGCCTGGAAGGTTTGTGGAAACAGCCGGATTTTCAGAAGATCGCGGTGACCAGCACCTTGCCGGGTGAGGGGAAAACCATCATCTCGATCAACGTGAGCTACATCTTGGCGCGTGACTTCGGGCGCCGTGTCCTGCTGATCGACGGGGACCTCAGACGGCCGAGTCTGTGGCGGTATGTCGGTTCTAAGCCGTCCACCGGCCTCACGGATGTGTTGGCGAACCGGCAGTCCCCCGAAGCCGCGGTCCGGCCGTTGCGTCACGAGCAGTTATCGGTGTTGGAGGCGGGGTTGACCCCCTTGAACCCTACGCGGCTCTGGAAATCCAGCGCGATCAAGCACCTGCTGGCGCATTTCGAGAAGCACTACGATTACGTCATCGTGGACACGCCGCCGGTGCTGACGGTGGTCGATACGACGTTGATCGCCGACGTGGTGGACGGAGTGGTGATGGTGGTCCGTTCCGGGATGACCCCCAAAGGTGCGCTCCAAAAGGCGTTGGGCGCGCTCCCCAGACCGAAACTGGTTGGCACCGTGCTGAATGGGGCGAAAATGCCCCCCTCAACGTACTACTATCATTTGCGGTAGCCCCTCCAATGTTGGCGGGGCACACAGAGGACTCGGTCTTGTGATGAAACTCTTGTCTCGATATTTCTCGGCGCGTAGTCTCTTCCTTTTGGGGAGCGAGGCGCTGCTGATCGTGTCCGTGATGTGGGCGGCGTTGGCCTGGCAGCGAGCCTCGCTGGGGGTTCCGGTCGACCACGTGTTCGGGATGATCGGCGTCGCGGCGCTCTGTCAATTATCACTGTACTCCAACGATCTGTATGTGCGGTCGCGAACGAATCCGACGCGGGAGTCCTTCGTCAAGATTCTGCAATCGGTCGGCGTTGCCGCGGGCCTGATCGTGGTCGTGAACCTCCTGGTTCCCGAGTGGCGTTTTGCCGGCGGAGCGATCATTGGTGCGCTGGTCGTCCTGCCGTTTGCCTTGATGCTGTGGCGCGGTATCTGCGCCAAGCTCCTTAGAAGCCGGCCCTTTGATCGGAGGGTGTTTTTGGTCGGCGTCGGTCGTCTGGCGGAAGACCTGGTGGCGACGTTGAATGCGGAACCCGACATTGCCTATACCATTGCGGCGCGCCTGCCCGAGTTTCGGAATGGAACTCCGGTGGCTTTGCCCGGCGAGAGTCGGCGCGCGTCAGACGCCTCTCTTCTCGCGTTCGTCAGACAGACGCGGATCGATCATGTGGTGATCGCGCTCGACGACAGCCGCGGCAAGTTGCCGTTCGACGACCTCCTGTCCTGTAAATTCTCCGGGGTCAAGATCGAACAGGGGTTGTCCTTCTACGAGCGTATTACCGGCCGGGTCCACCTGGACGCCTTGAAACCGAGTTGGTTGATTTTCTCCGATGGGTTTGGGCGGCCTCGGATCACGACCCTCTTCAAGCGTCTCCTCGATGTGGTCGGATCGCTCGTCGGCCTGATTCTCGTCTTCCCGCTGAGTCTCGTGATCGCGATCTTGATCAAGCTCGATTCGCCGGGACCGATCCTCTATCGGCAAGAGCGGGTCGGCGAGGGAGGCCGGCCATTCACACTGTTTAAGTTTCGGTCCATGCGGCAGGACGCCGAAGTGGCGACCGGGCCGGTTTGGGCGACGGACGGCGACCACCGAATCACCCGCCTCGGGAAATGGCTCAGAAAATGCCGTTTCGATGAGTTACCGCAGATGTTCAACGTGTTGCGCGGAGAGATGAGTTTCGTCGGCCCGCGTCCCGAACGGCCGTGCTTCGTCGAGGACCTCAAAAATTCCATTCCGTATTATGGGCTCCGCCACGCGGTCAAGCCGGGGATTACGGGATGGGCTCAGGTGAGGTATCGCTACGGGTCGAGCGTGCAAGACACGATCGAAAAGCTGCAATACGACCTGTACTACATCAAGAACATGTCGGTCCTTCTCGACGCGACGATCCTCGTTCAGACGGTCCGAACCGTGTTGCTCGGTTATGGTGCGCGATGAATCCTCTCCTCAATGCCCTCTCGGTGGACGTGGAGGAATATTTTCAGGTCTCCGCATTCAGCGATGTGATTTCCCCGGATTCGTGGGAGGGATTCGACGGTCGAGTCGAGCGGAATACGCTGCGGCTCCTGGACGTGTTTGATCATCGGGAGGCGAAGGCCACGTTTTTTATTCTCGGATGGATCGCGCAACGCTATCCGTCGCTTGTGCACGAGATCCACCTTCGAGGTCATGAGGTGGCCAGCCACGGACACGCGCATCGGCCGCTGGATCAGGTAACGCCCCAAGCCTTTCGCGAGGAGGTCCGTGGGGCGAAAGCCTTTCTCGAAGGGTTGATCGGGGAGCCGGTCGTCGGCTATCGCGCGCCGAGTTTTTCGATTACGGACAAGACCCGGTGGGCGCTCGACGTCCTCTGTGAAGAAGGGTTTCGATACGATTCGAGTATTTTCCCGATCCACCATGACCGGTACGGCATCCCGGACGCTCCGCGCTTTCCGTATGTGATCGACCTGAAGGGGGGCACGTTGTCTGAATTCCCTCCCTCGACCGTGGCCCTCATCGGGCGGACCAACCTGCCGATCGGCGGAGGCGGGTACCTTCGTCTCTTCCCCTTCTGGATGACCCAATGGGGATTGCGTCGCATCAATCGTCGAGAGCGTCAACCGGCGATGGTGTACCTCCATCCCTGGGAAATCGATCCGGAACAACCCCGCGTTCAGGCGCGATGGCTCTCGCGGTGGAGACACTACACAAACTTGGACGCGACGGAGCGCAGGCTGGACCACCTCCTTCGCGAATTTCGATTCGGCACGATCCGAACGGTGTTGGGGCTTGCCGGTCATCATGTCGCGCGGTCTGCGTCCCCTGACGATGCCGTCCGCCACACGCGGACCCGCGGTGGCGGGCCGTGATGGGGGAACCGGAGGCACTCTGAGCTTCTTGGCGTCCGGTGCGCCGGGGAAGTCTGTTCCGGGATGGCCGCCAACCCCGGGCCTGATGACGTTCCACAAGGCCCACCGCCCTCCACTCGATTCTTCGCTGGACCGCCTCCGCAGCCTCGACGAGCTGAGATACACCGTATGGTACGGGCGGGAGCTTGCCTTGCAAATGGGGAGCAAGGCTTGGGCCCGCCAAACACGATCGTTGGATACGGCGCCTGGCGCCTGGAGGTGGCTTGCCGCGTAATGTGTGGAATCGCTGGAATCCTCAATTTTGATGCCGAGCGGGTCGACCCGGACCTGCTCCGGCGCATGATCGGAATGGTCGGTCACCGTGGGCCGGATGGTCAGGACCTCTACACCGACGGGGGCGTCGGTCTGGCCCATGCACGCCTGAGCATTATTGATCTGAGCGGCGGCCGACAGCCGATGTCGAATCGGGACCAGTCGATCTGGGTCACCTTCAACGGTGAGATCTTCAACTACCTGGAACTCAGGGAGGATTTGCTCAAACGAGGCCACCGGTTCGCCACGCAGTCCGACACCGAAGTGATCCTCCACCTGTACGAAGAGCACGGGGAGGATTGTGTCCGGTTCTTCAACGGCCAGTGGGCGTTCGCCGTCTGGGATCTCGCGGGGCGCAAGCTGTTTCTGTCCCGCGACCGCCTCGGCGTCAGGCCCCTCGTCTATACCGTTGCGGGCCGTTCGCTGATCTTTGGATCCGAGATTAAGTCGCTCTTCGCGCATCCCGCCGTCCGCCGGGCGATCGACCCCCACGCGCTGGACCAGCTCTGCACCGTGTGGACGACGATCCCGCCCAAGACGATTTTTCACGAGGTGTTGGAGCTCCCGCCGGGCCATTCCATGACGGTTCAGGACGGGAAGATCGACGTCAGGCCGTACTGGAGATTAGAGTACCCCCGCGACCCTGAGCCGATGGACGAGCAGGCGTGCGCCGACCGATTGCTGGAGCTTCTGACGGACGCCACGCGGATCAGACTCCGGTCCGACGTGCCGGTGGGGGCCTACCTCAGCGGGGGCTTGGATTCCTCGTTGTTAACCGCCCTCATCCTGCGCGTGACGAACGCGCCGCTCAAGACCTTCTCGGTCGCCTTCGAGGATGCCGACTTCGACGAGAGCGGCTACCAGCGGGACGTGATCCGTTTTCTGAACACGGACCATCAGGAGGTGCGCTGTTCATCTCGGGATATCGGCCGGGTATTCCCCGACGTGATCTGGCATACCGAGAAGCCCGTGTTGCGGACCGCGCCGGCGCCCCTCTTTCTCCTGTCCCGATTGGTGCGGGACCAGGGGTTCAAAGTGGTGCTGACAGGCGAAGGGTCCGACGAAATGCTGGGCGGATACGACATCTTCAAGGAAGCCAAGATCAGACGGTTTTGGGCGGCGCGCCCCGATTCCCGGCTCAGGCCGCTCCTCCTGCGGCGGCTCTATCCCTATCTTCGGGATCTTCAGCACCAATCCGACGCCTATCTTCAAGCGTTTTTTCACGTGAGACCGGAGGAACGCGCCGATCCCCTCTTTTCCCACCTCCCACGCTGGGATCTCACCTCCCGCATTAAGCTCTTCTTTTCCGATGCGGTCAGGGCCGAGATCTCTCATGACGACGTCTACGCGGAACTCAGGCGGCGCCTTCCCGAGGGATTCGCTCAGTGGCCCTCCCTATCCCAGGCGCAGCACCTCGAAGCGACGTATTTGCTTCCCGGCTATATTCTGTCTTCGCAGGGCGATCGGATGGCAATGGCTCATTCCGTAGAGGGAAGATTCCCGTTTCTCGATCATCGGGTCGTCGAGTACGCGGCCGGGATTCCCCCGACCCTGAAGATGAAGGTGCTGAATGAGAAATACATCTTGAAACGGTGTGCGGCCGGTTTGATTCCGGAGTCGGTCCGCAGACGGCCCAAGCAACCGTATATGGCCCCGGATATTCCGAGCTTCTTCGGGCCGGATGAGGCGCCGTATCTTGACGCGTATCTCTCGGATGGGGCCCTGCGACGCGCCGGCGTGTTCGACCCGCGCAAGGTGGGACAACTCCTGGAGAAGTGCCGGAAGGGCCGCCGTCAAGGCTTCCGGGAGAACATGGCCTTGGTGGCCATCCTATCGACCCAGATCGTGTACGACCGGTTTGTCGCAAACTTCGTTTCGTAAGGAGAACTTGTATGGCTGACGTGGAACATCGGATCCGTCAATACATCGCAGAGAATTTTCTCTTGGATGGGGGGCAGGCGGCGCTCCACAACGACGATTCATTTCTTGAAAAGGGCATTATTGATTCGACCGGCGTTCTCGAACTCGTCAATTGGATGGAGGAGTCGTTCGGTTTTGAGGTGGATGACACCGAGTTGATCCCCGATAACCTGGATAGCATCGACCGATTGGCCGCGTTCATCGAGCGGAAATGCGCCAAGCCGTGATCGAGGTCGTGTCGCCGTGCCGCTGACACCCGTGTCGCTGGTTCACCAGTATTTGCTGCGCTCCGCCGAGCGATGTCCCTCCAAGGAAGCCTTGATCCACGCCGGCCGACGGGTGACCTACGCCGAGCTGTTGGCGCGGGCCCGGTCGCTGAGCGGGTGGCTGGTCGAGCGCCGCCTCAACGTCGGAGACCGCGTCGGCATTCTGACCGACGATGCCCGCGACTATGTCACGGCCTATTTCGGCGTGTTGATGGCCGGCGGGGTCGTGGTGTCGCTCAATACTCAGACATCGAGTCGCGTGCTCGCCTCCCAGCTCGGGCGGTGCCAAGCGTCCACACTGCTGACCCATCAGAAATTCGTCAAGTACCTGGAAGCCGACGACATCATCCCGTCGGTGGGCACGATCGCGGTGGCGGGCGGCTGTCCCGAAGGCCTCCCGTCCGCGCGGTGGGTCGACCTCGACCGCGTCCTCTATACGGACCGGGGAGAAGCGTGCCGCGACGGCGACGGTCCGCCGGTGTCCCCGTCGTCCCTCGCGCAGATCATTTTCACCTCGGGCACGACGGCCGAACCGCACGGGGTGATGCTCCGTCACTCGAACCTGGTGGCCAATACGGAGGCCATCGTGCAGTATCTGCGGCTGACCGAGCATGATCGGCTCATGGTGGTGTTGCCGTTTTCCTACTCCTATGGCAATTCCCTGCTGCTGACCCACGTGGCCGTCGGCGGTTCGCTCGTCGTCAATCAAACCTTTCTGTATCCCAACACCGTGTTGGAGCAGATGATCGCCGAGCGGGTGACGGGGTTTTCCGGCGTTCCCTCGACGTACGCGATCCTGTTGAATCGGTCCGCGATTCGCCAGTATCAATTTCCGGACTTGCGCTATCTGACCCAGGCGGGAGGGCCGATGGCGGCGAAGCTGGGCCACGACCTGAAACAAATTCTCCCGCAGGCGGATGTCTTTGTGATGTACGGCCAGACCGAGGCGTCGGCGCGCCTGTCCTACCTCGACCCCGGCGACCTCGTCCGCAAGGCGGGGTCGGTCGGAAAGGCCATTCCCGGGGTGACGCTGCGCGTGCTGGATGCGGAGGGCCGGCCGGTTGGAATCGGCGAAGTCGGTGAAATCGTTGCGACCGGGTACAATATCATGGCCGGCTACTGGGGCGAGCCCGAACAAACGGCTCGGGTCCTCCGGGATGGACACTTGTGGACGGGGGACCTCGCGAAAATGGACGGGGACGGATACGTGTACATCGTGGGTCGTCAGAGCGACATGATCAAGAGCGGAGCGCATCGGATCAGCCCGCGCGAAATCGAAGCCGTGCTCCTCGAATATCCCGCGGTGCACGAGGCGGCGGTCGTCGGGGTCCCGGACGAAATCCTTGGGGAGACGATCAAAGCCTGCGTGGTTGTGAAGGACGGCGTGCGCTGCGATCGCCAGGATGTGCTCGCGCACTGCCACAGGCACTTGCCGCCGTACATGGCGCCCCATCACGTCGAGTTTTTGGCCGAGCTGCCGAAAACCTCGAGTGGGAAGATCCGCGTGGCCGAATTGAGGGAGCGCGTCTAACCGATGCGTGACGACATGGTCCTGGTCCAGCATTTTCTGGAACGGAGCGCGCAGCGCTCTCCCGGCAAAACGGCTCTGATCACCGACGCCGGGCGGTTCGCGTACCGGGAGATCGACGCGATGGCGAACGCCGTCGCGCACGCGCTCGTCGCCGACGGCCTGGTCAAGGGCGACCGCGTGGCGGTCTTTCTGGACAATTCCCTCGAGGCGGTCGTCGGTTTATTCGGGATCTTGAAGGCCGGTGGTGTGTTCGTCATCGTGAATCCCACGATGAAGGGAGGCAAGCTTGCCTACATTCTGAACAATTGCGGCGCCGCCGCGGCGCTCAGCGCCTGGCGAAAACACGTGGTCCTTGCCGAGGCCTGCTCCGAGGTTCCGACGCTCCGCCGTGTCTACCTGTCCGGGAATCCCCCGGTCCGTGCGCGGCACGTGGGCGTGCCAACGGCCTCGCTGACCGAGATTCTGCGCGACGGGCGTGCGACGCCGCCCCCGCCTCGATCCATCGATGTCGATCTGGCGGCGTTGATCTACACGTCCGGTACGCAGGGCACGCCGAAAGGCGTGATGATGGCGCACACAAACATGGTGGCCGTCGCCAATTCGGTGATCAAGTTTTTGGGCAACACGGCCGACGACATCATCCTCAATACCCTCCCCATGTCTTTCGATTACGGGCTGTATCAGATTCTGATGGGATTCAAGGTCGGCGCCACGGTGATTCTGGACAATGCGTTCGCGTATCCGGCCCTCACCATCGAGCGCATGGTAAAGGAACGCGTTACGGGATTTCCGATCGTCCCGACTATTTCGAGCATTTTGCTGCAAATGGACGGGATCAAGCGCCACCGGTTCGAGCATCTCCGGTATATCAGCAACACGGCGGCGTTTCTGCCCGTCGAGCATATTGTGAAGCTCAGGAAGTTGTTCCCGAGCACGAAGCTGTACTCGATGTACGGTTTGACCGAGTGCAAGCGGGTGTCGTATCTTCCGCCCGAGGAGCTCGACCGGCGGCCCACGTCGGTCGGCAAGAGCATTCCGAACACGGAGGTCTTCATCGTCGACCAAAAAGGAAGGCCGGTCGGACCGGGAGTGACCGGAGAGTTGGTGGTTCGCGGGCCCCATGTGATGCGGGGTTATTGGAACGACCCCAAAGCGACCGCGAAGAAGCTCAGCTCCGATCACTACCCGGGCGAGCTCGTGCTGTATACGGGCGATCTCTTTCGCATGGACGACGAAGGCTACCTCTATTTCGTCGCGCGCAAAGACGACATCATCAAGACCCGGGGCGAGAAGGTGAGTCCCAAGGAGGTTGAGGCCATCCTGTACGGCCTCGAAGAGATCACCGAGGCGGCGGTGGTCGGGATCCCGGACCCGGTGCTCGGCGAAGCGATCAAGGCCGTGGTCGCCCTCAAGGGGGGCGCGACGTTGACCGCTCACCGGGTCCTTCGCCATTGCTCGCAACATTTGGAGGATTTCATGGTGCCGAAGTACGTCGAGTTCCGTGACAGCTTGCCGCGCACCTCGCGAGGCAAGATCGATAAGCGCAAATTGAACGGAGCGGGAGGCCGCGCATGACCAGGGAGCTCGCCGTGCTGACCCTTGATGCCGAACAGACGGTTGAACACATCGGGTCCACGATTCGCGAGCTCGTGTTCAAACGACTCAAGCGGAAGGGAGCTGTGGTCGGGTTGTCCGGCGGCATCGACAGCAGCGTCGTCGCCGCCCTGTGTGTGCGCGCGCTGGGACCCGATCGAGTGACCGGCCTCTTCATGCCCGAGGCCGATTCCTCGGGGGAGAGTTTGGCGCTCGGGCGCGCGCTCGCTGAACGGCTCGGCATCTCGACCGTGCTCGAAGACATCACGCCGATCCTGCAAGCCGCCGGCTGCTACACGCGCCGCGACGCGGCCATCCGCACGGTCGTGCCGGAATATGGAGAGGGATACAAATCCAAGATCGTGCTGCCGAACGTGCTGGACGGGGAGGGCTACAAAATATTTTCAGTCATCGTGCAGTCGCCGGGCGGCACACAGATCAAAACGCGGTTGACGGCCGACGCCTATCAGGGCATCCTCGCGGCGACCAATTTTAAGCAGCGTGTCCGCGCGATGATGGAATACTACTACGCCGATCGACGCCAGTACGCGGTCGCCGGGACGCCCAATCGATTGGAGTACGACCAGGGGTTTTTCGTCAAAATTGGGGACGGGGCGGCCGACTTCAAGCCCATCGCCCACCTGTACAAGACGCAGGTCTATCAACTCGCCGAGTATCTCGGGGTCCCGAAGGAAATTCAAAGCCGACCCCCGACCACCGATACCTATTCGCTGGCGCAGT
>Ga0180094_1000051_pt1 | contig 28114 bp, 27 predicted proteins | sample EasRivT47_16_1Da_FD_121786 | JGI IMG/M metagenome (GOLD analysis project Ga0180094, IMG submission 121786) | Soil microbial communities from meander-bound floodplain in the East River, Colorado, USA - East River metaG ERMLIBT47_16_1Da | ecosystem: Environmental > Terrestrial > Soil > Floodplain ... | reverse complement strand
TCGGAAGCGCGGACCGGATGAACGTCGTCTTGCCGCACTGGCGCGGCCCCAGCACGCACACGACCGGGAACGCCCGCAACAGCGCGCGCAACCGGGTCTCGAAATGCCGAGTCAGCATTCCTGTATTTTAGAAGCTTCACTTCTATTTTACAAGCCTTGATTCGCCCCGATTAGGGGGAGGCTTGTAAGCTGGAGGCTTTGGTTTTCTGCGGGGGAAATTTGGGTCAGGGAACTCTGTTTATTCTCATGGCCTGATCAAAAACTCTGAAATTGTTCTCTGATTCCAATTCCCCTCCGGCGGGCCAGTGAGGGGAGCGCCAGGCGTCGCGCGGTGGTGCGCTACGCTCGATCCACTTCGACCTGGAGGGCGATTTCGCGGAGGATGTCGGCGACGTGTTCGCAGGCGGCGTGCGCGCCGGCGTAGCAGACGGCTCGACCGCTCGCGTGGGCGCAGAACGTGATCGCGAAGGCCTCGTCGGTGGAGACGCCGGTGGCTTTTCGGACCTGGCGGACCACGACGTCGAAGGCGTGGCTATCGTCGTTGTAGAGGATGACGTGGTATGGCCTGCCCGCCCCGCTGCCGGTGGTCGGGTGCTCATGGATGACCGGGAGGTGGACGGTTCGGGCCGAGTCGCTCATCCCGCGGCGAGGAGCTTCTTCAGCTCGGCTTCCATCGTGTGCAGCCATTGGTCGAGGGGCACGTCGGCGTCGACCACGATCCGGAACTTCCCCTTCGGGGTTTTGGACACCGTCCCAGGCGTCTCGGGGCCGAGGGGAATCTCCACCGCCTCTCGTGAAATTCCCATCCGGTCGATTACGGCAAATATCTGGTTGATCTCGTTCATCCGAATGATCTGGAGCGCCACGCTCTATCTTTCTGTCAGAAGGGTTTTCAGTGCTTCGGGCGTCGTCACCGGCGCCGAGCAGGTAAAGCCGCGACACACGTAGGCGGTCGGCCTGCCATCCTGCATTGATTTGCCGCGGGCCGCTTCGGGGACGTCGGGCGACCCGGACTCCTCCGGCGTGACGATCGTGAGGGTTCGATTGGGGAGATAGACCGCGTGCGCGGTCCGCGCGAGCGCGCGCGTCGCCGTGTCTTCCCGGGAATCGATGATGACGATCTCCACCGGGCCCTCGCAGTACCAATCGAGGGCGCAGAGCATCGACGCGTACCCGAACGGGTTGTCGTCCATCGCTCTGGCGAACAGTGTCAGCGCGCGCTCGGCGTGCTCGCGATACGCCGCGCGTCCGGTGTAGGCCGCGAGCCTCAGCAGAGCGCGGGTCGCCGCCGCCCCTCCGGACGGGATCGATTGATCCACGGCCGAGATCGGGCGCGTGACCAGCGGTTCGTGATCCCGGCTGGTCAAGAAGAATCCGCGTCCGCCCTCGTCCCAATATTGGGCCAAGATCGTCTCGGCCAGATCGGTCGCCCAGTGCAGGTGGCGAGGGTCGGCGGTCGCTTCGTACACGTCGATGAGCGCGTTGGCCAGAAACGCGTAGTCGTCCAGGTAGGCGTTGAGCTTGGCCTGGCCGTCCTTCCAGGTTCGCAAGAGACGGCCGCCCTTCAGCAGCGCGCGCGCCAGAAATTCCACGCCCTGCACGGCGGCCTCGGCGTATCGCGGTTCGTCCAGCACCGTCGCCGCGCGCGCCAAGGCGGCGATCGCCAGGCCGTTCCAACTGGTGAGGATCTTCTCATCCCGAAACGGTTTGATCCGCTTCTCGCGCGCGAGAAACAGCCGGCGCCGGGCGTCGGCGAGCCGGGCGCCGATGTCCGCGGTCGGTTCTAGCGTGACGGACGAATGCTGCTTCCCGCGGCCGAACTCGACCGCCAGGGCATCCTCGCGGAGGACGACGTGGAGAATGTTCTTGCCCTCGAAGTTGCCGTGCGGCGTCACGTCGTAGGCGCGGCAGAAGAGCGCGGCGTCATCCGAGCCGACGACCGCCTGGACTTCTTCCGGCGTCCACACGAAGAACTTGCCCTCGTGCCCTTCGCTGTCCGCGTCCTGGGTGCTGTAGAACCCTCCCTCGGGATGGCGCATCTCCCGGAGCAGGTAGTCCGCCGTCTCGCGCGCCACCCGCGCAAACGCGGCGTCCCCGGTGACCTGAAAGAGATCCAGCGCGAGGGGGATGAGCAGCGCGTTGTCGTACAACATCTTTTCGAAGTGGGGAACGAGCCATTGCCCGTCGACCGAGTAGCGGTGGAAGCCGCCGCCGAGCTGGTCGTAGAGGCCGCCGGCCGCCATCATGTGCAGCGTGAACGCGGCGCGGCGAAGCGCCTCCTGATCGCCGCTCGCCCGGGCGTGCCGCACGAGGAGGTCCAGCGCCATCGTGCTGGGGAATTTGGGGCCGCTGCCGAACCCGCCGTGCTGCGGCTCGAAAAAGCGGGTCAGGGATTCCACCGCGGACGCGATCGCATCGCGGCTTGGCGGCGCGTCCGACGGCTCGACGGCTTCGATCTTGTCCAGGATGGCGACGGCCTGCTCTCCGGTGTGCGCGAGGTCGGCGGCCTTCTCGCGGTAGGCGCTCGCGACCGTGACCAGGACCCGCGGGAACCCCGGCATGCCGTGCCGATCCTCCGGCGGGAAGTACGTCCCGGCGTGAAACGGCTTTCCGTCAGGCGTCAAAAACATGGTGAGCGGCCAGCCCCCGCCGCGCCGGTTGAAGACCTGAAAGGCCGTTTGGTAAATCTGGTCGAGATCGGGCCGCTCTTCGCGGTCGACCTTGATGTTGACGAAGTGCTCGTTCATCAGCGCGGCGACGTCGTCGTCCTCGAACGATTCGCGCTCCATCACGTGGCACCAATGGCAGGCGGAATAGCCGATCGACAGCAAGATCGGTTTGTTCTCGGTTTTGGCCTTGGTCAAGGCTTCGGTGTTCCATGGATACCAGTCCACGGGGTTGTGGGCGTGTTGCAGGAGATACGGGCTCGTCTCGTGGATGAGCCGGTTGGTGTGTCGAGGCAGGGCGGTCGTGTCCATCGGGCGTTATCCATTCCACATGAGGCCCCATCTTAATACGCGGGTTCCCGCCGTGTAAATGGCGCAGTCGGCCCCTCTCCAGGCGCCGAAGGCCCATCTGTCGGTCGAGGTATTGGTGTGATACGATAGCTTCCCGCCGGGAGGAGAACACACATGGGTGGAAAACGGAGCGCGCCGCGTATCGCGGTCGCGCTCAAATCGGCTGATCCCAAAATCGTGGCTAAGGCCGGCCCGTATCTCGACTGGGTCCGGCGCGGGGGCGGTGATCCGGTGATCGTGGTCCCCGACACGCGCCGGCCCCTTGCGGGCGTCGGGGGGCTTCTGCTGATTGGGGGGGAAGACGTCGCCCCGGAGCGGTACGGAGAAGTCGACCGCTATTGCGAGACGATCAATCGGGAGCGGGACGCCTTCGAGTTCACGCTCATCCGCTCCGTGCTGAGGCGCGACCTTCCCGCCATCGCCATCTGTCGGGGCATCCAGATTCTCGTGGTCGCGCTGCGGGGGACGCTGTACCAGGATCTTCCACGAGAGGCGCCGGTCGAGTCCGATGGGAAACGCGTGGTGCACCGAGGGCCGCGGCACACCGACACCGCTCATCGGATCCGCGTCGAGAAAGGCAGTCGTCTGGCGGATCTGATCGGGGCACGGACGATCATGGTAAACAGCCACCATCACCAAGCCATCCGCGACGTTCCCAGGAGCGCCCGCGTGGCCGCGCGCTCGGCGGACGGCCTGGTCGAGGCGATCGAACTTCCCGAGCGGCGGTTCGTCCTGGGCGTGCAGTGGCACCCCGAACGATGGACCCACGCGTCGTCGGAAAATATCATGAAGGGATTCCTGGCGGCATGCCGGGCCGGCGGGTGAAGGTCGGCGTTCCCGTCGCCCGAATCGGCGGATCGGAGCCTGTGTCGCGGTCGCGCCCCGCATGATCTTCGCGGGCCGAAAACCCGTCCCCCGCTTTCCCGGCTGGTGGGCGGCGCTGGGCCCCGGGATCGTGTGGATGGCGCTGGCCCAGGGAAGCGGCGAGCTGATCTGGTGGCCGTACATCGTCGCCAAGTACGGCCTGACGTTCCTCTTCCTCTTGATTCCCGCGTGCCTCCTCCAATACCCGCTCACCGTCGAGATCGGCCGCTACACGCTGCTGACCGGCGAGAGCATCTTTCAGGGGTTCATCCGGCTCAACCGGTGGTTCGGCATCCTGCTCTGGGGCCTGATGACGCTGTCGTTTCTGTGGTTCGGGGCGTTCGCCTCGGCCGGGGGAACGGCGCTGGCGGCGCTCACGCAATTCCCTCCGGGGTGGAGCACCAGGGGACAGACCCTCTTCTGGGGATACGCGTCGATCGCCGTGTTCGTCATGGCGATCGCCTTCAGCCGCGTCGTGTATTCGCTGATCGAGCGCGTCATGAAAGTTGTGGCGGTTGTCACCGTCGCCGGCCTGCTCTGGGCGTGCCTCCAGCCCGACGTGATCGAGAAGATCCCGTCATTCCTCGCCGGGCTGGTCGTGTCGCCGACGCCCATGCCGCAGCCCTGGGATCCCGCGGACGCCACGAAGCTCTTGACCGCGATCACGTTCGCCGGGCTGGGCGGGTTCTGGATCTTGTTCTACTCGTATTGGTTGCGCGACAAGGGGAGTGGGATGGCTGCGCACATCGGCCGGATCACGGGTCCGATCGCCGGCAAGCCGGAGCCGATTCCCGCCGAGGGAAACTTGCCCGACGCGGCGCCGGACAATGCCGCGCACTGGGCGCGCTGGCGCCGCTACCTCGCGGCCGACGCGCTGATCGGGATCGGCGGCAATCTCGCGACGACGCTGATGACCTGCCTCTTGGCGTACGCGTTGCTCTTTCCCAAGGGGCTCTTGCCCAACGACTATGAACTGGCCGTGGTCCAGAGCCGGTTCTTCGAGGTGAGTTGGGGGCCTCTCGGTCGTATCCTGTTCCTGATCGTTGCTGCGGCGTTTCTGGCCGACACGTGGCTCGCGACGGCCGACGCCGTGAGCCGGATCCAGGCCGACATCGTCTACACCCTCTTTCCCAAAAGCCGACGGCTCGAAGTCCGCCAGTGGTATTACATCTTTCTCGGGGTGCTGACGGTCATCACGTCGCTCACGATGCTCATGGCCGCCCCAGGGCCGCTCATCCTGACCAGTGCGGTCATCGGCTTTGTCGGCACGGTGATCTTCCCCGTTGCCCTGTTCTTCCTCAACCGCCGTCTCGCGGCGCAGCTTCCGGCCTGGGCTCGCCCCGGGCCAGGCGCGGGCTGGCTGTTGGGGGTGTGCTTCGTGGCGTACCTCGGCTTGGCGGTGGCGTATCTATGGGCATTAATCATCTGACGTCTGCCTAAGCCAAAGGTTTCTTTGTCGATAGACGTTCGTTCTATCGTGGCTGTATTGCTCTGAATCTATACGAGTGGTTATACTACGGCGAATTCTCCAAGCCCCCAACACGAGCAGTGGTTGATTCACAAGCCAGATAGAGTTGATGTTGATGAGGCCGTCGGAATGGATGAGCGTTGCGTGATCAACAATCTCTCGCCTTCTGGGGAGTGCTGAGAGGCGAATAGGAAGACCCTATGGCTGACATTTCAAAAGGTAAAAATCCCTTTAACCCTGGTCAGCCGGTGCCGGGAGAGTTGTTCGTCGGCCGGGCCGAGCAGATCGATCGAATCATCACCCGCGGAGTGAAGCAAGTCGCGTTAGGGAAACCTGTCGCGATGTTTGTCGAAGGTGAGTATGGAATCGGCAAGAGTTCGATCGCGGGATTCGTGCAGTGGCTAGCGGAAAAAGATTATGGCCTCCATGGGGTCTACGCCACGCTCGGTGGCGCCAAGGATCTCTCGGACGTTGCGAGAGCTATCTTGGAGGCGACGATTCGGTCCGGTGCGTTTGACCCCAAACGATCCGAGAAGATCAAAAACTGGCTTGCTGATTACATCGGCAAGCAGGAGCTGTTCGGTGTCACGCTGAACCTGGATGCGCTCAAGCGCGACGCGCCCAATCTCTCCACGCCGTTTGGGCTGCTGGGATTTCTTGGCCAGGCCAGAGAATGTCTAGAGGAGACGGGCGTTAAAGGGGTCTTTCTCGTTCTCGATGAGATTAACGGGATTACGGCCGACCCGCACTTCGCCCACTTCATGAAGGGACTCGTTGATACCAGCGCCCTATCGCGAGAGCCTCTTCCGTTGCTCCTCATGCTGTGCGGTGTTGAAGAGCGCCGGCACGAGATGATCCAGAAACACCAATCGGTTGGACGCATCTTCGATGTGATCGATATCGAGGTGATGAGCAAGGACGAGATGGAAGAATTTTTCACGCGGGCTTTTGAATCGGCTCACATGACCGTCGATTTGAAGGCCATGGAGATCCTCACGCTGCACTCCGCCGGACTTCCAAAGATCATGCATTTGGTGGGTCAAGAAGCGTACTGGATTGACGGGGATGGAGTGATCGACGCCGATGACGCGATCACGGCCGTCTTGGCGACGGCCGGGCAGGTCGGAAAGAAGTTCGTTGATCAGCAGGTCTATAAGGCGTTGCGAAGCGAGGACTATCGGTCGATCTTGGCAAAGATTGCGAAGCTGGATCCTAAGACGATGGGTTTTTCAAAGGCTCAGGTCGCACAGGGCCTGACAGATCCGGAAAAGCGCAAATTTAACAATTTCCTCCAGAAGATGAAGAAGCTCAATGTGATTAAGCCTGGAGATGTGGACGGCGAATGGGTCTTTAGTAGCCGGATGGTGCGCCTTTACATCTGGCTCGATCACCTTCACAAGCCGCGGAAAGCCAACTAGCGTGTAACTGTTTTGGCGCCGAGCCTACTGGGCGGCCCTACTACTCTACTGAATAATCGTCAGTTTGGTCGCGGCGGCTGTGACGACCCGGACCTGCTCGACGACTGAACTGGCGATGCGCCGGAACGCCTCGGCCTGGGGCGAGTCGGGCGAGGCGTCCACCAGCGGCCGTCCGGTATCTCCGCCCGAACGGATCGAGGGGTCGATGGGGATCTCGCCGAGGAACGGCACGCCGAGCAGGTCCGCCGCGTGACGGCCCCCCCCGTGGGAAAAGATGTCGGTGCGTTCGTGGCAGTGCGGGCACACGAACGAGCTCATGTTCTCGATGATGCCCAGCACCGGTACGTGGACCTTCTGGAACATCGCGAGCCCCTTCTTGGAATCGAGCAGCGAGACTTCCTGGGGCGTGGTCACGATGATCGCGCCGGTGAGGGGCACGAGTTGGGAGAGCGAGAGCTGGGCGTCGCCCGTTCCCGGCGGAAGGTCGACCACGAGATAATCGAGCTCGCCCCACTCCACGTCGCGGAGGAATTGCTGGATCGCCGAATTGATCATCGGGCCGCGCCACACGATGGGGTTGTCGTCGGGGACGAAGAAGGCGATCGACATCAGCTTGACCCCGTATTTCTCGGGCGGCTTGAGTTTCTGTCCCGGCCCTCCGCCCATGTCGGGTTGCTTGACGCCCATCATCAGCGGGACGTTGGGGCCGTAGATATCGCAGTCGAGCAAGCCCACGTGGGAGCCGCTCTGCGCGAGGGCCACCGCGAGGTTGACGGCGACGGTCGTCTTCCCGACGCCCCCCTTCCCGCTGCTCACCGCGATGGTATGTTTGACGAACGGGATCAGGTTTTCTGGTTCGGCCATCAGCTCTCCTCGGGAATGCGCCCGGACGCTCCGGCGAGACGAGGGGCGACGGCGTCTCGGTCGATGACGTCAAGGAGACGCATTATAAAAACTCCTGAAACGGAATGTCAATTTTAACGGCCGCCGGGCGGCGCGGGTGGGGCGATCAGGGCAGCGAGTCGGTGGTGACCACCCGGTTCTTGCCCTGCGTTTTCGCCTGGTACAACGCCTGGTCGGCGGCCTCGATCAAGCTGGTGACGGCCTTGATCCGTTCTCCGGGGACCGATGCGACGCCGATGCTGACCGTGACGGGATTGGGCATGGCCTGCAGGGGAAAGAACATATAGTGCATCACCATTTCGCGGATGCGCTCGGCGACGTGGCGGGCTCCGGCGGGGTTGTTTTGGGCCAGGACGATCACGAATTCATCTCCCCCGTATCGGACGGCGAAGTCATATCCCCGCAACGTCGTCTGGAGCATCCGCCCGACCGTCCGCAGGACTTCGTCGCCGGCCAAGTGACCGTGGGTATCGTTGATGCGTTTGAAGTCGTCCACGTCGATCATCAGGCACGAGAGGTCCAGTTTGTATCGTTGGCACCGTTTCAGTTCCCGATTAAGGGCGCCCGCGAGGTACATGTGGTTGTAGAGCCCGGTGAGCGCGTCGACGATCGCCCGCTCCTCGATCGCCCGCATCTGGGCGCGCAACCGCAGCATGACGCGGCTCCGCGCGACCAGCTCGGCGGGATGATAGGGTTTGGTGAGAAAATCCTGCGCGCCCTGGTCGAAGCTCAACAATTTTTCCTCGATATTGGCGCGCGAGGTGACGATGATCAGCGGGGTGTGTTGGAGGCGCTCCTCCTGGCGGACCGCGGTGAGCAACTTGAGGCCGTCCATCCTCGGCATGATCAGATCGGCGATGATCAGGTCGACGTCCGCCTCGCCCAAGACCTTCAGCGCCTCGACGCCGTCTGATGCTTCGAGAATCTCCAGAAGCGGATCGGAAGCCTTCAGGATACGGCTCATATCGGCGCGCATCGACGCGTTGTCGTCGACGATCAGGATGCGGTTGGGCATGACGTCCTCCGATGCCGGACTGGCAGGCTGCTGGAAAAGTCCATCTGCTGCGTGCTCGGTCGTCGGAAATCCTCACGTACGACCGCAATCCCCCGGGAATGCCTCGTACCTCCAGGAAACCCCCAGTACGCTCCGGTTTCCTTCTCCCTGCGGCCTTGCATCTGGAGCTTTTTGAGCAGCCCGCAGGCTTGACCGAGTTTTTCAGCACCCTGCTCGCTGTCTTGTCCAAAAAAATGGCGCGCCCAGAGGGATTTGAACCCCCGACCTACGGATTCGTAGCTCGCCATAAGCCATTGTAGCACAAGGGGAATAAGAAACACGGCGGGCGGGAGCGGGCCATCACGGGCCACCCGCCCGCAATTCCGCAACCCAGGCGCAACCCCCCCCGGTGACCCCCGCCGGCACAACGACCCAGTGGGGCCTTAAGGAATCTCCATAGATCGGTTCGATGACTGGCTGGGCGCGCGTTTTCCAGAATCATCCCATCGCTGTATGGTATGATGCGACCCGTACCGTTGAAAAGCTATCAGGATTTCAACGCAACGGCGGAGACGGGAAGGGTTCCGCGGCGGGCGGGGCGTGTGTTTTCCAGAACACAACCGGGAGGCCGATATGGCACGAGGCGGACAACGACCGGGCGCCGGACGCAAGCCCGGGGTGGGCAATCTCCTCACGGAATCGCTCAAGAAGAAGATCCGGGCCACGACGATGATCGACGTATTGCAGCGGGTGGCTCAGGGGAAGATCAAGGGGGCCAGTGTCCGGGATCGCGTGGCCGCCGCGAGTGTCTTGATTGACAAGGTCATTCCCAACATGCGACATATCGAAATGGATAGCACCGTGCGCAGCGAGACGATCATGTGCGGGCTCGGCGCCGACGAAGTGGCCGATGCGTATCTGGCGGAGAATGGCCCGTTCGGGGCGAAGCCGCGGCCGAACGGTAAATCTGAGCCGCCGACCACAGGGCAACCCTAAAATCCGCCTGCTTATTCGGCCGGCTCCAGCGAATTGTTGGGCGGGTGAGGTATGGGTACGCCGTATACCCATACGGCCAAATCATTCATGGGACGCCTCACAACGAACCGAGTTGTCGCATCAAATGCCTTGCTACCACCAGCAGGGGCTTGAAATAATCAAGTATAGTGTCCCATGATATCCATAATGGCAATAAATTAGACCTAACCCTATCCGGGAGAGAAGTGTAATTTCCTCTGAAAGCGTGGCCCGATCAAAAAGCAAAAATGAATTGATCTTTAGTCGCGCGAAACTTGATACCGCTCGTGGTTTGTCCTGCCGCGACGGATACAGGTATAACACCACCGATCCATGGGTAGACCCCATAAACTTCATCTGCAGCATCCCCAAAGAACCCGGACCCGTCCATGTCCGTTCCGGCGTCTATCAAATACAGTCCAATCGGAACTGAGGAAAAGGTAAAGCTATAATTGTTACTGGCGTCTGTTGTGGTCGTCGCCTTCACGACAAGTGTTTTCGATGTAGGATCTATACCATAAAGGCGGACGGTAACCGCACCAATGGGAGACGGGCTAAAAGGACCGACCTGTAAACCTACGATGAAGGAAAAGGTTCCTCCGTTTGACGTGACAGTCACATCACCCGTGTAGAGCCCATTGGCCAGGCCCGTTCGGGTTGCGGTGACTCTTACAATGCAGTTACTGATCCGGCCATCAAAGAGTGCGCATCCAGCCTGGGAAAGAATCACAGAATGCCTTATTTCACGGTCATTGAGCACAAAACAGTACGCACTATTTGGTGACCGCCTCAGTAATTGTCGTTGCACCACAAGTGGATACACTATCGAAGAGCGCGGCCGAAAGCCATGTGCCACTCGAGGGAGTGCCGACTGACGTGCTCACGCTTGAAAGTGTTAATACGCCTCCTCCGGTATTGATCACGATGTTGTCATCAAAATACGAAGTTACGGGTGAAGTAAAAAACAAAAGTGGTTCCAAGGGGTACGGCACAGGCACTGCTGACAGCGTTACTCCTTTCGCCTGTGCTACAGCCCCCGGCGCATTAATTAACCCAAATCCATACTCTGAGTTTCTTCCTGCAGCGCCGCGATGGGCCGCTGTAGCGGACAAGATATTTTCTATCTGCGACGGGGTGAGGGCTGAATTCGCAGAGAGCATGAGGGAAACGACACCAGAGACATGGGGAGCAGCCATAGAGGTCCCTTGCAGAAATTGGTAGAGGGACTGACCTGTCGCTGAGCGGTTGAAGGTGCTTAGCACGCCCCCCAGAAATGAGTCATTCTCCATGTCTCCTCCCGGGGCGGCGATGAACACATAGGGCTGAACACCGGAATAGCGTGCCCGTGTTGCATAACGGTCTACTGCGCCGACGGTGATGACCCCTGAACATGATGCCGGGGACATTACAGGATTACCCTCCAGATAATCATTTCCCGCGGCCACGACCACCGTGACGCCTGAGTTTCTCACTGCGGTTAGAGCGTCTTGAAACGCTTGAGGGCATGAAACAGGCCCTCCAAGGCTCATGTTGATGACGCGTGCGGGTTGTGGGGGGACAGTCCCTGATGCGTTTGAAAGACCAGCGGCATAGCGAAGCCCATTGATGATGTCTGCAACCGTTCCGCCAAATAGATGGAGCACTCGCACAGGCATGATCTTGACGTTCCAGGCTACCCCTGCCATCCCGATCTCATTATTGGTGACAGCCGAAATAGTCCCGGCCACATGGGTCCCGTGAAAACTCGGAAAGTCGGTCAGAGGATCGGTCGGATCAGGATCAATGCCGTCCCCATCCCCTGATAACTCGGGATCGGAAACAAAATCAAATCCAGTGGTCAGGAGGTTGGCAGTGAGATCAGGATGGGTGAACCTTACACCCGTATCTAGGACTGCGACGATTACGGCAGGACTACCGGTGGTCACTTCCCATGCAGCGGGAAGGCCCATCAGAGATAAACCCCATTGCAGATTAAAACTAAAAGTGGGGTCGTTGGGAACCGTTTTGGCCTGGCTTATGTAATTTGGCTCTGCATATTTGACGGAGGGTTCGGCATTTAACTTTGCGATCACTTCTTCCGTCTGCTGCTGAGCCTCTTTCCTCGACAGAGAGGCATTTTTATAGACATTTGTTCTCAGTAGATAAGGGCCTTCGGGATGGAGCTGTCCTGCATTGATAAGCTGGACATCTTGGTAATCTCTCAGAATCTTTGAGAGGGCTTCTTCTGCTACTACACCATCTCTAAACCGCAGGATAATTTCGCCAGGGACAAAGTCTGCCTTTTGCGTGGGCGATACGTCTTCCATTACATGCTCAGATGGTGGAATTGGAGCCATCCTGGGTTTACCCTGGGTCCCAGGGACGGTTAACGTTCCGGAGATTGAGCCATGTGGAGTAGCCGGAGGTGGGGTGGTCCCTGTTGTCTGCGGCGCTCCCCCGCCACCGCCCCCTCCTCCGCCGCACCCAGCCATTACAGCAAAGAGACCGGCCAACATCATCTTGCGTAGATTCATCTCATGGCCCTCAATTCATGACCCTCAATCTGATAACGCGACCCAGTTGGGACTGGGGAAAAGGTTCGCTAGGAAGAGCTTTGCCCAGCATAGCAGGGATGGAGTCACGAGGGCAAGCAGCAGTCCTCACCGCAGTCCTCACCGGATTATCCCGAGGTTCGCTCGCGAGGTCTCGATCCACTCCCCGACTAGGTCCGGGGATGCGGCTTATGCCAGCGCGCCGGGTGCGCTTCGGAACTCCAGCCTTGCTCGGGGGTTTCTCCCCTGGGTACAATCCCCACGGTTACGTGTGTGGGCCTAGGGTCGCTCCCGAAAAGCCGCGTCCTGACGGCTTGGCCCGCTGAGTTTCTTTCAGGCGGTTCCAACGGGAGGAACGATGCCGAAGCGACCACCCTCAAAAACCATGATTGATGGTGCTTTTGAAGCCTGGAAGACGCGATGGCTCAAACCTAACCGTCTGCAAGTCGATCCTGACTTTTATATGGATTTTCCTAAAGAAGCACAATCGGCGTTCACGAAGATGCTCCGTCTTGGACTGACTGAGGACGACCTTCAAGCCGTGGCGGACATCTGCCTCGATTTTATGCCCAGCAATGCGAAGGATGAACACGGCGAGGCGATGAAGAAGTGGAGGAAGTGCCGGCCAACGATGATGAAGGCCGCCAAGAGGGCGCGTAAGCTGGCAATAGAATTCAGAGAGATAGAGAGCCTACCAATACACGAATTGCCATCGCTTCACCGTGCGCCCGGTTGCGCCTTGTTATCCGATACGTTGGAGAGCGTTGCGGACGAACTGGACAACGCGAGCAATCAGTTCTCCTTACCAAAACATCGCCCACGGGACCTGTTCGAGGGATTCTTCGTGGTCAGCTGCGCGAAGTTTTTCACGGACCGGACTGGCAAACCCTGCGACACGATTTGTCGCGAGTTGTTTTTCGCGACATTTGGACACTCTGAGCAGAACGAAAAATACGGGAGACTGCGTAAGCAATTGCAATCACTTCGCGTACGTCTCTAACCCCTCCGCATTCCTCAGGACATATCTAGCACTAAATCAGTCTACTTCGGTCCTATCTCCAGCGCCCTGTACCTGCTACCTTGGGCCATGTAGTCGCGTATGGTCTGAGGAGCTCATATGGAACCCATTCCGTTACTTACTTCGAAGGAGACCGCGCACCTCCTGGGCGTCCGTCTCGGAACGCTGGAAGCGTGGAGGACGAGAGGGCTTGGCCCCCGATTCATCAGAATTTCTAGTCGCTGTATTAGGTACGAACCAGGGGCGCTCCGCGAGTGGATGGCATCCCGCACCACAGAACCGGCAGAGCGAGCGACGCGATGAAGAAACGAACGCGCGCTGCGTTCCCGATTGTGCTGTGGGGGCCGGCATGACCTTTGCGGATTTCCTCGTCCGCCTCGATCGTCCGAGAAAGGTCACGAGCGGGTGGGTGGCCAGGTGTCCAAGTCACAGCCCGGACCGATCGCCGAGTCTGAGCGTCTGCGAAGGCGAACGCGGCATCTTGTTGCATTGTTTCGCGGGATGCTCGCTCGATGACATTTGCGACGCGCTCGGCCTCGACGTGCGAGACCTGTTTGACGATACGCCCACCTCACGCCGAAGCGAGCGGCGACCACGAGCCGCGAGGCCGGAACGGCCTGAGGACGTGGAGTATCGCCTCTGGTCCTGTGCCCTCGGTCTACGGCTACGCGCCCTCGCGGTGTTTGATGCGGCGACGGACTGCGACACGGCGACATGGACCAACGGTGACTTCGACCGGGCGATGCGCTACATCACCCGCGCGCACGATGACCTACGGCAAGCCGAGACGTGCGACGACCTGGCGTTTGCGATGCGCTGCGAGTTGATCCAGAAGCGGAGGGCTGCCGCATGAATCAAGATTTTGAACGCATCGCTGCCGCTGCGAAGCCGTTGAATGGCGACACAGCCCTACTCTCGCCTATCACCCTGGCGACGCTCTCGTTACCCGACTTACTGACGCTCGATATTCCCGATCGGCGCAAACTGCTACCCTGGTTGCCGGAAGGCGGCCTCGCTATGATCTACGGCCCGCGTGGGATCGGGAAAACGTATTTCTCGCTGTCGCTCGCGGTCGCCCTCGCCACCCCCACGCCCTTTTTGCGCTGGCCTGTGTCGGAGCCGTGCGGCGTCCTTATCGTCGATGGGGAAATGGCGTTATCCGCCTTGCGGGAACGCCTCACGCTGCTCATCACTGCGCCACCGAAGGCCCGCCTCGCCACACTTTCACATGAAGTCTTTTATCGACGGACTGAGCGGGACCTGGATTTAGGCGTGGAGGACCTACAAGACGGCCTCAAGGCGGATCTCGAAGCGAACCCCGATATTCGCGTGGTGATCCTCGATAACCTCTCGTGTCTCCTGCCGCGCGTCCGCGAAGATCAACGCGACGATTGGACAAGGTACGCGCTGCCCTTGTTGCTATGGCTACGACGACGCCGCGTGGCCGTGGTGCTCGTTCATCATGGGGGCAAGAGCGGCGACCAACGCGGCACGTCCTCACGGGAAGATGCGCTCGATAGAGTGGTGAAGCTCGGACGGCTACCGGACGCGAGCCCCAAGGAAGGCGCGCGGTTCCTCGTGTCGTTTCCTAAGAGTCGCGGGGCGTTTGGCGCGGAAGTGGAAGATATCGAAGCTCACCTCGACACCGACGCCAGCGGCTTATTGGCGTGGACGTGGAAGCCCGCCGAACTCAGCACGGCGGATCGGCTGCTCCAATTGATCCGCGACGGCATCGAGTCCGGGAGTGAAGCGGCGGAAGAACTTGGCGTCACGCGAGGGCAAGTCAGTAAGCTCAAAAAGAAGCTCCAAAAAGCGGGCAAGCTGGCACCCGGTCCGATTCTGCGGCTGGTCGGTCCCGAGGATGACGCATGAGCGAGTTTCCCGTCAGTTTCCTCTCGGGTTTCCTCCCGGAAAAGTTTCCTGGGGTGGAAACTTTCGGCAAAGTCTCCTGGGTAGGAAACCGATTCCATGTAGGACTGGCGCGGCGTTTCGCGAAAAGTTTCCTGTTTGACCCCTGGAAACTTTCCACCCTCAAAACAGGAAACTTTGGGAGGGCCAGTCAATGAGTTTCCTCGCGGTTTCCTTGACGGTTTCCTCGTGTCTTGCCTGTGGAGCGCGGATCAATCCCCGCTGGTCGGCTTGTCTGGTCTGCGCGAAAACCCTCGCCACGCCCACCCCGGCGATTGAGTCGGAGCGAGTCGAGGCCCCGGTCGAGCCGACCCCGGCCCCTGCGCCCAGCGTGGACGCGATCCTCGGGATGCCACTGACCGTGTTCGCCACTCGGCACTTGGCGCTGCGGATCAAACTCCCTGACGGGTCAACGTGCTGGTTCTGCTCCGGCGCGGCGGAAGTCACTGTGCTCCGCCGTGAGGGAGTTGAGCGGGGTCTGATCTGGACGGCCCGCGAGCTGGCCGACGTGGTGGGGGCGGGGTGGACCCGTGCGACCATCGCGCGGCTGATTGCGGTCAAACGGGTGTTCGCTGGCGCGATGATCCCCCGGGACCCCGCGCAGACGGCGAAAGGTACGCCCTGACGCCCAACACCCACCAGAACGGCACGATCACCCCTGGTTTCCTCTCGTTACGGGATGCGGCGACGTGGGCGGGAGTGAGTCCACGAACAGTCAAGCGGTGGATCGCGGGCGGGTTGCCGGTCTACCAGGCGATGGCGCGGGGGAAGGTGCTGATCCGTCCTGCTGACATTGACGCTTTTCTCACCAAGCAACAGGCCGAACGGCCCGACCTCTCGCGGATGGTGGACGACGTGATGCGGGACCTTTCGGGGCGATCCTGACGGAACCGGGAGCGGCTCCTCAGCTATGAGGGGAGGGTGTGGGGGCGTGACCGGACAGAGACGGCTCGAAGTGTTGCGGGCGAAATCGTGATCCGGTATCGTCGGCTGGCGGTGGCGCTGATTCGCTTGAATTGTTCTTGAATGGCCACCTTACGGAACACGGGTTCCTTCAGCGCTTCCTCGTTCAGCCGCATGACCAACAACCGCATCGCATGATCCGCGGCGGCGGTGACGGGCACTTTGGCGTTCTCCCAGCGGGAAATGGTGATCCGGGTCTTCACGCCCAGCAGGGCGGCGAGCTGGGGAGCGGTCAGGCCGACCCATTTGCGGAGGAACCGAAATTCAGGCCCGCTCAGCAACGCCGGCTTGGTGAGCAACTCGGACGCGATCGCGTCGTGGAGTTGCACCACGTGGGGAAGTTGGAGCAGCCGTTCCCCGCAGGCGCACCGATAGGTCACGAGATTCAGGAGATAGACGTCGTCCAGCCCTGACTCGCGGTAGCGATACCGGGGGATCACCTCGCGGCGGCCGATCGTGGCGTGGCATGTGGGACACTTCATCGGGTCTTCCGTCCTCTCGCAAATTGAAACGCCGTGATGGCGACCGCCCGCTCGGGGGCGGGTTGGATCGAGAGCACGACCGCCATCCATTTTCCGTCCGTGTTCGGTCCTTCAATCCGATATCGCCATTCCCCGTAGTCAAACCGGGTCGACCGAAGCACCTCCCAGTGGCGACAGACGTGGACCAAATCCACCATCGAGACCCCGTGCGTCGCGAGTTTCTCGAAGATCCTCGCTCCATACACGAACCGGCCCTCGTGGGCGAGCGCCCGGTCGATGACCCGGCGCAGGTCCGGCTCGGTCAGTGGAGGGACTGAGGGTAACACTATGTTACTCGCGGACCTGTCGGGTTGTCAACGGGATCGTGTTAGCCTGGGATCGTGTCAGCCCTTCGATTTCGGTAAGACCCCCCGTTTCTCTAACTCCTGGATCTTCCCTTCGATCAGCTCCACGATCAAATCCCGAACAGTCTTGTGCTCGGCTGCCGCGGCCATCTTGAGGCGGTAGAACGTCTCACGGGGAATGTTCCGAATGTTGAGCGCCGCCGGCGCTTCAGGGGAGGAGGGCCGTTTCATCGGCCGCGATCCTACCACACCGCTAGATGCGTGTCGATGGTAGTTGACAGCGCATAACATTATATGATACAAAAATATATCAGATACTTTTCTATTCACGCGAGAGGAGGTGAGGCGGATGGAGAACGTACGGGTGATCGTGACCCTGCCGCGGCCGTTGAAGCGGAAGCTGGATGCGTTGCGGCAGCAGGGATACACGGCGAGCGGGTACATTCGGGCGCTACTGGAACGGGAACTGAATCAGAGGGGAGAACACGATGGGCGTCAAACTGCGTGAGCGGCCCGGCAAGGGCTGGTACGTCTTGACCGACTGGAAGGGCCAGCGGAAGGCGAAATGCTTTGGCAAGAACAAGGCGCTGGCGAAGGAGTTCGCCGGGAAATTGGAAGCGAAGTTGAAACTGGAAAGCGGGGGGATTCCCTGTCGGTCCGGCATCACGTTCGCCGCGTATGCGGCCTCGTGGTTAGAGGGGATCGCACAGACGCGAAAGCATTCGACCCATGAGGACTACGCCGATGCCCTTCGGCGCCATCTGTTACCGGCGTTAGGAGCGCTGGAGCTTGAAGACGTGACGCGGGAACGGGTCCGGACGTTGGCCTGGCAGCACTTGAAGGCGGGCCGCTCATACAAAACCGTCCTCAATCTGATTCGGTGCCTGAGCAGCCTGTTGAGTCAGGCCGTTGAGGATGGGCATGTATCGACGAACCCGGCCTTGCGACCCGGCAAGTTCCTTCCGAAGGCCAGTAAACGGCATGCGATCAACCCGCTGACCCGCGAGGACGTGATCGCCTTACTCGACACGGCACGCGCTCGGCTCCCGCGGTCGTACCTGCTCTTGCTCTGCGCTGTCCGGACTGGGCTCCGGCTGGGTGAACTGTTGGCCCTCCAATGGGACGACCTCGATGTTCGCAACCGCTTCGTGGAGGTTCGGCGTAATTACACACGGGGTGTGGTGACGACGCCCAAGAACGGCGAGAGTCGACGGGTGGATATGTCCTTGGAACTCGTTGCGGCCCTCAAGGCGCTCCAAGCGGAGCGGCAATTGGAAACAGCCGCAAACGGGTGGGCGGCGACCCCACCGTGGGTGTTCTGTAGCGAAACGGGCGGGCTGATGGACCAGAATAACGTCCGTCGCCGGGTCTTTTACCGAGTGCTCAAGACGGCAGGACTTCGTCAGGTCCGCTTTCACGATCTGCGGCACACCTTCGCGTCGCTCCTGTTGCAACAAGGCGAGAGCCCCGTGTACGTGAAAGAACAGATGGGGCATAGCTCGATTCAAGTTACCGTGGATATCTACGGGCACCTGATTCCTGGCGGCAACAAACAGGCGGTCGATCGGCTGGATGGAGGGTCGGATTCCGGGGAATCCGCAACCCAGGCGCAACCTCTCACGGGTCAGGCCACCACGATCCCTGGGGGTGAAGCTGGCAATCCCCTTGATTGTGCGGGAGAAAAAATGGCGCGCCCAGAGGGATTTGAACCCCCGACCTACGGATTCGTAGTCCGGCGCTCTATCCAGCTGAGCTATGGGCGCGTCATATCGTTACATGAGGACAGGGGGATACATTCCCCGTCGTGATCACTCGCGTCCGCTGCGCGCGGACGCGGCGTTACGATGAGCTGATTCCCTCCTTGAGCACCAAGCCATAGCGGGGATGCGTGAAGGGGTGCACGGACGGGTAGAGAGAGAACAGCCATGCATCGAAGACCGGTTTACCCCCCTCCAGAACCGTCACCTTCACGGCCGGGTTGGATGGTTCCGGGGTCACGGAGGTAAAGACGGAATCCTGAATCGTGAAGTCCGGGAGGAAGTCCGCGACCTCGACCACCAGCGAAGTCTGAGGCACCGCCCAGCGGCTATTCAACGGCACGACGTACTCGGTTGACGTCTGAGCGGTCTTGTCCTCGAGGATCAGCCGCACCGCCTTCCACTTTCCCTTTACCGCGTTCGGCAACACCGTGACGCCGCCGCCTTCAATCTTCGGGATATCGGAGGGGAGAGCCGCGACCGGGGACGCCGGCTCCGACTGGACCTTCTCCGACGAACTCGACTTGGAAGCCGGACTGCATCCTCCCGTTCCGAGCACCAATAACGCGAGCCCCGCGATCGTCGAATGATACCGTCGTCTGATCATGACTCCCATACGAAATCAGAGAGCGAAAATGGCGGAGAGGCAGGGATTTGAACCCTGGGTAGAGATTTTGTCCCTACGACGGTTTAGCAAACCGTTGCCTTCAGCCGCTCGGCCACCTCTCCTCCCACCCTCGCTTGCGTAGCGGAACGTAGGCGCGGTGTCCCGCGCCGAGGCTCCGAGATGCCTTTGACTGTTTGTCTTCACGTACAAAAAGCCCCTAATTGTAGGAAAATTCCTTCCGATTTGCAATGGGGTACTCCACCTTTGCTATAATCCGCGCCATGCGCGTCCGGCTCGCGGTCGGGTGGATCGTGTGCCTCGCCTTGGCGGGCGGACCGGGGTGCACGCGCGGCAAGCCGCACGAACCGACGCCCGATCTCTTTCGTGTGGCGGCATCCTACGAGGTGGGGAAGAACCCGACCTTTGTCGCCACGGCCGATTTTAACGCCGACCACATTCCCGATCTCGTCACCGCCAACATCAACGGCCAGAATGTTTCGATCCTGCTGGGCACCGGGGACGGGACGTTCCACGAGCGGGTGCGCTACCGCGTGGGGGAATTACCGAGAACGCTGGTGGCGGCCGACGTCACCCACGACGGGCTGCCGGACCTCGTGGTCGCCAATAACGGCAGCAATTCCATTTCGATCCTGAAGAACAAGGGAGACGGCACGTTTCAGGACGCCGTGCATCGGCCGGTCGGCCAATCCCCGCTGGCCCTCACCGCCGCCGACTTCAACGGCGACGGGCTGACCGACCTCGCGGTGTGTCTTCGCTTCGATCGCCTGGTGATTCTCTTGGGGGATGGCGCCGGCGAGTTCCGCGACGGAGGGGGTTTCGATCCCGGCGATACGCCCTCCGCGGTGGTCGCCGCCGATTTCAACGGCGACCGCCTGATCGACTTGGCGGTGGCGAACAGCGGGATGATGAAGGGAAACGTCGCCGTGTTTTTCGGCGATGGCACAGGGACCTTCAGTCTGGCCGGCGAATACGGCGAGCACATCCGACCGATCTTCTTGACGGCGGGCGACTTCAACGAAGACGGCAGACTCGATCTCGTGGAGACCGACGGTCCCAGGAATCTCCTGACCCTGTTCCTCGGAACGGGCGACGGGGGGTTCGACGTAGGCCGGGGGTTCAGCGCGGAGAGCGGTCCGGTCTTCATCGCACCGGGCGACTTCAACCGCGACCATCACCTCGACGTGGCGGTGACCAACAGCGTGAGCAACAACCTCTCGGTCGTGATCGGGAACGGCGACGGCACCTTTCGCTTTCCCCCGTTCGACTATCAAACCGACCGCGGACCGTTCGCGGCGGTGGTGGAAGATTTCAACGGGGACCAGGTGCTGGATGTGGCGGTGGCCCACTTCCAGAGCGAGAACGTCATAGTCTGGCTGGGGCGGAGCCCGGAGGAGCAGAAGGCGGGGAAGGGCGGCTAAAGTGAGAGTTGCGTGGGGCAGCGTAAGCGAGGATCAGGAGACGCAAAGTCAGAAGCTTCTCGCAGTCTCGGGCCGGGACAGTAGGCCCTGCGTTGCGCAGCCCGCTTTGCGGGGATGGGAGATGGCAAGAATCAGGGGCATCTCGCAGCCTCGGCGCACACACCGCGCCTACGTTGCGCTACGCAAGCGAGGTTGGGAGGGGTGGCCGAGTGGTCGAAGGCGACGGTCTTGAAAACCGTATCCCGAAAGGGACGTGGGTTCGAATCCTACCCCCTCCGCTCCTCGCTTGCGTAGCCACCCGCAGGCCCTGCCTTCCCGGGCCGAGGCTGGAGAAGCTTTTGACGTCACCCGGTTCCGCTCCACTTGGGTTCAGGAGCAACTCGAGTCATTTTGGGAAGAAAATGGTGAACGATGATTTCAAAGGAAGGTAAACGCGCCCGAGGTTTCCCTCTCGCTGTTGTCATTAAGGGACGAGAGCACCTTGCTCCCTCTCCCATGGGGAGAGGGTTGGGGTGAGGGAAAGACCACGACATGCACTTCCACCACGGCTGTTACAACGCTGCCGAGAACTTCGGCGACGCCTAACCGACGCTGAAGCATTGCTCTGGAGCCTGCTTCGGAACCAGCAGTTATAAGGGGATGAAGTTTCGCCGCCAGCATCCTCATGGAAGTTTTATCGTGGATTTTTACTGTCATGCAGCGCGACTCGCGATCGAGCTCGATGGCGGCGTCCATGCACTTCCTGAACAGTCGTGGCGTGATTCTCAACGGACACGCGCGCTGGAAGCGGAAGGCATCCACGTACTCCGGTTCTGGAACCACGAGGTTTTGAAAAACACGGAAGGCGTGCTGGAGACCATTTTACAAGCCCTTGCCTTCCCTCACCCTGGCCCTCTCCCACGGGGAGAGGGGAGGGATTTCGTCGATGATGAGAAGCGGTTGCTGAATGCCGATGTTGCCGGCCGCTCCGCGAGAGGGGGTAGCGTGCGAGGCGCGGAATAGTTGGTGAATTAGTACGTTCTCTCCTTTGGAGGGTACTTCGTGACCGTCACCGGCAGGTACTCCAACCGTGGTCCCGACGGTCCCGCGTACGCGAGCGTGTGCTTGAGCCAGTTCGTGTCATCGCGCGTCGGAAAATCACGCCGCGCGTGAGCGCCGCGGCTCTCCTCGCGGGCGATCGCGCCTTCGACGATCGTATCCGCCAGATCCATTAAACAACTCAATTCGAGCGCCGAGACGAGTTCGGTGTTGAAGACGCGGCTCTTGTCCTGCACGACGACGGATTCGACGCGCGGCCGGATCTCGCGCAGGGCGCCGCGGGCCTTTTCCAGGCGCTCGCGGGTTCGGAAGACCCCCACGTCGTCGCTCATTGCCTGTCCCAGGGCCTCCCGGACCGCGGCGATGCGTTCGCCCGATCGGCGCGCGCGGAGGCGCTCGATGCGCTCTCGGTCCCGCTCGATGTGCTCGCGCCCCACGGGCCCCACCGTTCCGGCGCCGTGAAGGTGCTGGATGGCGTGCTGAGCCGCGCGCCGTCCGAAGACGATCGTGTCCAAGAGAGAGTTTCCGCCCAATCGGTTGCCGCCGTGGACGCTCACGCACGCGCATTCCCCCGCGGCGTATAAGCCCGGCACTGCGGTCAGGCCCCAGGTATCGGTCTTGATCCCTCCCATACTGTAGTGCGCACCGGGGCGGATCGGGATCGGGGCTTCGATCGGATCGACGCCCACGTACGTGATCGCCAGTTCCCGGATCTGCGGCAAGCGCTCGAGAATTTTCTGCCGGCCGAGGTGGCGCAGGTCGAGCAAGAGACAGTCGTTGATCCCTCGACCTTCGTCGATCTCGTCCTGCTCGGCGCGCGAGACGACGTCACGGCTCGCCAGTTCCAGCTTGTTCGGCGCGTACTTCGCCATGAAGCGGTCGCCCTTGGCGTTGATCAAATACCCGCCCTCGCCGCGCGCGCCCTCGCTGATGAGGATGCCGGTGCGCTTGAGCGTTGTGGGGTGGAACTGGACCATCTCCATGTCCATCAGCGGCGCGCCGGCCCGGTAGGCCATGCTCATGCCGTCGCCGGTGTTGATCAGGGCGTTGGTGCTCAGTGCGAAGACGCGGCCGTAGCCGCCGGTGGCGAGAATGACGGCGTTGGCCGCGATGACCGAGAGTTCCCCGGTGAAGATGTTCATCGCGACGCAGCCTCTGCAGGCGCCGCCCTCGATGACGAGCGATGTCACGTACCACTCTTCATACGTCTTCGCGCGGCGCTTGAGGAGCTGCTCGTACATCACGTGCAAGAGCGCGTGGCCGGTGCGGTCGGCGGCGTAACAGGTGCGCGGAAAGCTCGCGGCGCCGAACGGCCGTTGCGCGATGCGCCCTTCGGCATCCCGGCTGAAAATCGCTCCCATGCGCTCAAGCGCCAGGATGTCTTGCGGGCCTTCCTGGCACATGATCTCGATCGCGTCCTGATCGCCCAGATAGTCGCTCCCTTTGACCGTATCGAAGGCGTGCGATTCCCACGAGTCCGCGGGATTGATGGCTGCGTTGATGCCCCCCTGGGCGGCGACCGAGTGGCTGCGGAGCGGGTGGACCTTGGACACGAGCGCGACGTCGACCCCGGGAGGCACCTCGATTGCCGCCCGCATTCCGGCGAGCCCCCCGCCGATGATGAGGATGTCGTGGGCGAACATCAGGTCGGCGGCGTCCAGCGCACGTTGCTGCGCCACGTGCAAGGAAAACGGCCCATCTTCATTGTGGCCTCATACGGGTCCACCTCACGTTGCTTCGCCATGTGCAGGGAGAAGGACCTCATTTGGATTCTGGCCCCTTTCGGGTCCAGCGCACATTGGGTTTCCTGGCCGCCAACACCTCATCGAGGCGCGATCGCGCCGTGGTATGCGGTGCGGTTTTAACGAGCTCGGGTTGCTCCTCGCACTCCTTGGCGATGGCCAGCATCGCGTCGCAGAAGGTGTCCAGGGTCTCGCGCGCCTCGCTCTCCGGCGGTTCGATCATGATCGCCTCCTCCACCACCATCGGGAAATTGATCGTCGGGGGATAGAAGCCGTAATCGATCAGGCGCTTGGCGATGTCCCAGGCGTGGACGCCCTTCGCGCGCTGCCGCTTGGCCGAGAAGACGCACTCGTGCATGCACGCGCGGTCGTAGGCGATCTGATACGCCGCGGCCAGCCGCGCGCGGACGTAGTTCGCGTTGAGGATCGCGTTGTGGCTGATCTCGGCGAGCCCGGCCGCGCCCAGCCGGCGCAGGTAGGTGTACGCGCGGACGAGGATGCCGAAGTTGCCGTAGAAGCTGTGGAGCCGCCCGATCGACTGCGGACGGTTATGGTCGAGGAAGAACCGGGCGCCGTCGCGCTCGATCGTCGGCGTGGGGAGGTAGGCGGCCAGCGGCGCCTTGACCCCGATGGGCCCCGCCCCGGGCCCTCCCCCGCCGTGCGGGGTCGAGAACGTCTTGTGGAGGTTGAAGTGGACGACGTCGAACCCCATGTCGCCCGGCCGCACCAGGCCGAGCAGCGCGTTCAGGTTGGCGCCGTCCATGTAGAGGAGCGCGCCCGCGTCGTGGACGATCTTCGCGATCTGGACAATCTCTTTCTCGAAGAGCCCGAGCGTGTTGGGGTTGGTGAGCATCAACGCGGCGCACTCGTGGTCGATCAATTTCGAGAGGTCGCCCACGTCGACCAGGCCCTCGGCGTTGGAATGAACGGTCTGAACCTCGTACCCCGCCAGCGCGGCGGAGGCCGGGTTGGTGCCGTGCGCCGAATCGGGGATGAGGACGCGACGGCGGGGGTTGCCGCGCGCCGTGTGGTAGGCGTGGATCATCAGGATGCCCGCGAACTCTCCCTGCGCGCCGGCCGCGGGTTGCAGCGAAACGCGATCCATGCCCGCCACCTCTTTCAACCCTTGTTCAAGTTCATACATGAGCCGGAGCGCGCCTTGCGAGAGCGCCTCGCCCTGCAGGGGGTGCGCGGCCGCCGCGCCCGGGTGCCGCGCCATCTCCTCGTTGATCTTGGGGTTGTACTTCATCGTGCACGACCCCAATGGGTAAAAGCCGCCGTCCACGCCGTAGTTCTCGCGGGAGAGGCGCGTGTAGTGCCGAACGACGTCCACCTCGCTGAGCTCGGGGAGCGCGGGTGTCGTCGCGCGTCGCGCGGACTGCGGCACGGCGGCTGCGGGCGGCGCGGGGACATCCAGGGCCGGCAAGCGATAGCCTCGGCGGCCGGGGGTGCTTTTCTCGAACAACAACGGTTCAGGCATTATCTTTCCTTGGGTTCGGTGTTGATTTTGTAGGGGCGGGTTTCAAACCCGCCCCTACCACGTTACGACAACCAGGCGTATTGCGATACGCCCCGGTTTACCCTGCCAAGACCGCCACCAGCCGGTCGATCTCCTCACGCGTCCGCTTTTCCGTCACGCACACCAACCAGAGGTTGGCCCACGCGGGATCGTACGCTCCCAGGTCGAGCCCGCCCATGATGCCGGCCGTGAGCAACCGGGCGTTCAACTCGGCCGGGGGCCGCGGCGTCTGCACCACGAATTCCTTAAAGAACCGCGTCGAAAACGGTCGGCTGTACCCCGGCAGCGCCGCGATCCGGTCGGCGGCGTAGTGCGCCTTCGCCAGGCAATGCTCGCCCACCTCGCGCAGTCCCGCGGGGCCGAGCGTTGCCAGGTAGATCGACGCGGTCAGCGCCATCAGCGCCTGGTTCGTGCAGATGTTCGAGGTGGCCCGCTCGCGCCGGATGTGCTGTTCGCGCGCCTGGAGCGTGAGGCAGTACCCCGTCCGCCCCTTCGTGTCCACGGTGGCGCCGACGATGCGCCCCGGGATCTGGCGCATGAAATCCTTCTTGGTGGCCATGAACCCGACGTAGGGACCGCCGAAACTCAGGGAATTGCCCAGCGCCTGGCCTTCACCGACCGCGATGTCGGCCCCCCAGTTGCCGGGCGGCGCGAGCAGGCCGAGCGAGAGCGGATCGACGGAGGCGACGACCAGCGCGCCGCGGGCGTGGGCGATCCGTGCGACGGCCTCGACCTCTTCGAGGTTCCCGAAAAAGTTGGGGTGCTGGATCAAGACCGCCGCGGTGTCGTCGGTCACCTCGCGCTCGATGGCGGTGAGGTCGGCCTGGCCGTTTCGAGAGGGGACGGCGTGGAGGGGGTGGGAGATGCCCTGCAGGTATGAGCCGACCACCGAACGAACGTGCGGGTGAATGGTCTGCGGCACGACGAGGTGGGATCGCTTGGTCACGCGGCACGCCATCAACGCGCCCTCGGCCAGCGCCGAGGCCCCGTCGTACATCGACGCGTTCGCGACGTCCATTCCGGTCAGCTCGCAGATCATCGTTTGAAACTCGTAGATCGTTTGCAGGAGGCCCTGGCTCATCTCGGCCTGGTACGGCGTGTACGAGGTCGAAAACTCGGACCGCGACGCCAAGAACGGCGCGATCGACGGGATCGCGTGATCGTAGGCGCCCGCGCCCAGGAAGCAGACCAGTCGCTCGGCGTGCGCGTTCTCGCTCAGCATGCCGCCGATCTCGCGCCGGACCTCCATCTCGGTCAGGGCGGGCGGAACGGCCAGCGGACGGTTCAACCGCACGCTCTGCGGAATCTCCGTCAGCAGGTCTTCGAAGCGCTGAACGCCGATGGTGTCCAGCATGACACGATGATCGTCGGGGGTGTTGGGGATGTATTCCATTAGGGTCCTCTTTGGTTTGTAGGGGCGGTTTGAAACGCGGTGTCTGCGTGGCGCAGCAACCCGCCCCTACGATTTCTTCCTATAAAACGGCGGCTTCACGACCGTCGCCGGTTTGATTTTCCCCCTGATGTCGATGTCGATCGCGGCGCCGAGCGCCGAGTGCGCCGCCTCGACGTACCCCAGGCCGATACCCTTGTCGAGGGTCGGGGAGAGGTTTCCGCTGGTGACGACGCCGACCGGCTTGCCGCCGACCAGGATGGGGTGGCCGTGGCGCGGGACGCCCTTCTCGCGCAACTCGAACCCCACCAGCTTACGGCCGCCTCCTCGCTGGTGGTGGGCGACCAACGCGTCCTTCCCCGCGAACGCGGCCTTGGTCAAATCGACGGCCCAGCCGAGCCCCGCTTCGAGCGGTGTTGTGGTCTCGTCGATGTCGTTCCCGTACAGGGCGTACCCCATCTCCAGGCGGAGCGTGTCCCGTGCGCCGAGCCCCACCGGGACCAGACCGGCGGCTTTGCCCTCCGCCAGAGCGGTGTCCCACAACGCGCGCATCGCGCCGTTCGCCGCCATGATCTCCACGCCCCACTCGCCGGTGTAGCCGGTCCGGGCGACCAGCACGGGCTGCCCGCGCCACGTCGCGTCGGCGAACGTGTGCAGCGGCGCCCGCGTGAACTCGGGGCCGATCAACGTGCCGAGGATCTCCGCCGCGCGGGGCCCTTGCAGCGCGATCAATCCCGTCTCCAGCGTTCGGTCAACGGTCGACACCGTCCGCGGCCTTCGCTCCTCCAGCCATTGAACGATCTTTAGTCGGTTGGAGCCGTTGACGATCAAGAGCCAGTCGTCGGCCCCGCGCCGATAGACGAAGATATCGTCGAGGATCGTGCCCTGCTCGTTGCAGACCAGCGCGTAGCGGGCGGCTCCGGGGCGCAGATCGTCGAGCCTGGCGGTGACGAGAGAGGAAAGGAAGGCGTCGGCCCCCGGGCCCCGCACGTCGATCCGTCCCATGTGCCCGATGTCGAAGAGGCCGGCGGCGCGCCGCACCGCCGCGTGCTCGGCCAGGGTCCCGGTATACGAAATCGGCATCTCCCAGCCCGCGAAGTCGACGAGCTTGGCGCCCAAGGCGTGATGAGCGCCGTGGAGGGCCGTGGTCAACAGATCAGACGTCGTCTTCATGCGAGCACCTCTCCTAAATAAGCCGTCCGCACCTTCGGATCATCCAGCAAGGTCGAGGCCGGTCCGTGCAGGACGATCCGTCCGGTCTCCACGACGTACGCGCGATCGGCCAAGCCGAGCGCGGTGCGGGCGTTCTGTTCGACCAGCAGCATCGTCGTGCCCGACCGGTGGATCGAGCGGATGATCTCGAAGATCCGCGCCACCATCAACGGCGCCAACCCCAGCGAGGGCTCGTCCAACAGCAGCAGCGCCGGGCCGGCCATGAGCGCGCGTCCGATCGCCAACATCTGTTGTTCGCCCCCGCTCAGTGTGCAGCCCAGTTGCCTTCGCCGATCGCTCAGCGTCGGGAAATACCCGAAGATCCGATCGAGCGAGGCATCGATCTCGCGCCGATCCCGCCGCGTGAAGGCGCCCGCCTGAAGGTTCTCCAGCACCGTCAATCGCTTGAAGATCCTCCGCCCCTCGGGAACGTGGGCGATCCCCAGCCCGACGATCTCCGAGGCCGGCCGTCCCTCGATGGCGGTG